>VTLG01000563.1_pt1 | contig 52169 bp, 55 predicted proteins | sample 4694571 | NCBI WGS metagenome assembly VTLG01 (sample SAMN12604809, study PRJNA352737) | marine metagenome | biome: ENVO:00000447; feature: ENVO:00000209|ENVO:00000569|ENVO:01000036; material: ENVO:00002151; isolation source: viral sequences binned using virsorter ... | reverse complement strand
ATGCTGCATTGGAATAATAAGAGTATGAATGAAACTAGTATAAATGAAATGGTTGAAAATGTATACAACAGAAATTATAGATATGGTTGTCAAGATACTGTAATGTTAGACCATTGTAAAACTCAATGTGTTTACTTTAAGAAGAAAGATTATTTTATAGATGTCAAAACTTCTGAAGAAATGCAACTAGAATTACAAGAAAGATTAAATACTAACTTTACAGGAAAAACAATAAACCTAGGAAGAATGTTAGGAGTAAACAAAGAATCAATTATATATCCAGGCGAATTAGTTACTATATTTGGACCAACTGGTTCTAATAAGACTACATTTGCACAGAATATGGTTTTAGGAGTTGATTTTGTTAATGATAAAATTGTCAAAGATTGGCAAATTCCTACATTATTCCTTAGTTTAGAGCTATCTTCTTGGTATATGCATAGAAGACACATGCAAATAGTTTCAGGATGTTCTAAAGAAGAGGTAAATGATAATTATAATGATATATATGAGGAACATAAAGAAGAAATAAGTCATGTAGTAGTACAGACTATAAGTCCCACATTACAGGGTATTATAGAAAAAGTAAGAGAGTTGCAACCAGCATTAGTAGTCATAGATTATATAGATTTGATAGACACATCAAAAACATATGGTGGAGAACATGACAAGATAAAACATATTAGTCATGGTTTGTCAAATTTAGCAGTTAATATGGATATTATTGTAGTGCAAATATCTCAAGTAAGCAGAGAATACAGCAGAAACGAAGTATTAGACCTTTACGCAGGTAAGGGTTCAGGAGCAATAGAAAACGCATCTAGAAAAGTCATAGGACTCAATGGTCAGTCGGACAAATCAACTCGTGAAGTCCGTTTATTCAAAAACACCGATGGAGAACTATTTGACGCTACAGTCGAATGGACTCCGTCATTTAGAATGAGGAGAAGTTATGAAAATAATGGCGATTAATTTATTAGAAGATGTTTCTTTTGTAAGGTTTTTTAGACTTATTCTTATAGGTTTCATACATAATGATGGAGCTTTAGGAATTTGGCTAGGTTTCTGGAGATTTGAAACTCAGTTTACAATAGCATATAGAATACCTAATTTCAAATTGGAAGAGGGTTATTACGATAATGAAATAAAAGAAAAGTTGAGAAATGCAAAACAAAAAGTTAAAGCATAAGAGTAAGCCTAAAAGGGGACGAAAGTCCCCTAATAGGTTAACATTATGGGAAAAAAAGTTTAGTAAAAAACTTAAAAAGCATCATGGGACATATGCCAAAAAGACTTTTCATAGATTAATGAAAAAGTCTTCTACGCTAAGGTCTACATTAAAAAGAAGGAGTAAAGAATATGAAGTCAAATTTGAAATCTCATTGGAAGAAATTCGTGAGTTATTATTTCGCGTTTATGGACGCCCCTGTAATTATTGCCGTCAGAAGTTGGTCATTAATAATATGGTATGTGACCATATTCTACCTATCAGCATGGGTGGTACTTCGACTCCTGAAAATCTTCAGATAATATGTAGAAGATGTAATACTAGAAAAGGGCCATTAACAGATAGATTATTTAGAAAATTACTAAGATGGCTATCAAAACAAGATTTAGACTTGAGTAAATATGTATTGAGAAAATTATCAAGTAGAGATTTTTAATTCGGTCGCACGAAAGTAAAGGGGGAAAGCGACATGCCAGCGATGAGCAGCTGGAAAAAGTAAAAATAGCAATGATTATAGTTTGGATTTTTACAAGCAGTCGGATGCATAATGTCAATCACTAGCTTTCCCCCCTTAAATTTAAAGGAGGTATTATGAATATCAATTGGAAGAAAAACTGGGGTAAAACAAGGATAAGGTATTGCCCTATAAATAAAAAAGTTTGGCAACAAAAAAGAGATGGAACAGTGGTTATATTTAAAGATATGCCAACATATGGATTAGAAAGGGAGGAAATACCTAATGGCAAGACCTAGGAAAATAAAGTATAAAAAAATGGTTTCTTTTTATAAGAATTGGCTAGGCTATTCAGTTGGTAGCTTAGCCAAAAAATATAATTGTTCTAAAAGAACGATATGGAGGTACTTGAAATGAGATTAACAGAATATCTTAATTTTATTACTAGAAATGATATAACTTCTACAGGAAGAGAAAAATCAGGAGATTATACTCATTTTACACCATGGACTAAACAAAAAAGACAAAGATATTTATATCAGTGTAGAATAAATGGGAGGACACCTGTAAAATGATGAAAAAGGGAAGGCTTATTGCTTTAAGAAGAAGTATTAAAAAGGCTATCAAGAAAGGTAAATATGATAGAGTGGCCAAACTAGTAGGTATTTATAGAGAAAATGGAGGTAAATTAAAAATAAAATGATAAATGGAGGTTCTATGGATGTAGTTGAAAGGTTAAAAGAACATCAAATAAAGACAAATAAAGATAATAAATTTGATATTGATTTAGATTTTGGTGTTTATTATGAAAATAGCTTAGCTAAAGTATTAGCATTAGGTAAAGTAGAAGTTAAGACAGAAAGAGATAAATGGAAAGAAACTGGGAACATAGCAATAGAACTTACTTGTAGAGGGGAAGATAGCGGAATAAAAGTAACAGAAGCAGAGTGGTGGGCACACATTTTGTCTTGGAAAGGAAATATAAAAAGTGTTATATTACTACCTGTTGACGAGCTTAAAAGAATAGTTAGGAATAGTGTAAAATATGGAAATGGTAAAATAATTATGGGTGGAGATGACAATGCTAGTGAAATAGCTTTAATACCATTGGAGGATTTAGCGAATGAGTTTCGTGAAGAATAAAAAGTATTGCTGTATATTAAGGCAGGTAGGAGATGATTGGATAGATGAAAATCCCTTATTTATATGTTTAAAGACAAATAAGGGATTATATCCTATATATAGAACTAGTGGAAGATACGGAGTTATGAATAAGAATTACCATGGATTTGAATTAAGAGATTTATCTGAAGAGTGGCTTAAAGGTTACAATTATAAGCCAAAAGGGAATAAAACTACAAAACATATATTGAATTTTGAGGAGTTATAATGCATAAGAAACATTTAAAAGCAATAGAAGAAATAATCCATGACTTTATAGGAGACACTATAATGGGAAATCATCTTTTTAAGGCTTTAAAGGCATATTTTAGGAGCATAGAGGATGAAAGAGTACCTAACACTAGTCAATATAAAAGTCCTTCAAAAATATCATTTGACGACTTAAAAAAGACTTCTACTCATAAAGCCTTTACTGAAAAAATAAACAAAGAAGCTCATGAAGCTATGATAAGATATGGTGAAAAACTTAAAAAAGATTTAAAAAAATACAAAAAAGGAGTTAAAAATGGGATTAAAGTATCCTAAGAAAAAGCCAACTAACAAAGAGATGGCTGGTATTATAATAGAACTAAACTCTAGAGTTAACAAGTTAAATGATTATGTAAGTAGCTTAGACAAAATAATAGGAATGATTTTAGAAATGAATGGTCAAGGCGAAAAGTTTAATCAATTTATAAAAGAAAAGACAGAGGAAATGAAAAATGACGCAAAAGCAAATGAAAAACCTGATAAACTCGATATTCAAGGAGATACAGACAACGAGGGAAGCGGGACAGAAGGAGTACGCGAGGAAGGAAAGTAATGCCTTCGCAAACTTCGAAAGAGTCGGTAAGAATCTAGAATTGCCTAGAGAAGAGATTCTTTTAGTATACTTACTTAAGCATATAGATGGAATTTGCTCTTATGTAAAAGGACATAAATCTCAAAGAGAAGATGTCACTGGAAGAATAACAGATGCAATAGTATATCTTTGTCTTTTATGGGGAATGGTAGGGAATAAATTTCCAGGAAAATCTAAATATTATTACAATAGGTTAAAACACGAATGACAAAATGCAGAGTATGTAAAGAGCTTATAAGTCCTTGCTCTCCAGTATATAAATGTTCAAGAGGGTTTCTTCAAGACGGTATGTTGATAGAAGATTCTAGTATTGTTATACATTTAGAATGCTATCATGAGAGCGGGGATTTAGCTGAGCAATTAGAAATAGATATTAAAAATAGTTAAGATTTCTTTTTCTTTTGAGATTCTAGAGCTATCTCTAAATCCTTCCATCTTTTGTCTTTATTTCTAACAATTTCCTTATATTCATAAGAAGGTTCAGCCATTTTAACAGGCTCTGGCCTTTTTGTTTGTTTAGACAAATATTCCGATATATATGATTGAGCTTCCTTAAGACTTTGACCACCTAAATTTCTTTTAGAAAAATTAAATGCTTTTTCTTGAGCTTTTTTCATACTATCATAATACATTCCATGCATACCTAATTTATTTATGTGATGTAATAATGATTCAGACGATTTTATTCCATTGTTAAAAATATTTATATTTCTTAAGTCAAATACATCACCTTCTTTAGGTGCTACTTCATCTATTGCTTCAGCTTCAACTTTTTGTTCTAATAATTTCTTTTTATTTTTATGTAAATCAAACATTAATAACCTCCTTCTCTAAAAGGCTTTTTACTCGATTGCCTGCTTCCTTCAGTTTTTTCTTTAGTTCTTTGTGATGCGTACTGTCCCATTTTTCTTAAAGGCATTCCAGTAAACTTCTCTGGTATCATAGTAGGATTATCTATTATACCTTTACCTGGCTGAGCTATATCTCTAGCTAATCTTCCATATGGAAATAAAGTCCATATATAATAATCTGAGAATTTACTATAATCATCATCAACCCATTGTCTCCAAGCTGATATAGGCAGTCTAGCTATAGGAGGCGTTACTACTTGCAATGGAGCAATTGTAGATGGAAGTTGTCCAAAAAATGCTCTATTTCTAGTTCTTTCATCTCCAAATAACCAATCAGCTGTATCTTGTGCCCAATTCCATGGTGGTGGTAATGCATTGTCAAATAAACTATACATAAACATGTTACCTAAAGCTATAACCATCATATCAGCAGTCATCATTCTTCCAAATCTCTTACCTTGTTCACCCTGAAATCCCATTCTTTTAGCTTCTCTTACTATGGTATTCCTTAATTTAGTAGAATTCCAAGCAAATAGATGGAACCTTGTCATTACCTTACCAAGAGCAGTTCTTGAAAAAGCAGGCCTATTAGGAGCGTTATACAAGAATTGTGTTGCTTTAACACCTTTCTTGGCTTGTTCTATAAGAAAAGGATGATTAGGGTCTTTAATAGCTCCACCAAATCTCTCCCAAGCTCTTAAATAATGAGACATAAAAGCATCTCTTCTTAAGGTGTTTTCAGGTATAGACATAAACTTAGCAGCTGTATCTATAATAGAGTCTCCAACTCCATATTTCTTGCCTATATCTTTAACATCTGCTCTATCCCACTTATCCTTAGATTGAAATTTAGAGGCAAGTTCTGTTAAAAACTTTTGTGTATTTACATCTGAAAACCCTTTTTGAAGTCCTAATTCATGCACAAGGAACTCTGGAAGAACTCCGCTTTTGATTACAAATCTTCTTACATCTTCCATTGTTTTCCATTCAGGGTTTATCTTTCTTAATTCATTTATATTTCTAGCTTTAAAGAAATAACTAGGACCTGCATTTATAATAGTATGTAAACTACCACCAAATATATTAGTTACAGCAGTCTTAGGATGTGCTAATAAAGATGCTAATTCAAATTTTGCTTCAAGATTAGACCAAGCTCTTATATCCATATAGCCAAATTTCTTTAATCCTTCTGGTAATTCTTTACCTATTCCAAGTTTCTTAGATATATTATTAACTCTATCTAATACCCTGTTATCAGCCCACCAAGCATAAGGTGTTCCTTTAAGTTTCATACCAGGGTCATTATAAAGAGCATCTGGTATTACTGATGGATTACCCATAGCATCTTGAGCATATAATTTCATAAAATTCTGCCATTTCTTGGATAATTCAAAGCCAAATTTTCTATCCATAGGTTTCTTAGCTTCATGTATTATTTGTCTATTTAAAATCTGAGCCATTTGTCTATGATATGTATTCGACAAATTCTTTATATATGCATTAACAACATTAGGTTCTATACTCCATCCATCAATATGACCAGTTCTTTCCATCATTGAACCCATTCTTTGATTAGCTTCATACCATTTTATTTTCTCACCACCTTTAGCCTTTTCCTTCTTAATCTTTCCTAATTCAGCCATAGATTCTCTATAAAACAAATTATCTAATCTGTCCCAATCTTGCATATCTTGGAATTCCCAGTCACCAGTTAAAGATTTAACTCTATGATGCAATTTATGCATATCAGCTTTTATTTCTGCTTCTGATAATTTAGTGTCATTCATTAAGTTTTTAGCAGCATCCTCTAATCCCTTCATAGCCTTACCTCTGCTAAAAAACATATGTGGCCAATAATGATTAAAGTCAATTTTATTGGTATTTTTAATTATAAGGTTTTCAAACTTCTTTCTTTGGTCTTTAAATCTTTCAGGTATTTGCTCAATCATCATTGAACGTGCTATATGCCTCATACCATCTATACCTACAGACTCCATTAATTCTTGAAGTCCTTTTTCATCGTTATTTCTTAACATCTTCCTTACATCTTTAATCATTTTCTCATAAGCTATTTTAGGTTGACCTTGTCTATACCATCCTATAATCCATTTCATATCTTGTAAAAAATCTATACCTTTACCCGCAATTAAACCATGCATTTTCTTCCATAAGTTAGCATATTTTGTTTTAACACCTGTTAAATTATTGGCTTCAGAGCCTTCAATTATTTCTAATCCTGTCACTCTAACTCTTTCGCCTTTATCATTAGCTACTGTAAACTTTCGATTTTGTAAATCTTTCCAATTATGCTCTCTTTCTATTTCTTTATTCCTTCTAACATATAAAGCTTTTTCATATTTTTTCTGTCCATCACTTATAAATGGATTTCTCTCTATATTATTAAGCATACCTAATTCCATTTGAGTAACAGCTATTTTTCTTAAAGGTTCACCCTCTTTAAATGTAGTCAAATAATGAAAGTTTTTATTATTTTCAGCAATTAATTCTTCCCCTTTAGCTGTAGCCATACCATTTAAATTATGAGTCAAATGCATCATTTTTTCTATTGGTGTTGTAGGTTTAAATATCGTAGCCTCTTCTGCTCCAGATTGCTTTGTAGCCATAAAACCTCTTTTTTTGATAAAGTCTATATCATACTTCATCATTTCTCTACCAATGCTCTCTGGAAACATTGCATAATACCTTTTCTTTAATTCGGGAGATGTATCACCCCATATTCTTTGCCATATAGTACCTGCTTTAACTTCTCTAAACCATCTATTAACTAGCTTATAATCTTGTTTATTAAAAGCATTTAAAGATTTTGCTCTAGGTGCTCCAGCCGCTTCTAATATACCACCTAAATATGCGTTTAAATCTCCTTGTATTTTCTCTCCAAGACCTTTTAAATGTGTTACTAATTCAACTATTTCATCTTTAGATTCCTTGTCTAATTTAACACCTTTTTGCTTTTTTATACCCTTAAAGCCAGGCTCTGTACCCATTGCAACTTCTACAGCTCTATCAATTTCATAATCAGTACCAAAATAACCTTTTTCTTTAGCTCCATCTAAAGTTTCAACTTCAAAATCATTAGTGTCAACTTCTTCTACTTTCTTTTTAACATCTTTAGGCGTAGGAGGTCTCCAAACTTTACTAAATAGTTTGTTCATTTCTGACAAATGTTCTGTTATTGCTTTATTGCTAACCGATTGAGAATTAAAACCTAATCTCATTTTACTTGTTCTAGCAGATTGTCTTAAATAATGACTTATTAAATCACTCATAACAGGGTCTACTTTACCTGTTTTGTATAATTTATCCATCCATTTTTGAGCTTTTTCTAATCTACCTCTATGTACTGTTCCTAGCATAAAATGGTCAAATAGCTTTCTTTCAAACTTAGATAGCTTTGCACCCTTTTTAAAATTATTCATACGAGTATCTAGCAATTGTATATCCATCATAGCACTTTGCTCATCAAGTTCTTCTAATCCTTTTTGTCCTACTTTTTGAAATCTAGCAGAATTCATCTTATTTATTCTATCAAGTATTTCTTGATATATTGTTTTTTGTTGACCTTCTTTTAAAGTAGAGAATGCTCTACGTCCTTGGTTCCTTCTTTGTCTATATTGTAATATATTTTCTTTCTTAATCTTTTCAACTTCATCAAGTATCATTTTAATACGGTCTCTTTTCATATATTTAGCTTTTGATAGCTTGATAATATTTTGCATTGTTGCTATATCCATTATATCGTTTAATATAAAATCCTCACTATTTCTTACTAACTTGTCAAGTAATGACAATCTTTCTCTTTGTCCGTTTTTAGCGGTAGGACCATACTTCTTTCTTCCTTTTGCACTTAGTATCATTGTTCCATAATTAGTGCCTCTTAAAACCTTTTGAAAAGTTGGATAATGTCTAGACACTTCAACTCTTTTATTGTAATCAAATATTTTACTATCAACAATATTTTTGACATATTTATTATATTTTACATTCAAAGAACTTCTGCCCATTAAATCTCTAAGCCAATCATAATCTTTTATCATTTTATTATAATTTTCATACATTATAGGAATATTGTTTAAATCTAATCTTTTAAATACGTTATCTGTGTAATCAACTTGAACCAATAAATCAGCCATTTTAGGAAGCATTGTATTTCTTTGGTTTTCAGTTAAATCTAAAATAGGGTCTGATAAAGCCCTTTTCTCATCAAAAGAAAATTGTCTATTTTCTTTATAGTTTCTTCCAAACCAAGCCCTATTCATATTTACAAAGTCTCCAACAACTCCTCCTGATAAATGAAATTTCTTGATATTGTTCACATTTAGTTTAGTTTGTTTTTCTAATTTATTTTTCTTCACCCTTAATATATGTGTCTGAAAATATGCTTTATGCAACTCTCTAAAAAAGAAATCAGCATCTTTAAGTCCTGATTCATCAAGCGGGTCAGAACCAAAAGCTATTTGAGCTCTTGTTAATTCTCTTTGATATTTTTTCTCTTTCTCTGAAGTCCTAGGCTTTATTATAACTTTATATTTAACTTTCTTTTTCTTTTTAGGGTTATTAGGGTCTTTTTCAAATACAGTAATAGTAAAATCACTAGTTTTTCTACCTGAGCCTAAAACAGCATTCCAGGCTGATTTTAATGCTTGCCCACTAGATACAGCTGTTCCAAGCATATTCCTACCTTGTGCAGCTCCTAATGCTGCATCCATTCTAGCCATAGGAGAATAATATAATGATTTACTTTCCTTTAAAGGATTTGATTTGCCTCCTTTAGCTAGCATTTCTCTAAAAGTAAGACCTTCCCATTTTTTATCAGGAGCCCATTCTATCAAAGCATCTTTATTATCAGCTACATCTCTTGGTAGAGGGTCTCTTAATCTTTCAGTCTTCCTTCTTTCCTTTTTTAAATCATTTTCTTGTTGCTTTAATTTCTTTATTCTATTATCTATAGCTCTTCTTTCTTTTAAAAGCTGTTTTCTTTTTTCAGGTAAAGTCATTGTCACTTTAGCTCTTCTGCTCTTTTTATGGCCTTTCCTAAATTGCCTATCTCCTTCAACTCTTACTAAAACTTTTTTTATTAAATCTTCTTCTAAACTTCTCCTAACCTTGCTATTGCCATGTAGTTTAGATATTTTGTCAATAAAAAACTTCTTCTCACTAGGTAATAAATCAAAAGTCATATTATCTTCTTTATTGAGTAATTTGACTACACCTTTTTTAGTCTTTATAAAAGAAGCTACTTCTCTAGGAGATTCATATCTTGCTAAAAAATCTTCAACATCTTTTTCAAACATAGGAACACCATCTGTAAACTTGTTTACAAATTCTATATGCTCCCTGCCTTTAGCTCTAGTTAATATAGCTTTAATAGCTCTATCTATTTGTTTTGGGGATTTAGATTTTATTTTTAAAACTTTTCTAAGATGAGCCCAACTAACTGTAGGTAGAGTGGTGTAATCTTTTTCAGAAAGCCCTTGAGCTTTTTTATGACCAGTTTTTATCATTTCCCTTAAAACTCGCCAAGGTTCTATTACATTATAGCCTTTTTTACCTGATTTAGCAGTATATTTAACTCTTTTACTTTTTATTCCACGTTTTTTAGCTTCTCTTTCTAGAAAGCCTTGTCCCCATTTTCTAACTAAATACCTATAATTGTCAAATACAATATCCCTATCTGGTCTATCACTTAGCTTTTTAGTTCTTTTAAATTTAGCTCTTTTTTTAGCAACATCTTTTCCGTAATTATCTAATCTTTTAAACCATTCAGGGTAATTTTCTTCAACTTTACCACCTTTAAACTTTATACTATCGTGTATTATATGACCATCTTTTGCTCTTTTAAATCTAACTGGAATATCAGCTATATCAGAAGGTTCTAGCTTGCCACCTCCGTATTTAGGGCTTTTCCAATATTCAGAATGCTTGTCAACATATTCTACTAAATCTTTAAAATCTTGCTCTCTATTATAATCTGGAGCATATTTAAATGTTTTGTTTTTGCCTTGTTGGCTTACTTTTATTGTTTTTAATGCAACATTAGTAGCAGCTCTTCTTGTTGCTTGAGATTGCCTCTCCTTTATAGCACTATCTATTTGAGAATCTATTTCTTTTAATTTTCTAGAAACACTTCTCGCCTTTTCACCTCCTGAATAAAACTCTTCTTTATTTCTATAAACAGCATCTTTCCAGGATTTCTTCATACCTTTACCAAGTCCATTTTCCATTCTTCCACCAAAATAGACAAATGCCTCATCACCATCTAGGTCAGCACCACCTAATGCTCTCATTGTTCTTGAATGTAATAATATCCCATGCCCTTTACGGTCTGTAAAGCCTCTAAACTTAAGTCTATGCGCCCCAGATAATGAATCCATAGGAACACGCAAAGCAATAGCTTCAAAAGTATCTTCGATATACTTCTTTCTTTTAGGAGTATAGTCAAACTGTCCAGATTGATATTTGTCCCAAAGTTCCCCTAGCTTAACAACTTCTTCTCTACCTTGTTCACCAGGAGCAGCTATAGTAAGTTTAGTATCTCTATATGCTTTATCTAGGTAAAATATTTCATCATTCCTCATTATTTCTCTATACTTAGGGTCTGCTTGTAGCCATTTATCATAAGGTCTCATTCTAGCTACCATAGAATTATCCATTTTAGGTCTTGTGACTCTATGCTCAACCCAATTACTCATAACAGCCATTCTGAAATCTCTTACAAATGGATGCATAAAAGCAGATGGGGAAGTTTTACCCTTGCCTCTTTGAATAGATGTTATTTGCATAATTCTATCAGTAGCAGAATTAAAGTCAGACAATTCTTCTAAAAATTCATTTCTTTCTGTCTCTGTTATTTCACCTTCTCTTGCAAGTTCTCTTAAATGTTCTTCCGTAAATCTCATCATTTTAGAATATACCCTATCGGCTAATCTTTCAGCACCTGGAGTTTTTGTTAGGTTTATTAAATCCTTAACATTTATATCCATTATATTATCAAGTATTTTTTGAATAGCTACATCTCTTTCCTTAAAAGTTGTAGCTTCTTTATAATTATCTAAGAGTTGATTTCCTTCTTTAGTTCCTGTGAAATTTTCTCTTACTACAGACTCAAATAGGTCATCTATAACTTCTTTTTTAATCTTTCCTGCTGCATATTCATGAATATTAGTAAAAAATTGTTTTACCAGTAACTGCTTTTGCGTCATATGTCTATCATTTACAACAGAATGATTGTAATAAATATCTTCAGGTTTTAATTGGTAAAGAGGTGCTTTTAAATTAAGTTTGCCATTTCTGGATACTGTATAATCTCCAACTTCCCTTGTTCCAGTTTGCTTAGCAGCTGAAGTCATAATTAAAAAATGAGTATTATTTCTTCGCATTTCAGCAGTAGCTTTTTCTCCTGCTGTATGCATCATATATTTGCCTAATAAAGCGCCATGTTGAGAATCTGGGGCTATTATAAACGATTTATTTTGACCTGAAATTTCTTTTGCTCCAGAATCTTTATTTAAAGCGTCTATAACATCATCCCTGACTATAATAGCTCCATCTACATGCTCTGGTAATTCAATATTTAAAGATTTTAAACTTGTTTTTCCTTTAGGTTTAGTAGGGTCTCCTATTAAAGCATAGTTAAATTTATTGTTAACTAAGCCTAAATTCTCTCCTTGAGAATCCTTATATTCCATCATAAATCTTCTACTACCTGGAAATGAACCAGTGAGCCATATTTGAGCACGTTTATTAAAAGCAACTGCATTATTAACAAAACCTTCTCCAAATATCTTTCTTCTATTTACTACAGTATTTTTAAATCCATTCATAGACAAATCATACATTACATTTGAGTAAAGCATTCTATCATATAGCACTCCTGGATTTTTAACTCCTCTTCCCTTCATTAGTTTTATAAACTTATTTCTAGCTTTGTAATGATGGTCTTTTGACTTTGATTTTTTAGGAGGCTTACCAGTTCCTTTTGCTTTTTCTTTTAAGATTTTATTTTCAGCTATCTCCATTTCTCTTATAAGCCCAAAATCTCTACCTCCTCTTTTATTGACTTTCATAGAAATCATTTTATCAGATATGGTACCCTTACCAGCTTGAGGATGTAATTTGACAAATATTATCCTTCCTTTATCACCTATTCCTCCAAAAGGAACCATATTATGCTTCCAATACATCTGATGTATAGCTCTGCCCATTACATAATCAAATTCAGCTTTGGCCTTTTTTTCTCCAATATCCCTTTTCCTTGTTTCAACAAATCTGTCAAGACCAACATCCATAGGCATTCCAGTCTCTTTGTTTTTAATAGTAATTTCATCAAAAACAACTTTAGCTGTTCCACTGCCCTTTCTATCCTTTCCTCCTTCAGCCCAATACATTCTTTCTAATATAGTTTCAGGCTCTTTTTCTATTCTTTTCTTACCAGATAATGTTTGATTTCCTTGCTTTGTAAAGTCTTGAGCAGGATGTATAGTGCCATCTACTCTCATCTTTAAATATTGAACATCTTTAGATAGGTTTAAAGTAGTTAACCATCTTCTTGAATCTTGCTTAGCTTCTTTAGATAAAGAAATGCCTAAAGTTCCTTCTAGTTTATTTATAAGTTCTTTTACCCTAGGTTCTTTAGAGCCAGGCTCAACATATTCTCTAAATATCTGCTCTACAACACTTGCATGTGTTAAGATAGATTCTCTTTTAGTTTCATAGATAGAACCTTCTTTATTCCACAAATCTTCAAGATGTTGATTTACGAACTGTGTCCCTTTTTTTGATATTGTATCTTGTATATGCACAGAACCAGTATCATTGTCAGCAGTTGTATGTAAATTACCCTCTGTATCCATATATGTACCTTCAGGCAATTCCATCAACTTTCCTTTTTCTTCCCTTAAAACATCTATTTCCTTTTCTATTTCTTGAACTCTTTTAGTATACTTCTTCTTTCTTACAGTATCTAAAGTAACTTTACCTGCTTTTACTTCATCAAAAACTGTTTGATAATCTGCTTTTTCTTGCTCAAGAACGCTTAATTTTTGGTCTAATTCATATATTTTTTTAGCATTTTCAGGATGGCGTGAACCTTGTTTTATTTTTTCGCCTTTTTTCTGAGTAGTAGGGTCTTTTTCACCATAACTAACTTCAACTAAATCTCTTATAGCATCTTCACCAGCTTTAGTTAATTTTCTAGCTCCAAGTATACCTGGACGCTTTACAAGTCTTGGCGTTTTAGCAAGAGGTCTAAATCTATTTACACCATAGTCAAATCCGTACCATTGTTTTCTTACTTGGTCATAAAGATGAACTGGCTTTCCAACATCTATAGCCATCTGGACAGACCATCCTATAGCCTTGCCTTTGGCTCCTTTCATTGCTAAATTACCTTCTGTTTCTATTTCAGATATAGCATAAATCCTAGATGACTTCTTTACTTGCCAATAATTCTTATATATTAATTCTAGATTTCTATCAGATGTTTCAGCTAAGTTAACTCTTTCTAGAGTCCTATTAGCTTTTTCAACAGCTCCTACAGCCTCATATAACTCTGCTTTAGATAATTCTCTTGGAATACCTGATATTTTACTACGTCTAAAGTTAGTTTCTGCTTCTCCTTGCTTTTTACCTGGAGCTAGATATTGAACAACAGGAGTCCCTCTTTTTTCTAATAATCTACCTATTAATTTAGCTCCTTCTCCTTGACCAGAAGAAATAGCTATATCAAATATATCATCAGGAGTTTTATCTGTTTTCTTTTGCTGTCCTCTTATATACTCAGACAAGACTGAATAACCTTTAGTAACTACATCGCCTTCGTTTGATAGATTATCCAAAATACCATATTTCTTCATAAAGAAATGTGCTCTTTCAGCATTTTCAGAAGGGTCACCCCAAATTTCTTTTGCTTGTTTCCTTACTTCTTTTCTAACAATTTTAGGTAATTCTCTAAATCCATCTGCTAACGCAGGGTCTCTTTCTATATTTAAAGCATCGTTTTTTCGTGATTGTTTATCTATTTCTTGTATAAATTTACCAGCTTTTGCTCTAAACCAAGGTTGCTCTTTACCTCCAAAATAAGCACCTAATAAATAATCATATATTTGTTCAGGAGCTGTTGCTCCCCTCATTGTAGCTGGTAATCCTTGAAATAAAGAACCTGCTAATCCTTGCACAAACTTTTGAGATTTAGGGTCGCCAGCATTCAAGAAATTACCTATTCCTCTAAATACACCACCAGCAATAGCTCCGCCAAAGAAACTATGCATCATTCCATCTACACCATCCCATACAGAAGATATAGAACTTGCTACTCCTAAGTGAAATGCACCTTCAGCAATATGCTTAGCTTTTTCCCCAAGCATAAACTTAGCTGCATCATCTGCAGCACTAAACCTACTACCTAAACTACCCTGTAATACAGACTTAGCAATCCCTTTTGTCTTTCTAGTCAAGTAGTTTGCACCTATCATTGGTATTGAGTAGTTATTTAATTGTTGAGCAGCTTTAGCCCATGTAGTAGCTCCTAAGGCTTTAGCAGGACCAGCCATAATACCAGGTGCAAAACCAGCTAAATGGCCTATATTACGTATTATAGCCTCATATTCGTTATCAGGGGGGTCTACTATATTAAGTGTTGTGAATCCTTCGAAAAAACCACCAGCAAGTTGCTTGATTGAATCTATTAATCCGAATTCACCTTCATAGAAAGGTACATTGTAGTACGCAGCATGATTCCGCAATTCATTGACAAATTCTTCATCTTGTCTAAGACGTAAATTGTCTTTGTAAGTAGATGCTAGTTTCCTAGTATGCTCTTCTGTCCATCTTGGCGCAAACTGTTGTTGCTGCTCTTCTGATGGTTGCGGAGTCGATTGCTGAGCACTTTTAGGTTGTGCTATCTGAACCATTTATCTCCTTATAATTTTATATACGTATTCCTCTTCTAGTTTGCTCTTTTTCTCTTAAAAGACCTACTCCAGAGGAACCTTTGTATGCGGAAGTCAACATATCGGCTATTTCTTTTATCTGCCAAGCAGTTAATCCAGCCCCTACGACTGTACCAACTCCCGTTCCAGATAAAGCTGCGCCAATACCTAATCTAGCTGCTGCCTTCCATCCAATTTTCTTCATTAAACCGCTCATTCCATGCTTTTTAATAAAAGTCTTAACTACTTGAGTTGCGGCTTTCTGTTGTAATTTACCAGTTTTTAAAGCTCCCATACCAGCTTTTTGTGCAATTGTTTTTACATTGCCTTTAGCTGTATTCCATGCTTTGAGTTTTGTTCCAGTATTTTTTATACTCTGGTTAATTAATTTATTATATTTAGTCTTACTAAATATTCTCTTATTACCTTTTTTGGTTATAAAATCTTCATATTTTTTATTCTTAACAAGGGCTTTAGCTATTGAATTTGAAGCCTTTCCATCTTTTGTAAACGTAGCTAATTTTCCTCTACCCATATCAATAGTAAAGTTACCTTTAGGCTTAACATTCATTTGGTAACCTTTTTTAATTTTAAGCTTATTGCCCTTTTTAGTCCATTCAGAACCTTTGTTGTGATATTTATCACTAATAGATTTTGCCTCTTTAAATGCTTTTTCAGCTTTACTTGCCTTTGCTCCACCTTTTACAGTTGTTTTTAAATTCTTTTCTTTAAAAAGACCTTCTTCACCTTCATCTATCATTCCTTGGAGTATTTCTTTACCTCTATCGCTTTGAAAGATTTTTGATTTTCTAAAGTCTATAGCATTTCTTTTCCATGAACCACCTTTTGTTGTAGTAGGGTTTTTTAATTTCTTGTCAACACTAGCGCTTAAAATTTTACCAGCTCTATCTGTTAAGTATCTTTCACCACCTCTTTGTCCTAAAGCGCCTCCAAATGCACCTTTGCCTTTTAAAGGATTACCAGCAGCTCTCAAAGTAGCACCTCTAAATGCACCTTGCCCAGTTCCCCATCCATGAAGAGCTGCTGCTCCAGTTGCTAATGCAGCTCCTTTATATTGCTCTTGGTCTAGTAATTGGTCTTCAAAAGTAGGTCTTTGTGTATCCTGATAATCAGCAACTATAGCTGCAGCTTCAGGATTTGTTAAGGCAATTTTGTCAAATGCTTGAGATAGTTGTGGCTGGGACATCATCATTTCTTGTATAGCATATTTAGGTATCCCTAAGCTATCTAAAGTAGTAAGTTTGTTAAACATTTCTTGTTGCCAGTTGTTATAAACAGCTTCATACTTTTCTTTAAAAGAACCATAATCAGGTGTTGCCCCTGTATTTTCTATAGCCTTTCTATAATCTTCCCACTTTTCAGTCAAAGTAGGTAGGTCTGGATTGCCAGATGCTCTAACTCTAGTTCCGTCAAAACTAAATTTAACTTCATTAGAACTCTGCATTTGCAGAAAGTCATTCCACCATTTAGTATCAGCTTTCATTGCTCGCTGACCTTTAGTAGGAATTAATCCTCCTATTGTTTGACCTATTGATTGTCCCATTCCGTATGACATAATTAATTACCTTTTTATTTTAATAAATTCCAAATTTCTTATATGATTTTTGAGCTTGTTTTTTATCATAAGCTTCATCAAATTCTTTCTTAGCTATTCTTATAGACATATAATATCCCATTAATCCTTGCATTTCAGGAGGTATTTCTGATATTTTATCCTTCCAATCGTCAAGATTATCTCCAAAGTTATATTGTGCTACCATTGCTTCACCTAATTGATGAAGTTTTGATTTGCTTAATTTAGCCCAATCTTTGTCTAATAATATTTGCCTAAACTTATTGCCAGCAGCTGTATCTCCTCCACTTAAACCTACACCTTTACCTCCTTTAAATTTCGTAGCATCCCAACCAGGCAACTTAGACCAATTTTCAAATGGCTTTTCATTAATAGGTATAATTCTATGTTTAGTTTTATAACCTGGACCCCATTTACCATCAGGTAATTTTACATAATCAAGCATTCCACTATATAAATGACCTTCAGATTCAGCAGTATTTTTAGCACTAGTCATAAGGTCATCTTGCCATTTACCATAAACCTTTTTACCTTGCCTAACTCTTTTTAAATTATGGTAATCTTTTACACTCGTTCCTATTTTAGAGATATTATTACCAATAGCTTCTTGGTTTATAGTTGCTTGTTCTGTAATACTATGAAAATCACTTTTACCATCTCCATCACTATCAAATTCTTCCCATTTAAAATCATTAGGAATTTTAATTTTGTTTTGAATTTGGAGTTCTAAATTTTCCTTAAGCTTTCTATATTTTCTTCTTAAAAAAGGAAGAGTATTTTTATCTGATAATAACCTAGAATAATCAGCTATAGTTTTACCATCTGCATCTGTTTCTGTTCCAGTTAAAAGCTTTCTTTGTCTAGCTAATTCCATGTCAAATGCATTAGTTTGAAGATTTTCTATTTCTTGGTTCATCCATTCTTTATTTCTATCATAAAGGTCTCTTCCTGATGCCCAATTATCTCCGAAATTATCTATATCGCCTGAAACTAAAGCATGTATAGATGAATCTAAATATTTATCTTCTTTTTTGTCTCTGTTAGTAAAGCTATCTGTTATGTCGTCAAATATGTCATCATTAGCAATTTCTCCCCACTCAGGATTGTAAGATATGTTACCATCTTCATCGGATGCAAACATATTAACCCATTTCCAATTCCCATCTGCATCTTTGATTTGCTTTCTATTATCTGTTCCACCTATAATTTTTTCAAGATTGCCATCTTCTCCCATACTATAAGAAGTGCCGCCAACATTAACAACCTTGTCTTTAGTTTTTTTACCTTTACTTAATCTATAATTCCTTTTTTTATTCTGTCTGTAAGCTTTTTTTATGCTCTTAGGAAGACTGTCAAAAGATATTTCTCCTTTTTCATATTCTGAAATAGCAAATTTATCTTTATCTGATAAATTATTGTAAAAATCGGTGAATTTTCTATTTTTAGGGTCACCTTGTAAATCTGTACCAGCTGAATTTCCATATAAAACCATGTCCAAAAAGCTTTTTTGCCCTTTATCTAAATATGCTCCAAAATCGTCACTTTTGTAGTGCTTCATCTGTGAACTAACTGTGTATTGGTCTTCTTTAGACATAGATTTAAAATCAGTTGGAAGCCTTCCATTCCAAACTAATTGGCTTAATGAAGATATATCCTCATCATCAAAATTATCATGCACTTTAAGTCTATTAAACAAAGTCATTTTCTGCTTAGTAGTTAAAACAAGCTCCCCATTTCTTAAACTTTGAGCGAATTGCAAAGGGTCTTTAATTGCAGACATTTCCATAGAAAGCATAATTTTTTCATTGGAACTTAAATCATCAAGCTTTTTTCCCTCTCCAAATCTAAACCTTTTTAAAGTTGCTTCTAATTCAGGGTGGTTTTTTATTACATCTTCTATGTTAGACTTATTATCTTTAGTAGGAAGTAAAACACTACTACCTCTAAAAATAGCCCTTCCATTGTCTTGTATATTTGCTGTATCAGAACCATAGATAGATTCATTTAAATCTTTGTCTAAAAACTGACTAAACTCTCCATGCATTCCTTTGTTTAAATTACCTATATATTCATTTCTTTTGTTCTGTAAACTAAGGATTTTATTTATTTTTTCTTGATTATTTAATTTTGAATCATTCTGAACTTCAGTCATTTGAAGCTCTAAATTATCAACATGTTCATTAGCAGCTTTTAATGCAAAATGACCTCCTTTACCTTGCGCAGCTCTTTTAGAACCTACTTTTGTAAAAAGTTTGTCTAAACCTACTCCTAATAGCCCGCCTATATCTTGGGCCGCTAAAGAACCTGCTTCTATACCTGTAGCAGCAGTGCTATCATCTGGTACTACACCCGCTAAAGCTTGAGGGTCAAATTTTAAAGCCATTAACCAATCCTCTCAAAATTAACATCTACTTTGTTATAATCTACCCATAGATAACCATCACTATGCTTAACTGATGCTTTTGGAACTTCTTGAGCCATAACACCTCTATATCTACCTTCTCCATAAATCTTATTAATATAGTCAAATTCATAGATATTATGACCATCTGGAGATTTACCTACTAATTCTATATTTTCCTTTAAATTCATATCACTAAAAGCTCCTGCTACACCACTAATTAAACCAGCAGTCATTTGCATATTAGCAGACCTTGCTTGGTTATGTGCTTGAACTTTGTTGATATATGCTTGAGCCATGTTTTCAGAATGTTGTCCTTGTGCCTGCATAGCTCCACTAAACATTTGAGCACCTTGGTTCATATTAGCGCTCATTTGAGATAACCAATTTTGAGATGCTTGAGATGTTCCCCCTAGCATAGCTTGTCTAGATTGAGCCATTGCTTGAGCAGGAGACATTCCAGTCATAGCTGCTAACTTTCTAGCTTCAGCAGCTGCACTTTGACCTGCAGTAGCACCTTGGGACATTATATTCCCTCTTTGCATTTTACTCCATTGGCTATTAGGGTCCATCATTTGGCGACCTTGGTCAGCCTGTTCAGAAATCATACTTTGCCAAGGTTGTAGCCTGTCAGCTATCTTCCCTTCGTCTAAAGTTTTCTTTTTGCCAAATAAGCTATCACTAAACCAACCCATTAAATCTCCTTAGAATTTATCATTATAATTTACAAATAATTATATTATTAAAACAAGTTATTTCCATAATTTTAACCTAACATGAGTAAAATCGGTTTCATTATTATTTAATGCATCGCATCTAAAATTAGGAGGACCTTGTGCACTGGTACCAATTTTTATAGTATTTTCATCAATTATTTGTGTCCAATACCCCTTATGGTTAGAACTAGCTGTTTGATTATGCCCAAAAGCTGCATTCATAGCATATAATCCATCTGCGCTAAATGAGGCATAAAAAGAAACATTAGAAAAATCTGTTATTCCAAGATTATGTTCTATTGTTATAGCTGCATTATTGCTTGCATCTTGAACCCACCCACTGTCATAATCAGGTCTAGGCATAATAAATTTATTGCTTTTTTCATCAAAGCTTGTTAAATTAGCTATGCTATTACCAGTTTCTATATCATCTGCTTCTATCTCATCAATTGATTTCTTGACTTCTTTCTTAAACTCTGCTTTCTCGCTTTCAAAAGCTATGGGTATATCTTTAGCATAGGGGATTTTCCATCCTTCTTCAGTCATTATCTTAAAGCCATGACTTTTGTCTTCATTTTTAAGTATTTTTATCATACCTGGCACAGCATCTTTATCTGAAAGAGCTTCATTTTCAGGTGAACCCAACTTACTTTCAATTTCATTTATCTTTTGAGTTAACTCTTGTAAAACAGACTCAACATCCTTTAAATCCCCAATCTTTTTCAACCTGGTCATTATTTTTGTTATCTTTGGAGGTCTAAGAATTGTGCTCATTTATTTTGTCGCCTTTAATCTAAATATTAATCCGATAGAGTCAATAGGTTTTGTCATACTTTCTAATTTAAATTGAATCCACTTTCCTTTTCTATTAGAACCAGATAGCTGATAATTGGAACCATCATTACCTTCTTCTTTGTAAGTCATATCAGTGCTATTTATTCTACCTTCATTTGTAGCAACAATCAACCTGTCAGATGAGTGGTTGTTTTCTTGGTCTCCAATTGATAATAATGTTTTATTTTCCCCTATAATTTTAACTTTTGTAAATACTTTATTCTGAGTAGCTGTGCCTAATGTTAACTTCTTGCTTAACCATGTAAAGTCTCTATTAGATTTACCACCTAAATATTCATATATATTAGAGCCTATTGGCAAATAAATCTCTCCACTTGTTCCTAAAAACGGTTTGCCTATTTCAGAATTATTATCGACTTCCCATAAATCCCATCTTGTTTTTGCAACATTATAAGCCCAACATAGTTTAATTATACTCAGCCCAGGTCTTACAGTAGTAGTAGATTGGCTACTATGTTGTTTTAAGGCTTTTAATTCAACAAAAAACAAGACAGAAGTTCTTGAAGAATCCCAAGTTACCATTGGAATCATATTTTCTGAGTTTCCACCAGTATTAAACCAGCTAACATCATGTATCTCCCTGGTTTCATCTTCACTAGAATTAGAAAGGGTTAACATATCTGTTTCTCCACCTTTTTCTATAGCTAATGATATTTTTCTAGGCATACTTCCATCGTGAGAATAACATCCATTTCTATCAGCAAAAAACATACCAAATTCAGTGATAACTATACTATTCTTACCAGAACAACCTATTCCATTAAACTCGTCTTCTATCGCCAATGTATGCGGATTTACTTTATATATATTATTTGAGTCAAATATGAACAATCTACCTGCAAAATTAGCCATCGCAGTAGGGGCTGATTTTAATTGAAGGAAATCAGTACTCCAGTCAAATAAACTATACATACCAGGTTTTGACCTAAATATCATATTAGAAGCATTTTCTATTTTTTCGTGGGAACAATTTCCTGCAAATAAATATCCATCTATTTCTGCAGACATTCCATATTTTAAATTAGTAGTTGTTAATAATTCAGATAATTGACTTCTTGACTCATATGTAGCTCCTAAAGTGCCATCATCTGTAAATGAATACTGGTAAACATCTCCATTTTTAGACCATCCCGATTCTGTTGATATCTCTCTAACTAATTTATATAAATCTCCTTCAAAATCTTTTCTGTATACACATACATGGCTTAATCTTTTACTATAATTAGATATATTTATTAAAATCCTAAGCTTGTCTCTAGTAGAAGTGTCTGTAAAAGTCCAGGAACCTGTACTAATAGGTCCTTCCTGGTAACCATCATATATAAGAGAAACTTTATATCTGTATAATGTATTTTTATTGAAAAAATCTCCTGATTGGTCAGCTAAAGAAGCTGGTTCTACACTGAAAGAAGCCTCAACTAGTCCTAAATATGCATCATCATCTTGAGTTGTTTTTATTACATTTCCAGCTATATTACCTCTATCCCATGAGTTTTTACCAAATCTTAATTCTCCTATCTTAGAAGCGCCTTTTGTTGAAGATAATAGCAATTCATATTGATTAGTATAAGCTGTTCCAGAATTATCAGTAGAATCAGTGTTAGGAACATCAAATACAGCTGCATCATTATCTGCTTTTATATTATAAACTCCATTTTGGTCTGCATCTCCAACAATCATTGTAACTGTATCCCCAACATCAAATAAATGATTAGCAGATGTTGTTACAGCTATATCATCACTATCATCGGCAATACTACTTATAGCAACACTTTTAAGCTTTCTCATATCTAATCCACCAAATCTTGCTTTTAATATTGGAGAACTTAAAGGTAAATATATAGGATTCATATAAGTATTCATACTTTCGTCTTCATCAGACACAGACCATTCTCCACCAGTACAATCTGAAGCAGATATAGTAAAAGTCTTAGGACCTAATATAGCTGTTACTTTATAGGGGCCTCCATTATTTGCTGTATCGCTACTAGTACCTGATAAGTTTATCTCATCATTAACAGACAAATAATGTCTATTAACAGTTGTTGCAGTTGTAGACGAAACGCTTGTTAAATCATTTGAATGTCCTGATGCTGGATTTGCGTTATATGCTTTATCAGCTAATGAACCATCCTTATAAGTAGTTTGACCATATTCTGTAGCTGTTTTAAACAGTTTTATGGGAGCAGTTGCAACCAAATTATGTTTCCATATTATATAAGTATCATTCGCTACAGGAGCATGTGAAAAAGGAAAATGAACAACAACTTTAACATTGTCAGATGCCGTATTACCCATTGAATAAGATGCTATTATTTTCCTTGTTTGTTTCATACCTGTTAAAGCATCTATAATTGTAATATACATTCCTGACAAAACATTCTCACCTCTAAATAAAGCTTGATTTTCTACTTTATGTATGTTTGATGTCCAACTAACATCTAAAGCTGCTCCTTCAGGAAAATAAGTTGCAGAGTTAGAATCCGTCATAGCAGTTCCATCTACATCTAATTCTACTATAGGGTGATATGTAGCATCATTTCCTGAATTTGTATAACCACCCACAGTACCTCTTATCCACTCTACTGCAGTATCAGAATTACTTCCGTTTTCACTTGTTGTATTTCTACCGGAATAGCCAGAAGTATTACTCGAATCATAATCTGTAGATATTTCTTTTTCAGGAGACAATGCACCCCAATCACAAACATACACTCTTGAGTTTTCATATGAGCCTAATTGATTAACTTCTGTTTCTGAGGCTATAAATAATTTACTTGCAGTTAAGTTGTCAATCTCTTCATTTAAACTAGTTGTGTAACTATTTTCAGACCTTCCCAGGTAATTATTACTACCATTTACATGATATATAACATCTGGAAAACAAGGCATATCAACAGAAACACCATCATTAATTAAAAGCTTTTCAAAAGTTGTTCCTTTCATTGAAAATGGTCTAATCATTCTACCTGCTTGAGCATTTAGTCTATCTACATTAAACCTATACCCAGGAAATCTCCCTCTCATCCATGCTCCTCCAGTAGAAGTATTATCTCCATCATGCTTTGTTGGGTCTCCACCAGCATAATGCCTTTCGGTATACCATTGAGGAGCAAAACATCCATTTTCTTTAAAAATATCCCCATTATAAGGGTCTTCAGTGTTATGAGAAAAAGTCCTAACATTTTCATCTCTATACGCAACTTCACCTCCGTCATCAGTACTTCCATATACATATGCAGAAGCAGAATGACCTGATACCCTAACATTAAGCCTCCTAGACAAAGGATAAAAAGTTCCACTAGATGACCCACTATGTGTTACATCTCTGTCCCAAACTTGAAATACTGTTGAACTTTGAACATTAGAAACATAATAAGTGTTTAATGCAGAAGAATCCCATCCACCTGATTCAGTTCTGACAAATATATTGTCTCCTGCTTGTAAATTGTGAGCAGTAGCACAAGTTATGGTTACTATACCACTAGACTCAGTGGTGCCACTAAATGAAATTTCATCTGTTTGAGGAGTATCACCAAAATGCATATCAGTTGCTACAAATACACATTTTCCTACCTTCATTTTTTCAGGATAGTCTTCTCCATAATTACTATTTCCACCTGAAACAAAGTAAGATGGATTTTGAGCTTGAACTCTACCTCCAAATCTAACCCATTCATTGTCACATTGTCCTATTAAGCCAACAGCATGAGAACTTAATTTTTGATGCAATTCTCCATATCTTTTATTATCTATATCCCAACTAGTATTAGTGGGTACAACAACTCCTGTCCCATCTAAAACTCCGTCCATATCATTATCTGCAATTTGGAACAATCCATATTGTGCAACTTTTATTTGAGGCAGTTCCCCACCTTCCGAGTCCCACCCTACATTTTGCCCAAAATCTATATAAGCAGTATCTGCGTGAGAACCATACTCTTTATCACCTTGCTCTAAACTATGGTTTTTAACTACTCTAAATCGTTCTAATTTGTCCTTAGACATGCTATTTTTGTCATCTAGATACCAATAAAACAAACTTCTATTTTTTATATAATCATCTGTAAAATCACCATGAACACCATCATTTATACCATCATTTCTTCCATATGGTCCTGCTCTAAACTTAACTCCATCAGTTTTATATCTTATTTCTTTTCCTATGATAACATTAGTAGGAGGCGTTCTATCGGCCATATATATTGTATCGCTTCCTGTGGTATTTGTACTAGGAGCTATCCCACAAAATAAAAACCTATCTCCATCACTAAAATAGCTAGTATCAGACGAAGGCGCCATTTGAACCCATATTCTTGAATCAAAGTCTACTGGAGTTATTGCTGTTGTAGCAGTAGCTAAAGGATTATAATCTCCATCTGATGTTGTTATTGCTTTAGGCCCTCTTGTTTCTATAATATCACTAGGAAGTCCAGAAAATTCTATAATAGGCGTACTTTCTGTAGAGAGACCTCCAAATACTTCTGTTGAGCCTCCTATATTTCCATTAATATTGTCATTACTCCATTTAAAGCTTCTAAACTCTAAAGAAGAAACTAATTCTTTACTAGGCTGGTATTCAAGCCAATTATCCCATTTTGTATCTACATTAACTCTCCATGCTTCAGAAAAATTTTGAGGCAATACATTTATACATCCTCCCCCTGTTCCATCATCTTCTTTGTTATAACATACAGAAATAGATTGTATAGGGCTAAACATAGTACTAGAACGTTCTATTTTTCCTTTTGTATAAGTTGTACTAGCATTGCCTACTGTATCAGTAGTAGCTTCAATTAAATCTTCAGGAGATATTCTATATATATAAGATTCACCTGCTCTTATACCATAATAATAATAAGGCCTATAACATACTCTTCCAGTATTACTACCACCTCTAAAGGCATCATTACCAGGCTCTGCATCTAAAGTTGTTTTTCTTTTACATTCAAAATACGCTGTTTCTGATTTCGTAACAATCCATAACCCAGAACCAGTCCATGAATTATCAGTATCTTGCCATTCTCTTACTATTATATTATCGCCTATTTCTCTAGAATGGCCAGCTTGAGTTATTGTTAAATCTTTAGCACTAGCATGGTCATATTCAGCTTCTAGATACTCATATTCTCCCGCTACACATATTTTAGACATATTATCTACAGAATTAGTGTCATATGTAGGGACTGTATCCGAGTCTACATATAAAGTTCCATCTACTTTTTCTCCAAATATTTTAGTATTTAAATATCCTAGCCACATAGGAGATGTGTCGTTTGCATTAGGACCATATCCTATATGCAATTCTTTATTTTTATTTACAAATGTCAAATCATCTTGACTTGATACTGCTTCTAATGTACCTAGAGGTGATGACTCAACAGAATCTAAAATAGAAATATCTTTATCGGATTCAAATTTGTTAATTATTTTTAATACTTTATTAGGAGAATCATAATATACTAAATCTTTAACTCCTTTATTATCTAAAAAAGCAGTAGTTTTAGCAAATGATAAAGATTCGTTATTTTGAGTTACAATAACTTTTTTAGAAAGAGATACATTATCATAGCCTATTGCAGTATCATTGGCTCCTATGTTACCTAATCTTATTTTAATACCATTATCTATATTAACGCTTTCTGGAACTGTAAAATCAAATTGAAACTTTCTCCAAATACTATCTACAGTATCATCTGAAATATCTCCATTTGGCTTGCTTAATAATGATATATCTACAAATGTATTTCCTGCGTTAAAACCTATAGACCTTTCTTGAGAATTTTTTATAGATGAAAAGCTTTTAAAACTATTTGAAGAATCAATGTAACCTCCTCCAAGCTCTACAGCAACTCCTCCAACAGGACTTCCAGTTATTGCTTTAGCATAAAAAGTAAGTCTATAAGTTGCTTTGTTATCTATTAAATCTTTAGGTATTACTTGGGTAGCGCAAGGATACCAATGTTTCCTTATAGCAGCTCCAGCAGAAGCAGTTGCGGCAGTTGTTCCTAGTATACCTCTTTCAACAACTACTGAATCTTGATTAACTTTTAAAACTCTCATCAACTCGCTTCCTACGCCTATAATATCATCTATACATGTAAAAAATATAAGAGTAGTAGCCCCACTAGCTAAAGTTATTTTTATCTCTGTCTGAACAGCATCAATATCGTAAGACAAATCAGCAAGGCCATCATTCTGTATATTAGAAATAACTTTAAGATATTTGTCATCAGACTCAAAAGGATAGTATTCATTGTCTCCTTGATGGACACCTCCAGTAGCTTGTATAGTTGTATCGTTAGTACTATTATCTTCTGTAAAATTATTATCTTCTAACAGTAGTCCTTTTTGGTATTCTCTTTTCCATTGATTGCATAAAGTACTGCCAGAGGTACTACCATGATGAAATGTTTGATTTTTAATTAAATTGTTTTCGAACCAATAATTGCCACTCGTTAATGCTTCTGTTGTGTCAAGAGTTCCATTATTCATAGTTAACCCTATTTGCTTATCAGCTTCATTAATATAAGATATTACTCCATCTACATTAACACTATTAGGTGAATTTGTTGTAGCAGTAGAATCTCCATATATCTGTAGAGTGTCTCCTTCCGAAAAATGTTTTGAAAAATCATAATAATTTTGAAATGTTATAGTTCCATAATTAGCTCCAGTGCTACTGCCAAATGTAATTGTATTGTCTGCAGCTACAGCTGTTTTTGATGCTAATTGTAAATTTAAAGTTAAAGGATGAGCTTTTTCTATATTATCATATCCCCAATGATTACCAGAATATAACTGTTCTTTATTCTTAGTAGTCGAATCTTTATACATAATACCCAATAAAGTACCTCTATTTGTCGTAATTTGAGTATCAAATTCAGGAGCTACATGTTCTGGTATAGTTAATCTATTAGCTACTAAATAATATGCAGTTGTAGCATTTAAAGTCCTATCTGTTGTTCCCGTGTGTATTTGTGTAGGTGTATTTAAAAAATTTCTTTCAACAGTAATAACATCACCTTCTATTTTAGTTATTTTCATTACTTCAAAAGTAGAACTATATGTTCCATTCTTAGTAGTAACATCTCCAGATGTTTGAAATTGAATATAATCATCTATTTGTAAAAAATTAACTAAATTTGCTGTAGTCCCGCTTCCAGAATTTTCAGACAAATCAATTGAAGTTGCAGAACTGCTATAATTATTTGAAGGAGTGTATGTTGCTTGTGTATCTGGAGTGCCACTAGCAACTAATAATGGCTCCATATGCGGAATAGTTTTTTGAACACCAAAAGAATCTCTGTATCCCAAAACACCTGTATATGTATATGTATTACCAAAACTTGTGTCAAACTTAGTAATGTCTGCAACTACCGTTCCATCATGACTCTGTGCTAAATTATTCCATCCTAATTTATTCCAATTACTACCTCTTAATACTTCAGAAGATGCCTGAGCTGTATTTATTTTAAATAAATCATTAGGAATGCCAGCTAATACACCGTCTTTAGAGATTGAGTCAACATTTAAGCTAAATGCATTTGCATCCTCTAAAATATCCCTTTCAGAAGATGTCATTACTGTGCCTAAATTAAACTTATTTATTTCTTTTAATTGCTTTGGCATTCTTTTCCTTTATTATGTATTTCACATCACAAGAAGAAGTCCAATAATCTTTGGGTATTTCTACGTATTCCCGTCTAACAATTCTCCCCATACTGTTGTTCTCCCATCTATTATTTGCACTATATCTACTGTAAACCTTCCACCTTTATAGTAATCTACTATAGCAAATGCATGTGCCCACTTATGTTGTCTTCCTCCTAACCATGCGTTCTTTTCTGAACTCATGTCTTTTAAGCATCCTAAAGACCATGCTGATTTAGGGCCATCCATAAAAGTTACACTATCCTGTTGCAGGGAATGATGGTGGCCGTATATTATATTGGCACCTAACTTTCTAAGATGATTCGCTGCGTGGTATTGACCACCAAAATGGTGCCCATGATAAAAATAGAGCTTTCCTATTTTAAGATACTCCCCTGGGGGATGATATTTGTATCCTCGTTCTTTGAACTTTCCTGCTTGTTCAAAACGATATCCTTTTAAGTAAGGATGCTCTTCTACGAATCTATCTAACCACTCATCATGATTCCCTGCACATATGTGTCTTTCTTTACATTTAACTTTGTCTAAAGATTCATCAATTGTGTCAAGCAATTCATTTACCGCCTTAATATCTTCATCTACTCTAGGCATAATGTACTCTAATGGTGGTTTTTTCTTACGTTTCCATTGCCAATGAGATACACTACCAAATTCCCCTAAATCGCCCAAATCTACGTATATATCGGGCTTTACGAGCTCTATAGCCTGTTTGACTACGTTTATTGCAGGCACATCATGTATAGGTGCATGCTTATCAGGAGTTACTATTGCTCGCTTTAGTACTCCGCTTTTAGTTTTTTTCATTATCAAAAAACTCCTAATTGAATTCAGATTTTGGAACAAATCCCCAATCGTGGGGATTCGTCCATACTCCTTTCGCTGACTCCAAATACTCTTTTGTTTCCTCACTGCTAAATCTTAAAAACATTGATTCGCAATCATCGCACTCCCATAAGAGTATACCGTCATAACTTCCCATTATTTCAATGCCAGCCATTTCTTTGGAGTCGCAATCAGGACAACGGGAAGGTCTATTTTTAAAAACAGCTTTTTCTTTTAATGGAAGTTGTTCCATTATATCTCCTGTTTCTACTAAATCATCTAGCATTACTAAACGTCTAGTTCTAAATATGACTCCAAATTTCTTAGACATTATTTCTTATTCTTAGGTGTTAACAGTTCGAATATAGGTTTTATAATTGAGTCTAGTAATATATCATCTTTTTTGCTAGGACTTATTTTGATAACTTTTTCAAGTATCATAAATCCAAGTAAGCACCATTCCCAATTTAGAGTTAACCATTCAGTCATGTTATTCTCCTTATTTGATTATTTTTTCTTTTTTCTTCTCCTAGAGGGTTTTACGACTTTTTTAGCTTTACAACCGCAATCCATACATATCCAGTCAGCCCTAGGATGAGAATCTTTTTCTAATGCCTTAATTCTTTTATGGAGACTTCTTGCTATTCTTTTATCATCAGCTTTTTCAATAGCTTCCATAACTTTACCTATAATAGTTTTTATAAGTATTGCTTGTAACATTATTCGCCCCCTTTAAATATTATATACCCTAAACAAAATGTAGTAAGGAATCCTGCAACAAAAGCCAATATTTCTTGCAGGATTTCAATCATTTGTCTATTCCCAGCCATGCAAGTACTGCACTTATAACAAAGACAAATGTAGAACCTATACCTTTTATCCAAGATATTTGCTTTTCATTATCTCGAACTCTACCATTAATCTCATCAACTCTTGTTCTTATATATTCTAGATGAGATATTATTAAATCATCATTAGTATTTTTTGTTGTCATTTCTTTCCTGCATTCTTAGGAATTTATCCCTTAATCCATTACCACTTAATTTTGCAATAACCTCTACTAAAGTTTTATAACTATTTTCAATTCCTTTTTGTTCTAGCTGCATCTTTTTCTGTTGGTCGATAAGCTTTATTAAAATACCCTCTAATCGTTCATGTTTATCCTTTAAATCATTAGACAAATCGTCCTGTATGTACTTATTTTGCTTCCAAATAAAGAATCCAAAAGCAATTGCGACACATATAGGGATACCATAGGTTTCGAGTATTATTAGCCAGTCCATTATGGGGTAACAGCTCCACCTCCAATTGCTTTATTTGTGTATCTACTACTTTTACCTCTTCTTCTTCTAGCTGATGGGGCTGATGTCTTTTTAGACTGCCTATCGCTAGTTTTTACATTAGAAGAATCAGTAGCAGGATGACCAATATTATTATAAAAATCTTCAGAAGCTTTTATTAAATCAACATTTTGTATAGTTGTTTTGCTCTGATTAGATTGGTGCATTATCTTATTTAGATTGTGTTTTTGTTTCATTTTCCCCCCTTATTTTGCCAATAGTTGCTGAATCTAAAGCTTTAGCTGCTTTAATTGCTTTTACTGGGTTTTTAACATAAGGTTGAGCTTTTACAGACATTGGATGTCTTAATTCAGCTATTTTGACTAAGTCTACATTTTCTTTCATATTATCTCCTAAAAGTCTACTTGTTTTATGACGCCTGTTTTAACAAGATTAGTTCTTGCTGCAACTTTGCCCCTTTTAACACCTTTTTCAAACTCGCCTTCAAAAAATTGAGCCATTTCCATATTAAGGTTTCTAGGGTCTTTATATAAATCAGATATAGCTTTATATGCTATAACCTGATGAAATCTATCAGGTATTCTTTTAAATGCTGAAGAATGAGACAAATCTTCTAAATCAACATCTATAACTATACCTTGTATTATTAAATTCTTTGCCTCTGTAATAGCAACCCAATCAGAATTTACACCTTCTCTTTTATTTGCATTAGTAGCTCTTTCTACTACTGCCATTCTTTGATTAAAATTACTTTCATCTGACTTTGAATCAGTATCAATATACCAAAATCTTTCATTTGCATTTCTAGACATTATACATCATCCCTTATTCTAGGTCTTCCAATCATTCGACCTATTTCTACATTATTTAAATATACTTTTTCTATTTTTGTAAAAATACCATAAGCACTAGGTATGTCATACCATTTAGCATCTGCTGTTGTAGTTAAAGCATCTGTAGTTTGCCTTGCAATTTCACTTCTCTCACAAAACTCATCTTTAGCCCTATTTACAACCATTAACAGTTCTTTTTCACCTATAGTAGGATGATGTTGTTGAACCATCTCTATTAATTGTTTTCCAGTCATTATTCAGTACCTCTTTTTTGTTCTGTGTCTGTCATAGTAGCTAATTCTCCTTGTAATAAACCTTGCAAGTTTTGACTTTGAGCAGTAAGCATTTGCAATATTTCACTATCCTCATCATCTTGAACAGCAGTTTTTATATAATTTGAAATTAACAGCATAGCCGCCTTATAACATACAGCTAATTCAGCAGTTACAGGTAGTCCATTATAACTAGTTTGAGTTAATTGAGTAGAAGAAGGATAGTCAAAATACCATAATAAAGCTTTTTGGTCGCTAGTAGGAACAGGAAAAAACACTATATTAGGTGTTCCTCCTTCATTCCAAAGAGTATATACAGGGCTATATTTAGTAGCAGTATACATACTGTTAGTATCAGATGCTTTTTCAAAGTCACCTTTTTCAAGAGCTCTACATGTTCTGTATTTACCTCCTGAACCACCTGCTTCATCTCTTCTCATAACACGTAATATTTTCTTATTTTTAGTATTATAAGCACTTCCATCAGTAAACTCAGCAGGAGAAACTGCATATTTTAATAATAACTCAGTGGGTAATGCATCTGCAACCCATCTAATAGCTGCATTTAAAGCATCAGCTTCTCCATTCATAGAAGTGTAAGAATCTCCTATCAAATCCTTAATAGTATTTTCAAAACTAATTGTCATTTACTAAGGTCTTCTTGGTGGTCTTGCTGGTGGTCTTGGTGTTATTGGAGTTCTACCACTTCTTGTAGCTATACTTCTTGACCCAGAAGCCTTTTTACGCTTTGGTCTAGATGTACCAGAACCTTTTTTACCTGTTTGAGTAGCCTCACCTATATTCAATGAATAAACTTGTGAAGAATCACCTATAGTTCTTGCGTCCATAGTTTCCTTTTTTGCACCATAGTCTCCTGTATGAGGCGCCCCCATATCTTGACTATTAGAACGAGCTCTTCCACCTGTTCCTCTAGACGCTCCCTTGGCATTGAAATTAGCACTTGTAATATTGGCTAAATGTTGCCTTGTTTTTTTATATCCCATAATATTCCTCCTTAAGAAATATGTTGATTAATTACTAATTTTACTACCGCAGCGCCAGTTTGATTATCTTCTAAGTCTATACTAAACCTAACATATTTTCCCACAGCAGACATAGCATCATCATCATAGTCAAATACTGCTACTGCTGGGGTAGACTGTATATCTAAATTAGCACCTACAGCATCTGTATCGCCTTTTACTGTAACCCATGTTGCTCCATCTTCTGAAACTTGCAATGAAACATCTAGATTGTCTGAATCAAGCGTACCTGATTCTTCAACAAAGTATAAAGTCATGTCTCTATTTACTGGAATTGGTAGTGGATGTGTCACTAAATCATCTCCAGCAGATTGTGAAGCGCTAATTGTCCATCTTTGAGTAAGCCTTTCTCTCATTTGGACACCAGCTACCTTTACATCTACTAAATCAAAATCTTTGTCAGCTAGCACTTCTGCCATTTTTCCTCCTTATATTTGTGTAGAGAGGGCCGAAGCCCCCTCTACGATTATTATTACGATGGGTCAGCCCCAATTCCAGCTATTGTTAAATTATCACCACTTATGGCATCTTTTTTAAAGATTAAGTCATAAGCCAATGTATTTGTAGCAGTTCCAGAAGCCCTTGAGCCTTTTATATTCAAATAAGGCATTGGTTCTCCTCCTTCTGCATGTGAATAATTAAACAAATAGTTAGTTGATGCTGCTCCAGTACCAGTTAGTTGATGAGTATAAGGAGATGTCATAGTAGATTCATCATCTTGATTAACTACTACAGTTACATTTCCTATTGTCCCAGCACCTATCTGAATACCTACGCTAACAGCGCCACCTCCACCAACGTGGTCTTTTACATCTTGAGGCAAATCTGGAGATGTAATAGTTGTACCTGCTGTACTATCAAAAGCACTGCTACTACTATATTTTCTCCATCCGTTGCCTAAATCAGTTACCGACCAGTCTGAACTTGTTAAAGCCGCCATAAATCACTCCTTCCTTAAGAAAACTTAAGAATTGCGTGGGTTTCAGGCAAACTAATCTCAAGACCAGCTTCAGTGATGATTTGGTCTTGACGACCATCAACACCATTGTCTTGTACATTAGTCTCAATGAAAGTGTCTCGACTAACACTGTTACCACTAAGTGGTCTGTAAGCTACATTCTTCATATCAACACAGACACAATAATCTTCCCAAGGTCCTCTTAATAAAGGCTCAGCAACAAAATGTAAATTACCAAATATAGTATTTACCATTGTTACATTATGCCCAAAGGCACCTGGTATAGATTGTACGTCTAATCGATATTGATTTGAACCTACAGAGTTGTTTAAGAAACTTCCTGCTCCTAATTTGTTCAAGTAAGTAATAACTTTTCTTGAAGCCAAGACTAGTTTATTACCACTGTTACCAGATTCAGGTGCGAAGAAATCTTCCATCGCATCTAAGAAAGCATCATAACCTGATGAAGCATAACTTAAATTGTACATTTTACCATTTGCTTCAGTATAAGGTAATATACCCCAAGAATATCTTGTTGGAGCTCCTGTTGCTGCTGTTTCAGCACCAGCTACAATTTTACCTACACCAAACAACATAGCTTGTTCAATGTCCATTTTATGTTCCATTAGTTTATCTTGCCAGATTCTTTGAAACTCATTAGCAATACCTCTATATTCAGTTGCTAATGCTGTTCCTGAGAAAATATTCATACCAGTTTTGAAGATTTGACAATACCCTTCTCTGTCATATAAGAAATCTTCCCAACCAGTTGTTGAATCAGTTCCCTCAGCAAATGCAGTTCCAATTACTTGACCTCTTTTATCAGCTGCTATTGTTACAGAAGCTGGCCAATCACCTGATGTTGTTTCTCCTCCTACAGAAAGTACAGATACTGTAAGATTCGCTTCATTTGCATCAGTTGTTAAGTCAACAGCAGTAACTTTAAAATGTATAATTGTATCTTTAGAGTTACTATTGTCGTAAGCTTCCATTGCTAATATTTGCCCAATAATTAAAAAGCCAGGTTGTTGGTTTGCTGCTACTTTACCATATTTATCGTAGTCGCAATTTACAGCTAAAGTAGTAATACCACTATCTGGGTCTACTCCTGTTTTTGCATCTACGTTTACTACATTCCTTCTTTGCCACTGGTGTCTTTGTTCTAAAAACTTAAATACAGGGTCATTTGTTACTTTTTTTGCTACTTTTGATAAATACACAAAAAACGGAGATTGTTGAGGAGCTAATTCCGCAACTCTCTCACCAAAGTTAAACTTACGCCTTGTATCGTCAATAGAAATACCACCTGGTGTAGCTTCACCTTGTGAGCCTGACCAGACACTAGCGACTGTTGTTAATTCAGCCATGTTCTATTCCTTATCTATTTACTCCGCCCTTCAGCTCGCTTTGGTTATATGCGCTTCGGTTGGATTGATTATTAACGTTACGTCCAAGGATTTTTACTATTAAAATTCCCTATCATACTATCCATAATCTTATCTTCAGCAGAACGCGAATCTTGATTAGACTGACCAGAAGGCATAACACCCATCGGAGATGGAACTTGCTGTGCATTTTGAGTTTGTCTAAAATCTTGACTAGCAGGAGGTGTGCCTTGTGTTCTTGCAGCTCCTTGTTGCATCCTATATAATTGGACAAGATTATCAATATTAATTGAAGACGGGTCAGACATTTTTGCAATAAAATCATTCGCTTCAGAATCATTCATACCATGTTTAGAAGTAATTTCGTTATAAATGCCTTGTCTTTGTTCAGCTTGTTTTTGAGCAGCTTCATTTCGTTGAATCTCTTCAACTCTATTTTGCTCATACATATCAAGCCTTTCTTGGACAACTGCACTTTGATAATCACTTTTATACTGGTTGTATTCATCCATATCATCGCGCCATTGCTCTAACTCATCTTGATACCTAGCACTATTACTAGAAGGGTCTGTAAAAGCATCCTCCCTGTTATAATCTCTAGGCCTATCAGGTCTAATAGGCGGTGGAGGAAACTCTTCAGGAGGAGCTTCAGGTGGAGCAGCTTGTTGAGCAGGTGCTTGCTGTTGTGCAGCCATCATCTGATTCATTTGTTGTTCCATACCTTTATACTTCTCTAACTCATTTTTATATTTGTCAGCTTCTGATTGCCAGTATTGATATCTTTTTTCATCATTACCAACTTCTTGAGTTTCCTTAAACGAGGGTTGTCCTGAATCTTCAGGAGCCTCTTCGCTATTTATCTCTGTATTAAAAACATCAGAAATGGTCTGAGAGCCATCATTATCATCATATCCTTCGCCAAATACGGCTTCTTCTAATGATATATTTTCCTGGGTGTCTCTTTCATCTTGTGTCATTTATCTTTTCTCCTTTTTGCCTGCCCCTTTACTACCAGAAGAGGGTGAGGCGGGTTTAGTAGCATCAATGATGCTTTTTTTCACGGTAGCTAAAGAATCATCTAATCGTTTTTCATAGATGGTTCCAGCGGCCTTAGCTTTGTTTTTAACTTGACCTAAGTCCCCTTTAAATTTCTCAACTTCAACTTTCTTACGTAAGTTAACTGCTTCTCTATCTCTAGTCTGCATATCACCTTTAAGCTTTTTAATTTCTTCTCCAGCTGCTTCAAGTTGTTGTTGTAATTGTTGTATTGTGTCTGTTCTTTGCATTACGCCTTCCATATCGAATATTTCTGTTTTCTTAAGAACTTCTTGTCTATCAATAATACCTTTTTGATAAGCATCCATATAAAATTCTAACTCTGCATATCTATTAGAAGGCATTGTAGAACCACTTACTACTATCAAATCATACATTCCTAATGTAATATCATTAATAACTTTTAATTCTTGCGTTTTATCATCAATCATTCTTTTATTAACCATATATTCAGAAACAGTGTTATTAGGATTTACTATCCTAAAAGACTTTTCACTAGTATATAATTGCTGAATCAAAGGTATAGCAACTTGTCCTAATCTTGTTAAAGCAGCTTCTATATCGGCTAATTTAGACTTCATCTTCCTTTGTCCAAATTCATCAATACTTACTGTTGCTTTATAAGTCTGAGGAGCTTGTTGAGAGTTACCCATCATCATTTCATATAAACCTAACTGATGGTCAATATCATTTTTTGCACTCTGCTCATTAGAATACAACTCATTAGGAAGAGGGCTAGGCTGTACAGGTACAGGAGGACCATCTGTAGGGTCATAAGGTATTGCTATTCCTGGCTGTGCCCATTTCTCTTCAAAATCTTTCATATCAACACTTCCTTCTGGAACTAATATTTTAGTATTAGTACTGGTAGTTGCATGTGCAATTATCAAAGAACGTGTCTTATTTATAAATTCTTGTAAACCTTTAACTAATCTAACATCAGACATTGGGTAAGGTGTCCTAGTATGCATGTTCATAATAGGTACTATAGGATACTTTTCTATAGGCATAACCCTAGTATATAAAAGCTTGTCCCCTAACACAACATCTAGTTTAACTCTAGTAACATCTATCTCTACTATTTCTATCATTCTTTTTGCAATTAACTCTGCAAAAGTAGTTGCTTCAGCTGGTATTTCAGGAGGAGTTGGAGGTTCAGCGTCTTTCTCATAACCCATAGCCATCATTTCCTCGTACTGTTGTTGCATTTGCATCATTTGTTGTTGTTGCAACTGTTGATACAATGCATTAGCCTCAGCTTCATCAGTAAAGACTTTGTCCATTATTATCCAAGCAGGTCTTTCACTATAATTTTGAAACTGCTCTTCATCAAGCAATTCCTCCTTACCGTCAAATACTTGATAAGTTCTGAATTTTTTAACTTCTATTTTAGAATATCTTTCATATCCTCTTATATAATCTTGTTCAGGCTGTCTATTAACATCTTCTGGAAAATGAATAGCTCCATCGTCAGCCCTGCCAGTATCTGGAGCATTCCAGTCTTCTTCTCCACTAGCATTTTTAATTTTAGATTTGTACATAGGCCAAAGCTTTTTAGCTTGGTCTTTAGTAAATAGTTTAGAAACTATAACATTCTCAGCATCATCAAAAAATCTATTACGACTATTAGGGTCTACATATACGTCTAATGGGTCTACATCATGAAAACAAACTTCACCTTTACCCATATCCATCATTGGGTCTTGATATACATGTAAATAACCAACTCCCATAACATAATAATCATCAACAGCTTGTCTTATAACAGTTCTTCCATCAGATATATCGTACATATAAGTTAATAATGCACTCATTACCTGTGCTGTTTTCATATCACTATCTTCTCTAGGAGCACATCTAAATGACGGTCTATTTGCTGTAAGCATTGCTTTAGCAGCTTCAACAGCAGGATGTATTCTATTAACTACTATAGGGGCTTGCCCTCTATTTTCAAGAATTCTTTTTTGTTCTGCAGTCCATTGTTTGCCTAATCTAAACTCTTTATCTTCTTTAGCATCTTGAGCCCAAGTATCTCTTGCGCTAGAATACCTTTTAAACAAGTCTCTTATTTCAGTAGCTAGTGTTTTTCCCGCTTTTTTGTCTTTTTTGGTATATGCCATCTGCTAAATTTACGAATTAAAGTGTCATCCAGTCAAGTTTTTTCTTTGGGTTACGCCAATCTTCTTCAGATAATCTTTCAAAATGTTTATTTCTGCAAGGTTTAGCTCCATCTAAAGCTGTCCATATAGCATCCATTATGTCATCATGTTTTCCTTTAGGATATGATAAAAATTCACCTTGTGCATGAGTATCCTCAGCTCTAAAGTAAAATTGCCCTTTCGCGAACAAAGGGACTAGTGATAACAATCTTTCTGATTTTGAATTTCTAGGCTTAACTCCTCGCTCTAATCCTGGTATATAAAGATTTTCTTCTCTCATCAATTCTCTAACACCTGTTCTTAAAGCTTCTTGGTAACCAACTGTCTCTATCTTAACTCTCCTTGGTTTATATTTTTTATAATAATCTATTATTAATTGTGGTTGTTGTGCTGGTGATATTCTATTTCTATATATATCTACAACATATTTATTATTTTCATTATCAATAGCAATAATGGCGATAACAAAATAATCAGCCCTAGCAGACAAAGAACTTGCAGGGTCCACTCCAGCATACAATTCAACAGGTTTAATCCTTTCATTATCAGCATCTCCTTTATTTTGAACAAGGCAATTTTGACCTTGTATTTTTACATATTCCCAATTATGAATTTTAATCCAATCTGGTTGAAATGGAGCATCATCAGGAGATTGTGCTATATTCATATACTCTTGGAAAAAACCGTTAATATTTCCTACAGACTTAAATTCTTCCTTAATGCTAAGTATTCTCTCTTTAGGGAACCTTTCGGGCCATATACTCTTTTCATCATCATCCCATATAGAAAACCATAATACATTCCAAGCACTTGACTCTTTTGCCCAGCATAAAAAACAATCTTCCGATATAACTGTCCCAATCATGGCAATCTTGCCATCATCTGACAAGGAAGGTATAACAGCCTCTGTAAGCCACTTTCTATTCTTAGCTCTTGCTTCTGGAGTAAATGCATTTAACTCTGATTCAAAGTCATCTACTATAATTAAATTAGGTCGAGTATCTCCTTGTAAGAATCCTCTAACTCTTTGTCCAGTACCAACAGCTACCATTCTAGCCCCATTTGCAAGTATAATATCTGTATGAGTCCATCTACTCGCTGTTTCTGGGCCAAGGTCTCCAAATATTTGTTTAAATTGAGTACTAAAAGTTAAATGATATTTAATCCTGGAAAGGAAGTTAATTGATTGAGCTTGTGATTCTGATATAATAACAATAAATAAATCTTCAGTAGACTTTTTGAAAGCAGCTTTCCACAATGGATATATAAGTGTAGTAACAGTAGATTTAGCAGTACCCCTTGGAGCTGCTATTAAAACCCTCTTTTTCTCATCACTAGCTAAATCTTTATAAATATTAGTATGAAAAGGGGGAGTACTCTTCTTTAAAGCAGTTGGAAAACAATACTTTCCAAATAAGGCCATGTTGTTTTTTAGCTTTTTAAGAGCTTGTAACTGTTCGTACTTCTCTTCGTAATCCATTACTCTTCTGTAATAGTAGTCTTAGTAGCTATTAGCTTGTCCTCAGTCTCAGTTAGCTCATCTATTAACTTAGTATTACTAGTAGCTTCTAGTTGCTCAACTGTCTTGACTTGGTTTTTATCCTTCATTCCATGCATATCTTGAAGATTATCAACAGCTCTCATCAAATTAGTAACATCACCTTTGGCTTTGGCTGTATCAATAGTATCAGATAATAACTGAAGAGTGTATTCTTCTGTCATTCCATGCTCTTTTAATAAAGCTTGTAATTCATCTCTTACCATATCTTTGAACTTCTCCTTTTTCATTCTACGTTTCCACGTAGTCTTTTGACTATTGCTAGGCTTTCCTAAGACAAGTTCAATTGTTTTATTGTAATCCATTGTCTGAGCATACACCATAGCTAAATTCTTCATTCTTTCGCCATTGGACAACACTTCCCAGTGAGTCTTTCCACTAATGGTTTGGTTAGATTTACGACCACTTGCTTTAAGCTTAGTAGTATTATACTTAGGGTTAAAAAAGGTATAACCGTAAGGAAACCTAATATAAGTGCTAGAAGGGCTATATATGGATTTGGAGATGACTTTAGCCACGTAGTTGTCGTCTGATAGCCCATACTCCCCTTCATTTGCCTCTTTCCAGTGTTTGTATTGTAATTCTTTTTCATCAGCTTCTTTCTTGTTGTATATTATATACTGGGTAGAGTCTTTGTCGCCTTTATGATGAATATCTATAGTATACAATAATTATACCTTGGTAAATGCGTCAGAGCCTTGTTCTGTTGTAGCTAAGTTAACAAATTGGTTATCATACCAACTATCTTCATCTCTATTAAATGATGCTATTCTTTTAGCTCTATCTTTTTCAGAACCTCTCCAATGCTGGTCTGCCCACCACGTAGAGGCATCTTCTATTGCTTCAGGTCTTAATGAAGCTGTCTTGTCATATCTCTTATCAGCTAAAAAGAGCATTCTTTGTTGCTCTTTATTTAATTTAGACGCATCAAAACCTAATTCGTCCATATTTTCTTGCATAAGCCAACTCGGAACATCCATCTTATTGCTTTGATACCATTGAGCTAGCCTATTTCTAGCAGTCATGCCACCCTGACCCTTACCTCTTTCATATTGAAATAAGCCTGCACCAGGTCCACCACTATGCTGATATACGTTCTCGCCTTTAGATTCATGATATGCTATCTTATCCATAAAATCTTCCATTCCTTGAGTAGTCTGACCCCAATGTTCACCAAAATCACTCATCATAGTTTCATAATCAGAAGGCTGACTTTCTACCTTATCTACCCAAGAATCTCCTAATACGTTATTAGCAAAGTTTTCTTCTAAGCTAACAGGGGGTGTTGCTGGGGGTTCTTCGTTATATTGCTTCATTTGAGTTGTATCTAGTTCAGGATTTATAGAACTAGGTTGACTTAAGCTAGGTTGCTTAGAAGCATTGTTAGCCGCACTTAATAAATTATCACTACCACTTCCCCATTTAAAAGGATTCCACCAGCTCATTACATACCTCCTTGGTCATCTAGACCTAATTCATAATATAAATCTAAAAGGCTTCTCGCCTCTATACCACCTGCTCCTATAGCATAGCCGCCCTGCTCTCCAAATTCATAATTTTTATTCCAAGGCCACTGGAAACCACCCATATAAAGATTCCATGCGTTTTCAATCTGACCTCCTAAACCAGGGTCAACATTCCAATCATCTAAAGCATATTCAAATTGCTCTTTCTTTCTAGGGCTTAAAGCATAATACCTATCGTAAAAATCCTTTCTTTTTGCTTGAGTCTCATCTGCTTTTTGAATTGCCTTTTTTTCGCCTTCTGTAAAGGTTTGGGCTTCATCAACCTTTTTTAATACTAAATCGTCAAATACATTACTTGCCATTAGTACTTTAACCTACCCATCAATCCAGGGCCTCTAGCAGAACTTTGAGTCTTAGCAACTGAATCCATAGCTGTTTGTATACCTGCTGCCCAATTAGGCTTCTCTACTGTAGGAGGAACACCTGCCATTGAGATGTTTCCACCATCAACCGTTCCACCCCATCCTTCTACTTGTTCTTCACTCCATCCTAGGTCAGTATCATCACTTTTGCCAAATATCTTACCTTTTCCCTTACTAAACCTGTTAAACTGTATTCTATCTAATAAACTAGTGGGTTTATAGGTTGTTCCTACTTCATTTAAATTAGGGTCATTAACAACTGCCATTATGCATCCATTACATCATCTTCTTCATAACCAGGTTCATCTGGCAAAAGCATTGCTGGTAGTTCTTCAGCAGATGGTGTCGTGCTTACCCTATTCTGTTTCCAATCTTCCTTACCCATTTCTTGTAATTTACTGGCAAATGCACCCCTTGCTTTTGCTCTTTGTCCAGCTATATGAGCCTTTCTAGCTTGAGTTGCAGCATATGTAGTACCTACCTCGTTTAAATTAACTGCACCTCTACCTGCCATACCTCCCTGAAGTTGTTTTTTCATCATTTTATCGTCTATTGCCATAAAAATCTCCTTTTATATAGCTATAATATAGCAATAAATAACATAGCAATACAACAATTATTTGTCTTAAGGTTATAAAAGCTCTTATATAGCTCTTATATAGCTATGTTTTTTAAAAATACACAAAAAAATATATTTTCCAAGCCTTTTTTTTCTTCACGAAGGGAAAGGTACCCCCTTTTTGAAAAATTATGTTGAGAATGCGTGCACGAGATACACATCAACCCGTACCGGGCGAATTTACGGGCCATGGGGTGCCGGCCCGTTGAATTCTGCTACGAGTTGCCTTGCCCCTTATCGCTATCCTTCGGAGCGACCGAGGGAAAATTATTTAATTTTAATTTAACAGAAGGAGTATTAAATGAAAATAGCTAAAGCTTTCCTAAATAAATTTGTCGGTTTTGTAAGAAGCAATGGTATAACATTGCGTCATCCAAAAGCAGAAGGGTCTAAAGGCTATATGCACTATAACCCATCGCTATCAGCTAACGCTATGGAAGAATTGCAGGCAATTCTATCAGAGACTGCTGATTGGGGCATTGTAGAAATGGATAAATCCATGTACAATGGTAAAGTAGTACCTGCACGCATGTACATAGGGCCTATCGACCCTGGTATGGACGCAGACGCCATCGAAGCTGACTTACTTGCTAGGTTCGAGGTAGAAGAGTAATCTTCTTAGAGGGTGGGGATAATACCCCACTCTCTTTTATTTATATAAGTCACACATAATGCTAATTGTGTGTCATAATTTTTACAAAGAAGAACAGCAGAAATATATAGCGATTCAGAAAGTAGGGGATATACTGAACATATATATTTGTAGTTATCTGCAGAATAACACCCCTAGGAGTATCACAGGCGTAACCAATCGTATAGTGACTCAGTTAGTTGAATGATACTAACGCTCCAACAATTTAATAAAAGATTAAAATAAAGGAAATGAATATGGAAAATGGTAAAAGATATTATGTAAAAAATATGTTAAGTGGTTTAGTAACAGTAGTAGTAGCTGAAAATAGATATTTAGCTATTAGAAAAGGTATTGACTATTTTGGTGTCAAACAAGTAAGGTTTTTAAGTAGGTAAGATGTATACACTAGTTAGAATGACATCTCTAACTTAGTACAGAAAGCGATTGGTCAACGCAAAGTCTCTTGGCGTAGAGACATAAAGGGTGAGAAAACTATTCCCTTTACCTAGGTTTATATTTATTAGTAGCGAGGTAGGTGGGAAATGGTGGAGTAAAGTAATTTACTCGTGTAGCTACTGAAGAATTATAGGTAATAACATAACGATAGGTGTACAACTATTGGAATGTTATTTAAAGAGCCAACGATGTTTAAAACCTTCTACAGAGGGTTCATCGATATTTATTAGAGGATACTCTACAGGATTATCAAATGATAACTGAAAGACCATGATGGTCATAGATAGTGGCAGGGCATAATAAATGAGAAATCATCTGTTGCCTCTTCAACTATACTACAAGTGCGTGTAACTTGGTATAGGTATAATAATAGAAGACATTCTTATAGTGATGTAATAGTCCGCGAAACTATTATGAACTATGTTGTGATAGCAACTGTTATACGAAGAGTAAATTTACACAAACCTGTTTAGGGAGGCTGATTACCTCCCTGGCTCGCCTATAGTAATTAAAGAATTAGACAAGGAAGTCTACTAAAATAAGGAGATAGTAATGTTTATTGAATAATAAAATAGTAGAAGTTATTGGGGTGCAGTTATGAGCCTTATTACCCAAATCATACCTATTTAAAGTATAAGTAAAGCAATTAATTAATAACACTGATTGTATAAAATATGGACGCAATAATGTTCTAGAAGTTATTGTATGGAACATGTAGGCTTATACTTTAAATAGTTATTAAAATTAAATATAAAAAGGAGATAAAATGACAATAATAGCAATTATAATGTTTTTATTAATATTAGTATTATGTTTTACAATAGGTGATGTTGCTCCACATAACAGAGAGATACATCATGATAGTAGACCTGGAAGTTTCTATGAAATAAGTAATAGGAAGGATAATTAAATGAAAAGTTTAATAAGAAAATGGTTAGGAATTGATAAAATAGACAAATCAATTAAATCAATCATTAAAAAACAAAAGAATTTTGAATCATTTCAAGATACAGCAAATGATGGATTTCATGATAGATTAAATAATGTGGAGGATATGTTAGATGGCTAGAAAAGTATACTGTCCATATAAATATAAGTATCAATTAGTCGAGTGGGCTAGCAAGAGGTTCAATGCACCTAAAAGCAAATATCAAAAGATGAGTAAACGACAACTATACGCAATTTATTATAGTATATAAGTTAGACACATCGACATAGCCTTGGAAGGCTTTTTAGGTATTAATAGGTTGGAGGAGAGAAAACTCCTCCTTTTCATGCCTGTTTCCTTTACCATCTGATAAATGGTTACTAATACCGAGTTACCTTTCAAGGCTAGAATTGAGAGCCAATAACTGGTCCTGTAAGTCCTTTCATAAAATGATTATTAAGGTTAATTATATTGTAGGCAAAGGAATATGTGAGGCTCTCATAATTAAAAAAAGTGGTAATGGCGACAGACCACTATAATCAAAGAAGTCATAAGAAACAGTGAAAATACTAGTATTAGCTGGGCCTTTGTCGCATATATGATGTAAAAAGTTAGTAGTGAGGGGGGACCTTCGAGGTTGCTTAGTGGTAGGAATGTGGTGAAGTAGTGAAACTCTACTTGTGTAGCTACTAATGCTAAAGGGGAATAAGTGAGAATGGGTTAAACATTCTTTGAATGAGCAGCACCTGAAGCTTATTCCCCAAGATTTAATTAGGAGAAGATAATGAAAAGAATAAGAGAACATAAAAAAGATAAAGGAGATAATATGGCTATTTGTGTAATGTTATCTGTTATGGTAATAAATACTGAAGGACATTCAGTAGGTATTAAAATGAATGAAATACAAGCTTGGGAACTTATAGACAAAGGTTTGCAAGATGAGGGTGGTTTAATAGAAATACACCTTAAAGAAAGAAAAGAAAGTTTAATAATACCAGTTCTTAAAGATGATGAATGGGAATATACAGTTGATTGGTTCACTAAAAATTCCATTAATCTAGCAATGGAGATGAATAAGACTGATATTGATGAGAGTTGGAAATATGAACCCAAGTTTTGATTGGGAAGAAGAAGAGTGGTATAGCATATGCTGTACTGCTCCACCTTTGTATGACATAGATACTAGTGATGATGAACCAATTGGTCTATGTATGCATTGTAGAGAACATACGACATTTTCACAAGGGGAGGAAGAATAATGTGTTATTGGGAAGATAAAGCAGATGTATGGATTGAAAATCAAATAAAAATAAATAAAAATAGGAGAAACAGAAATGTTCAAATATTACAAAGAAATGATAATAATAGGCCTTTTAGTATGGGTGACAGTAATACAAGTCAAACAAGGAAAGGTTTATGATAGTCAAGATGAAATGTATGAAATAATAAGTAAAAATTGTTTAACTGATAATGGAACAGTTTATCAAGCCTGGGATTATAGTAATTATTCTGGATTTGATGCTATGCCATTTCAAAAAGCATTTGAACTTATGTACAATACATATGGAGAAGGTCATTTATTTGACTGGAGAGATAAAGAGTATACTACTAATCTAAAAAAAGAAGGAGATAGCAATGAGTGATTCTAAAAAGATAAACTTGCTAAATAATGGTACATTTGAAAGCAGAGAAATATCATCTAATAATGTTGGAGATTTAAGAAATGAGCTTGATATTCCTAATGATGCAAATGTAAATGTTGGTGGAACTATCAGACAAAATGATTTTGAATTGTCTGATGGAGCTTATGTTGCCTATACAAGTAATAATAAAGTAGGCGGATAATAGTTAACTTTAAATGAGAGTCAGGAGCCCATGAAACTGTTCGCACAAGTAATAGTTAAGGAGTGGTAAGCTATGGCTCTCATTTAATACAAATAGCAAAGGAGAAAGATATGACAGCATTTTGGAATGGTCAAACAGAATTAAATGTAGATAAAATAGAAGTATTAAATGAATTAAGTCAAGAAGATATGAATAAACTGTCAACTGGTCCACAAGACAGATTTCTTGAATTACTTGATAGAGTAAATGAAAATGTAAGTTTTAGTGGGTTTCAACCATTGGATATTACGGATAAATGGAATTGGAGACCAGGAACATTTCCAAAATTCCAAAAATATCTAATCCATAGGTTAAAAATAGATAAAAAATCACCTAATTTATATAAACTGATGAGTAGAACTAAAGAAGCAATGTTATATTCAGATTATATGATGAGATTAGTAAATGATTTAGAAACTGAAAGAGCTAATTTAAAAAGATTAGGTGTATCTAGAAATACAGACCCTGAAGAATTTAAAGCTAGATGTACTAAATTTGTTGAATCAATACAAAATCAATGTAATCTAGTAAGTCAAATTACTGAAGGGAAAGTAGAGTTAAATACATATTTTACTAAAGAATGTTTTGATGATAGTCATCATAATTCATCTACTCCAATATTCTATATAGAATTTAATATAAATGATATAGAATTAGAAATACATCAAGGATTTGGTGAAGATAGCTTAATTCAAAAATTACCTACAGGTAGTATAAGAATAGTAGGAACTACATCTTTCAGACATTTCTTAAATGGAAACTATACAAGTATAAGATATAAAGGCACATACTTTACTAATGAAGCAGAAAAGTATAATTTTCCATTTATAGCAAGAGAAAGATTTGGTACATATGGAGCAGTATGTTTTGATAAATTTTTAGATGATATAAATGATTCATTTAAAAAGCTTGATTGGGTAACAATGTCAATGCATATACTTCAATGGGCTCAATATTACAATATTAATAATGCAAATCCATATAATCAGCCTAATTTAATGCATAGAGGAATGCCTAAAGAATATAGTAAAGAATATAAACTTGCATTTAGTCAAGGTATTGTAGTGAGTGAATGTCAAAAGAAAGTTCAAAATACTTGGTTAAAAGATAATTATAATCCATTGTTATCAGCAGGAATAATCACAACTGATTGCGATAAAATAAGTTGTATATATAAAGATAATTGTGCATTATATAGAAGAGCGTGTAATGTAGTTAGAAGATTAGAAGATGAAGAATATGTATATATGATAGAATCAGTAATAGCCGTATTATACGAACATTATGATGATGAGTTTGATAATTATTGGAGTCTTCAAGAAAGAATAGTAGACACTTGGAATATAATTTGGCCAAACATGGAAGATTATTCAAATGATACTATTTCTAAAAAATGGATATTAGAATCTGATATAATATTTAACAAAATATTATATTCAATGCTTGCATGTGAAATAGATGATTATCAATTACCTACAGTAGTGCAAAATGAATTAGAGTATATTGGTTATTGGACTGTAAAAGAAGAAGTAGAAAATGTAGTATTAAGTGAAGAAGAAATAAAACAGCAAATGTTAACCTGGGCATCAAACCCAGAAAGGAGATAATATGAGTGTTAAATTAGAAGATATGTTTCAAATATCTGAATATGATTGGTATGTTTTGCAAATGTGGGCTGAAATGGCTTACACAAAAGATAAAAATGAAATATCTGGATTATTAACAGCAGTTCCTGATAAAGATGGAATATATACATTGGGTGATGTTGAAATATTGAAACAAGAAAATTCAGGGTCAAATACTGAATTAGATGGAGATGCAGTAGCTGAATATAAAGTAAAATATGCTATGAAGCATAAAAATCCAAATATGAAATTTGTTTGGTGGCATTCACATCATACTATGGATGCATTCTGGAGTGGTACCGATTTAAAAGAGATTGATGCTTGGGAAAATGATAGTTTCTCTTTGGCTTTGGTTATAAATCTTAGAGAAGAGTATAAATTTAGAATAAGTGTTTGGAATGCTGGAAACATACCTATTGAACAGCATTTTGATACTACATTAAATATTCTAAGAGAAGATAAGCGTATAAAGCCTACTAAAAAAGACAAAGAACTTTATGAAGAGCTTTGTTCTGATAAACATCAGGTAACAACTTGGAATAGAGGTGGATATATTAATTATAATTATGGAGGTCATAATCAAATGAACCTTGGAGAAAATATAATTAATAGAGAAAAAAGTCTTATCATTGAAAAGCGATTTGAAAATGCTGTAGAAAAACTAGAAGAAGCAATAGATGCATTTATGGATTCTAGTTTGACTTTAAAAGCTCTTAAAGAAAAAGTGACAAGTATGAATAAAATATGTACTGATAACAAATTGCCATTTTCTATTGATAATGAAATATTCAAAGGAAATAAGCAAATGGTATTAAATACATTAATGAGTACTTTGCCTATGGAATGCTTTAATTATGAAAATGTAGAAACAGAAATGAAACTAACAGGTGGCTTTGGCTACCATGGAGGTTGGGGATGGCAATAAATATGAGAAGTATGGGATTAGTAAGTAATTTACATGATTTCAACTTTCATATATTGGGATGCGGTGCTATAGGTAGTGCCGCAGCTACCCAATTATGTAGAATGGGAGCAGATAAGTTTGCATTATACGATATGGATAAAGTTGAAACTGGTAATGTAGGAGTTTCACAATATACATTATATGATGTAGGTCATGCAAAAGTAGATATGTTAAAATCTAAATTAAAAGATATAAATGACCTAGTAGATGTAATGTGTATTGATGAAATGTTCACTAATTATGTATATATGAATGAAAATGACATAATAGTTTTAGGTTTTGACAGCATGAAATCTAGATTAGATGCTGTTGAAGCTATTATGAAATGGAAACATGTAAAACCATTATTATTAATAGATGGTAGAATGGGTGGAGAACATTATCAACAATATGTAATTAAAAATCCAAATATTAAGAAATACAAAGAAATATGGTATTCTGATGAAGAAGGTAGCGAGGAGGCTTGCAATATTAAAGCAACAAGTTATTGTTCAAATATGTCAGGAAGTTTTATAGCAAATGCTATAAGGAAGGTTGTAACAAAACAGCCTTATGAAAAGTTCGTGTCTTTTCATTTTCCAACTATGACAATTGAAAAAAAGACTTGTTATTAATGTTTTAATAATGTAAGTTAACAAGCTCGATATAGGACAAGCAAGCGAATGATATAAATCATACCGTGACGCCTCCAACATGATGGTGACTAAGAGCCGTAAAAGTCTAGGCGAGTGCTATCTCGCTGGCGTCCTCCATAGCATATCGAGCCCTTTCGTCAAATTAAATAAGGAGAATAAGTTATGGCACTTAAAAAAGTCAAAAGAAAAGTTATATCTGATAATCCTAAAACTATGCTATTGTATGGAGCTCCTAAAGTAGGTAAAACTACTATGTTAAGTAAATTAGACGATTGTTTAATTATTGATACAGAGCAAGGTGCAAATATGGTAGAAGGATATATAGAATCAGTCAATAATAGAGATGAATTAATAGCTATATTAAAAGAAGCTAAAGAAGGTCATGATTATAAATATGTGGCTATAGATACAATAGATAAAGTAGCAGATTGGGCAGATAAGTCAGTATGTCAAGAAGAAAATGTATCTGCTGTTCAAGATTTAGCATTTGGAAAAGGATTTGCTATGTCTAGAGATAAAGTGTTAAACACTATTAAAATCTTAAGACAAATATTTCCTCATGTTATCTTGATAGGACATAGAAAATGGGCACAAGCAGTAGTAGATGGTAAAGCTATGGTTCAACCTGAAAGTTTAGACTTAACAGGTAAACTAAAGAATATGATAATGGCTGATTGTGATGCTATAGGCTATGTATTTAGAGATGAAGAAAAAGGCGAATTAATGGTATCATTTAAGGCAAATGAAGCATTAGAAGCTGGTAGTAGAAGTCCTCATTTGAGAGGTAAGGAGATGAAGTTAAATTGGAACAATATATATAAAAAGGAGAGTAAATAATGGGAATATTTAGACCAGCAATGGGTGGTGGTAGTAGTTTCTTTGGAATTTGCGAAATAAACATACTGTCATATAAAGATAGAAGCGATGAATTTGATTGGGCAGATATATTTATTGATGTAACTGTTCAACAAAAAGGTAGCGAATATACTAGAAATATAAAGATAGCAGGCTCATTAGATAAAGACGCTAGTGGCAATATAACAGGTGGAAGCGTTCTTAAAAGAATGTATACTTTCTTTGATGCAATAGGATGTAAAGCTGGAATGAATGTTAAAGGCGGATGGGAAACAGCAGAAGGTGAAGCTATAGAAAACATAGATGATTACTTAAATGAACAATGGATTAACCCTCATATTGATGAAGATAATCCAGATTATTTGGCTTATATATATAAAGAAAAGCCTAAGAAGCCAGGAGATAAAGCATGGACAAGAGTTTATCATAAAATATATAAGAATGACGAAGCAAATAAAGGTAAATTGCAAGATGATGTTACTTGGTTAAAAGGCAAGGGTGTAATTAAAGAAGTTTCAGATGCTCCAGTAGAAGCAAATGGAAACACACTTGCAGGAAGTGGGTTAGATAACTTATAATGTATCTAGAAATTGCTAGAGGAACTCCTGCTAATAGAGGTATACTGATACCCCACACACACTTATGTCGATATATCTCTCAAGATGAGCCGATATATCGCTCGGTATACCTCTATCAGGAAGATGCTAAAGAGTTTGTTGAATCAACAGGCTCTTTAAAGAACTTCTTTGGCATTAGATGTATTGATAAAGTACCTATTGATATAGATAAAGGGGATAACTCTGATGAGAAAACTCTTGATGTATTAAGAAGTATTGTATATGAACTAGAAGGAGCTGACATTGGAGATAATAATTTCCAATGTTACTTCTCTGGTTCGGGATACCATTTAATGCTAGCTGGAACCTTATTTAACTTTAAACCAAATACTGATTTACCTTATATAGTCAAGCAAACAATGAAAGAGCTGACTCCTGATGTAGATTTGAGCATATATATGAGAACAGGTATATATAGAGTTCAACATACTCCTAATCAAAAGACTGGATTATATAAAATACCATTATATCGAGATGAGGTTATGAATTTAGACCCAAAAGATATATTTGAATTAGCCAAGACTCAAAGATTAGATTATAAATATCATACATTGGAAGGAGACGGAGAATTAGAAAGTACTATAAAGACAGAAGTTCCTGATATACAAGTTTTTAATAAAGTATCAGAACCAACAACTATTATTCCATGTGTACAATCTATGTTAAATAAAGGCCCTCAAGAAGGGAATAGACATGTAACGGGAATGAGAATAGTAAGTCACTTTAAAAGACATGGTATTCCAAGTCATTATGCTAAAGTGTCTATGCTGCATTGGAATAATAAGAGTATGAATGAAACTAGTATAAATGAAATGGTTGAAAATGTGTACAACAGAAATTATAGATATGGTTGTCAAGATACTGTAATGTTAGACCATTGTAAAACTCAATGTGTTTACTTTAAGAAGAAAGATTATTTTATAGATGTAAAAACT
>VTLG01016208.1_pt1 | contig 52205 bp, 45 predicted proteins | sample 4694571 | NCBI WGS metagenome assembly VTLG01 (sample SAMN12604809, study PRJNA352737) | marine metagenome | biome: ENVO:00000447; feature: ENVO:00000209|ENVO:00000569|ENVO:01000036; material: ENVO:00002151; isolation source: viral sequences binned using virsorter ... | reverse complement strand
CTAGATTTCTCTGGATCGAAGTTATGAATATACTGAACACAGTTTTCAATGCCGTCAGAAATCATATCCTCACGAAACATGTAATTAACAAAGTTCGGTTTATACGACAAATGAGTAGCAATCTTTAAAAAACAAGAACCAAGATAGTTCGGTATGGGTGGTTTACCCTCCCAAGGTCCAGACTTTGGTGGTTCTTTATCAGGGTATTTTTTTATAAATGCTTCTCTTGCTATTGCAACTTTGCCTCTATAAACAATCATTGCCTCCAACAATTCTTTGTTATTTACATAGTGTTCCGTCTTTTTTCTAGGCATGGCATTGGAGTTTCCGTTTTGTTAATTGTTTTTATTATATCACAAAACTTAAGGCTTGACAAGGTAATGAAATATCAGTAGAATAACTCTGTCAAGGGTTAAGGGATAAGTTTAGCTTTCTTTATTATTAATATTTTTCTTAAATAATACTTCAAGATACTTTCGAGCATCTTTTACGGAAGAAATATATCCCATTTTAGGAGAAGGTTTTGTATATCCAGTATTATTATAAATTTCTATAACATCATTAGAAATAAAATCATTATATATTTGAATCAATCTATCATCTGTACTTTCAGTCATAGTAATTATCTTATCAGATTTTATCATGAAAAAGTCTTCTTCAGATAATTCAATCCATGGTTTAACTTTAATATGAGATCCATTACTATTACTATACATCGTCATAATAATAGGATTCTGTAAAATTATAATAGCATCATCACCACTATCATCCACAGATATAAGAGAAAATATTTCTTCTCCTGATACCAATTTTATTATGCTATAAAATTCATCTCCCATTAGTTTTTAATCGGTATGTTGACTATATCATAATTGAAATTTTCTTCATTGTAGACTTTAATTCTTTCTATCAAATGATTTAAAGTATAATTTCTTCTAGATTTATAACTAATATCATCGGCAATATCATATAAAGTTGCTCTAGTTTTTTGATTGCCTTTTCTAAGTACCCTCCCTATAGATTGAAGATTACGAATTCTAGATTTAGAAGGAGAAGCAAAAATTACATTGTGTAAATTTTTAATGTTAATTCCAGTTGAGAAGGTGCCGTAAGAGGCAATAATGATTGCATTTTTTTCTTTTTCTGTAATTTCACGAACTTTTTCTCTGTCTTCAGTATCTACTCCACCATGAATAAAGAAAACTTTTCGATTTTCAATAATGTTATTATTATTTATTAAATTATATAACGGTTCACCATGCCCTTCGACTCTAGCATATAATATGAGTGTATTGCCTTTTAAATCAAGAGCAAGGTTTTTAATAAAGTTATTTCTACGATTATGAGTAATAATATATTGAACTTCTTCTTCAAAGTTTTCAAATTTATTTGGTGGGTGTTTCAATAGAAGTACATTGATATCCAGTTTAGCCAAATGCCCTTTCTTCATTAACTCGTCAGTTTTTATGATCTTATAGGAAGGTCCGAACAATCCCTCAAGAACCCATTTATGTGTTTGAGTTCCATCAAGAGTTCCTGTGAAACCATAGCGATACTTAGCATCTGAGAGTTTTGTCATTATAGATATTAGTGACTTCGACTTAAACTGGTGAGCTTCATCCCCAACCACAACAGAGAATCTCTCAAAATATTTTCGGGGAAGTTTGTAAATTGATTGCCAGGTAGTAATAATGACTTGAGAGTCCGTCTCTCTTTCTTTTCCTGCGTATATCTTGTGGCAAAATGAACCAACATCCCATCCGTAATCCGCAAAGTCTTTATACATTTGCTCTACTAGGGAAGTCGTCGGAACAACTATCAGAGTATTTTTCTTTGTCTCAACAAAATATCTCACAATCGAATATATCATCAGAGACTTTCCTGATGCAGTTGGGGATATCAACAACTTTCTATTATGCCTTAGAGCGTCGTATACTCCCTCTATTTGATAATCTCTAGGTTTATACCTAGAAATGGATGTCATATAATCTTTAACACCCTCCTTCGAGATACTTTCATTAACCTCAAAAGGAGTTCCATAATATTTGTTTTCTAAAAATTCATAAGTATATCCATGATCTTTACAGAACTGAACTACTCTATCTAATAATCCAACATATATTTCTTTCGTATTAATATTAAAGAGTCTTATTTTACCATCCCAAAATTTCTTTTTATATGCAGGTGAAAATTTTGCACCAGGTACTTCAAAAGTAAACTGGTCTGCTAACTCATAATAAACATGTTCTTCTGAAGATATTTGAAGATTTACTTCATTCTTTTTAGATATAATCAAATGGGACATAACATAATCTTCATTTGCAAATATTTATCTTTGCTAAATAAATTCAGTTTGACCAAAAATAATGACAAGTTTGATCGACCCCAAAAAATATACCAAGACACTTGACCTATTAAGGTCATTTTTTTTGTCTAAAGGTTTTTACGAAGTCCATACTCAAAATCGTTTAAGTATTCTTGCTGCTTGTGAAGACCCAGAAACAGTAGCAACTTACAATTACAGTGGTGATGTTTGGCCACTACCACAGACAGGTCAGATGTGGTTGGAATATGAATTACTTAAGAACCCTGAAGCACCAGGATTCTTTTGCTTATCTACTTCATACAGAGCAGAACCAAACCCTGTACCAGGTAGGCACGAAACTATCTTCCCTATGTTTGAGTTTGAAATGCACGGTGGTGTAGAAGAACTTGAGAAGATGGAGATTGAATTATGTGAACATCTTGGAATACCATTAGATCAAGAGAATATCAATACTTATGATGATTGGACTAATCAGTTCAATACAAAAGAACTTGAGCACGAACATGAAGAGAAGATTGGTCGTGGTATGATTACTAAGTTCCCTGAGTGGACATCGCCTTTCTGGAACATGTCTAGGAATGATGATGGTACTAGTAGGAAGATTGATGTAATCTTGAATGGTATGGAAACTATTGGTAGTGCGGAACGCAGCACCGATAAGAAACAGATGCGTGAAACATTCTACACAATATCAGATGGACAGTATGCTCAACTGATTATTGATTTATTTGGTAAGGAAAGAGTAGAAGCAGAACTTGAGAAGTTCCTTGAGTTTGATTTCTTCCCTAGAAGTGGAGGAGGAATAGGAGTCACTCGCATTATGCAAGCAATCCCTGATTAGGGATTTCTTTGTGAGGTGGCGAAACGGTAAACGCTCTAGTCTGTTTAACTAGTGTCTCTGGCGGGACTTGTAGGTTCGACTCCTACCCTCACAGTTTTAAAAAATTATTTATCCAAATCCAGATTGGAATTTATGCCATTCGATAGCATTCTTAATTTGGAATGTTCTATTAGAGATATTTTTTATTATTTCTTCTAAAAATTTTAAAGTAGCATCGTAATATCTTATCTTCAAATCAATCTGAGTTAGTTTCTCATCTGCTTCCAGATGCCTCTGTATTGCATCTTTTTCTCTAACCTTATAAGGGAATGGTTCTTCGGCATACACCTCTGGTTCTGCCTTTCCTGTGTAGTAATTATATCTCTCTAATCTTACTCTATTATATGTGTCTCTTGCTTTTTCACGCAATAAAGTAATCGTATTATAGACAGTATAATACTTAGAATGTAATTGAGGAATTTTTAGTGATTCATCATGTAGATTATCAGGATCAATGACAGAATCTTTCTGCCACATCTCCTGAATTTTATCAAGATTCATAAAGGAGTACGTCCGTCAGCTGCAACTATATTATACACAGTATACTTGAAAACTACCTCTGCTGTAAAGTAATTGACATCAGTATCTGTTGCTTCAAATTCTAATGAAGTTAATCCTATAGGAAATAAGTCACTAAATTTTACAATAGCAACATCTCTATAATTACTATTCAATATATGTAAGGATCCATCACTAAATGCTTCTTCACTATCTCTTATTCCTTGAGAGTTAGTTGTTAAATCTTTATATTCTTTTGTAGTTTCTGGATATCCTAAACCTTTCATCCAATTATGAATCTTCATATAATTTTGCAAATTCTCATCAACTAGAAATCTTAATGAGAAATCACCATATTGTAACTTATCACCAGGAACATCAACATCCTTTAAATAACTTGGCTGTATTGCTGTTCCCAATATAATTTCAGGTATTCTAGCAGAATTTGAAAAAAAACTTACTTTAGGTTCCTTTCCTAAAGTAAATTTAAATCCTATAGGAGATAAGAAATTTCTATTAGATATTTGATTGTCTAATGGATTTCTAGTTGCCATTATTATCCTCCGTTACCGCCTCCACCGTTGCCGCCATTAGCACCACCATTGCCGTTTCCACCATTACCATTAGAACCATTTTTCTTACCATTTTCACCACTATCATCATCTGGTTCAACATATCCTCCTCTACCTACATGATATCCTTGAGGAATTTTTTTGCATTTTTTATCAGTATGACAATAATATTTGCCAGGTGGGCACCTCTTAGTAGCTGCCTCTTCAATAAATTTATCAAATTCTTTCATTAGTCAACAATAATATTAAACCACTGTTCGCTCATACCCATAATAATTTTATCAGCAGATTCTTCATTTTCAGCATATCCTTCATCAATCAAATGTTTCACTATTCTAGCATGACGGTCAAGTGCCTCATGATGTTCTTTTGGAGTAGGTTTCATGGTAATACTACTTTTATTTGTATTTAGACAAAAAAAGAGACCCCCGAAGGAGTCTCTTTGGAATAAAGGAAATATATCCTTTCTTCTTACATAAGGTTTGTAACCTTAACACGACGATAGTACTTATTGCTATTACGTGCAATAACACCAGGACTATCGAGAGAAGCACCACGGGCGAAGGGGTTAGCAACGATTCCGTAACGAGTCTTAAACCCGATTTTTGGCTGGAAGGTGTTCTCACCAACTGCACGAACCATCTGTAGTGGAACGTAAGGGCAGTAGAACAGTCCTGCGTCATAAGGTGAAGAACCTTTATAACCTGCAACATAGTACTGATTACCAGATACGTTAGCAGAATAAGGATCGATGTATACTCTATACTTACCTTGAAGTACACCAGCAAATGTATTGCCTGTGTCATCAACGTTAAGATTAGCATTAAGTGCTGGAGTGTAATCCAATACACCTGCCATTGTTAGGGCACTAGCAACGTCTGCAGAGCAGAGGATCATATTACCCTTTCCACGACGAGTTTGCTGTGCGATTGCGTTAGCGTCTCTTTCGATCTGGAAAATAAGTCCTTTGAACTTCTCAACTGACCATCTACCATTTGAGTCGATGTCTAGGTCGAATGTACCTTCAGTAGCAACATTGGCCTTAGCACCAGGAACAGCAACGTTATAGATTGTTCTAATAACTTCTCTGTTGATCTCAGCAAGAATCTCAGTAGAAAGAATGTTGGCAAGTTCTGCCTCTGCATTCAATCCGTGGATTGCTTTTAAGTCTTGAGCAAGCTCTAATGAGTACTCAGCTTTTAGGGCACGTGACTTCGCAGTAACGGTGACTTTCTCGATTGAGAATGCCATTTCGTTAAAGTTGTTGTCACTAGCATCTCCAAGTGCTTCTGCCTGAGCAGTTGTCATGCCCTCACCTACGTTGTAGGTTGTAGCATCAGCAGTAGCAGGGAATGTTCCGTCAAGTGCACCTGGGTTAGAACCCTGTTGGTTAGTTGTACCTAAACCAACTGCTCCTTGTGTCCATCCAGAAGTCTTATTAAATCCTTGTGACTGACCAGAGAATGCAGTATCTGCTTCGTTGTAGAATGCTTCCTCTCCACTTTGTGTGGCGTAACGAGAACGCATTGCGAAAATTAGTCCAGTAGGACCATTCATTGGTTGAACACCAGCTAGGTCATAAGCGACCAAATTTGGCATTGCACGACGAATCAGACTGATAAGTACTGGATCGAAGTTTGATATACTAGCTCCTGTTGAGTTAGTAGGAGCTGCTTCACTAAGGAACTCTTGCTCCTCTTTTAAAATCTTTTCTTGGTTCTCCAGAAGAACTGCGGTAACCATTCTCTTATGAGAATCTGTTATTTTCTCTTGACCATCATGGTCTAGAACGGGTGCCCACTTCTCCTGCAGTTGTTCAGCATTGAACGATTGCATTTGATTTTTACCTCTTATTTGAAAGTTGTATGTTTGATCTTATAATTTTAAAATCACTTTTTCGAAACTCTACCCAGAGTCTGAAGATATGTTTCCATCAAGCCAGACGGTGCTGCTTGAGGTGCCTCGGTACCTTCAGAAAGATTTTCTGAATGGTTTCTAGGAGTGCCAGGATTAGCTGGGAAATATGATTCTCTCAGTGTACCAAGCTTCTCACGGTATGTTTCTTCACTATCAAACTCAACATTTTCGGCAAGAGAAGCAAGTTTTTCCTTTTGGGAAACTGCAAGACCTTCTGACACATCCGCTAGGATTACATCAGCAGTCGATTCTGATAACCTTTTTGTTAGAGCAACATTTTTGTTTATTTGCTCGTTGAGTTTATCTTCCATCTCATCAAGTTTTTCTACCATACTATTAAGTACATCATATTTGTCTTCAGGGATTGTTACATAATGATCTTCAAAAAGACTCTTCATTCCAGAAAGGAATGATTCTGTCATTTCTGTTTTAAGTCCGTGCTCAACTGCAAGTTGATTTTCTTCCAACCACTCTTGAGCAACGTATTCTAGATAAGCATCAGATCTATCTTCGATTTCTTCTTTGATAGATGCAACCTCTTCGGTTAATGCTTTCTCATACTCTTTTGAAAGTTCTTCTTTTAATTCTGAAACCTTAGACTTAATTGCGGCTTCAAAAATTGTACGTGCCTTATCTTGGAACTCTTCAGAGAGCTCTTCGCCTTCTAGAAGTGCCTTGATGTCTTCTTCAACATCAATTTTCTCTTCTTCTACTTGCTCTTCGGCAACGACTTCTTCCTCAGTAGTCTCTTCTTCAGCAACCACTTCTTCGGTTGAAGTTTCTTCTTCAGCAACTACTTCATCTGTAGTTACTTCGTCCTCGGCAACAATTTCTTGATCGTCTTTCACTTCTGGTTCGTCTCCTTGCTTAAGTGTTCCAGGGGTTGCATTACCACTAGGAGTTGCTTGATCGCCAGGTGTTGCTTTTTTATTAACAACATCTCTAACCTGCTTAAGGGTTTTACCTGGTGTATTCAACTTATTAGAGTTGTCATCAGGTTTGGAGTTTTGAGGTGTAGGACCACCTAGATCTTCCCAAGTAGCAGGAGTACCACCTGTGGTTAACTTCTGCATTGGTTCGCCAGGTGCAGCATTTTTAGTTACTACGTTTTCCATTTCTTGTAAATCGTTACCAACGGACATGTTTAGATATTTTTAAATTTAATCTGTATTTATTTATAGAACTTAAAGATTTGATAAAAAATCATTGAATAGATTTAACTTATGTTCTTCAAGTGTTTTTTGATTAACTAAGGTATTAATTGACTTCTTAGTCTTCTCTGCGAGTTGTTCACGAAGAATTCCTCCTTCCCAAACCCACTCTTTTCCTTCCATAATTCCAGAGACAAATGCATCTGGAGCACTAGGATCTGCTACGATATCAGCAGCAGTTGCTAACATAAAATCTTCACCAACAACCTTGCAACCATCACTACCTTCTTTTAATGATCCAACACCACGAGAAGAAACTCCCAATGTTACACCTTCTGCGATAAGAGATTTTGCAATCTTACCCATTGGTGTTTCAAGTAATTGTGCCTTACCAATAAAATTATTACCTTCCTGTTTAAGTGAAGTAATTTTATGTGATACACGATCAAGGTTTACGGTTGGACCATCTGGATGTCCCAACTCACCAACTGCACGTCCTTTCTTTACAAAAGACTCATTGTATCTACCAACTTCTTTTGCAAGAGTTGTGACTGGATACATTCTTCCATTACGATTTTTTATTTCACCTTGAAGGAAAACACCTTCAATATACATTTTCTTTTTAGCACCTTTTCCTTCGGTGATAAATTTAACACTTGAAATTTCTTCGGTAATGAGTTTCATTTTCTTAATTGGTAAATCCTACTTTAGCACCTAATATTGCAGCATTGTCAGCAAGAAGAGCATGTACACTATTTTTTTCAATATATTCAACTGATTGAGCTGGCATTGTAAAAGATCCAATACCAGCAGCATCTTGATCTTCTAAAAGAGTTACTGTATATGCAGCAGTTGCATGAGTATTGACAAGACGAACAAGTGTAGCACTACCAAAACTACTAGCAGTACCTACCGTTGTTGGTAAGGCTACTTCTGCACCTTTTATTAATGTCCTATTCGCCATTATTCTTGATCCTCAGATGGTTGTTGTTCGGCATCAGCAAACATAGAAGACGCTACATTAGGTTTGAAATTATCAATCCCTTGAGCTGCTTTTGTATATAATACGTCTTTAATTTTATCACTGATATCAGATGCTGCTTCATCAGCAGCAATCAAATTGACGATTTCTTCCATGAAAATTTAATATAATCCTATTCTTTATTTATATCTCTGCCTTCTTAGTGTCTTTTCCTAACTGTGCATTAGTAATTCCACCATCAATTTCTGGTTCCATTGGAACTTCACCCATCATTCCCATTTCGCCTTCAGGTGGTAATGGTTCTCCAGTTATAGGATCTATTGCAGCAGGATCTGGTATTATACCATCCTTAATTTCTTGTTCAATTTGTTCATCCTGTTCGATAATTTCTCCATCAGTCTGTCTAAGAACATTCTTACGAACCCATTCTTGTGAATAGAATCTTCCAATATAAGGTTCTATAGTAGCAAGAGTACCTAATCTCTCATTCATCATCTCAGTTTCTTTTAATTCAGCAAACTGATTATCATATAAGAAATCATATTGGATATGCTCACTAATTACTTCCCAATCTTCTGGACTTACAATATTCTTTAGAATTAATTGAGTCTTAAGCATATCTGTGAACATATGTGCAAAACGCTTTCTTAAACGTCCTACAAATTTAGAGAATTTTAATTCATCTCTTAATATCTCAGATGAACGACCTAAATTAAAACCACCTTCTGCAGCAATTCTAGACTCAGGAACACCAAGTGCTCTATAAAGTTTTTTCTGGAAATACTCAATATCAGCAAGTTCTCCAAGATTTTGTCCACCTGGAAGTGTAGTAATTTCTGTTCCTCTACCACCTTCTCTTCTAGGAAGCCAGAAATCTTCCATCATAGACATGAACTTTCTGTCATCACGAATTTCACCAGTATTTGCATCATATACTAGTTTATTTCTATAACGACTCATTACCTCTTTGAGGTACTGTTCTGCTTTAATTTTTGGAAGATTACCAACATCAATATAGAATATTCTTCTTTCTGGTGCTCTTGATAATCTGTAAATAACAAGACTATCCTCAATCATTCTTAATTGATTAAGTGCCTTAATTGCTTTATGAAGATATGAAAGAACGGTTCCTTTATTTCTATCTACCAAACCAGAAGTTACATAAGTAATAGAATCTTTAGCAATTTTAATACCCTTTGATCCACTACCACTGCTTATACTATTTGATGGATAAGATGGTTTTGGTGTATATACATAATATTCTTCAATCTCTGGACTTATTACTTTAGTATCATCATTATTTTTTACAGTATAATCATTTTTATTCTTTTTCTTTTCTTGACGAACAAATTTTATTTTCATAGGATCGATATATCTCAGATCCTGTATTCCATCTTCAGGTTTTTTAATGTCAATAACCTTCATATAAAATAATCTTCCATCTACATACCAATTTCTTAGTATTTCATGAGATTTTTTGTCAAAATCTAATATATCTTTAATATTTCTAAATTCTTCTCTAATTATTTTCTTTAATTTATCACTAGCATTTAAATTAGAAAGTTCTATTTCAATAGGAGAATCATATAAATCACTAACGATTGCTTCATTAATAACATCTTCAATGGCACCATCACACTCTGGGTGTAATGCCATTTCTCTATATCTTTTAATTAAATCTGATTCAGTTCGATATACACCTTCAATATCGACATAAGATCCATAAAAGGAACTAGCAATAAAATTATCAACCCCGTCCTCATTATTTTGAGGAACGGGGGATATTACAGAAGGTGACTTCTTTTCTTTGTCTCCAATAGAAAAGCCAAAAAGTTTTGCCATAGTATAATCTTTTTCCTACTATTATAGCACTATTTAGACGATATCTTCACCGCCAGCTGAGAGAGAACTACCTCTATAAGCTTCCCACCACTGAACTTGTAGTTCAACAGTAAACTCTTCAAGAGTATCAGTTGTTTCGTAACTTAGATCAATAGTAGAAATATTAGTTGGAAAAATATCCCAGAACTTATAAGATCTGAGTACACTTCCATCACGATCTAGTTGCTTAACAGTAGCATCTTTTTGATATGCTTCTGGATCAACTATTCCAGTAGCATCAGACATTTTGTTAATAATATTCATCCACTTTTCAAAAGCAGAACGAATAGAAAAGTCTGTATCATTAAGAACAGTGATAGTCCAAGTTTCAAATGTTCTGTCTCCAGCGATCTTTAAAATACGACCTCTGAATGGAACATCAATAGGAGCAATCGTAGATGCTGGTAATGCAGCTGCCTTAACAAGAAATCTTGATTTCTGTAAGACATCATTATCAATTGCCACTGCATTTGGAAATGCTAATTCTACTTCAAATAGATTCGGTCTAGCACCACCACCAGATAATCTACTTTTAAAATCACTAATTGTCCTTAATGGAGTGGTGTTTTGTTGTTGACGTGTTGCCATAGTTTTTTTATACCTCTAGTAGAATTAAACGTTACCAATTACTTCTTCAAAAGCAACACCAGTTCTGGTGGCAACGAAGGTTAAACCAATGAAGTTAATCGACCTTGCTGGTTTGATGAAGATGTCTGCTACAAACTCATTATTATCTATAACAGCAGCAGTGTTATTTGTCTCATCACAAATAACAACATAATCTTGTACACCTCGTTTTGCTTGAACATCACGCAAGAAAGGTTCAACGATATTTACAAAGTTTGTTCTTGTAATTTCATCGTTAAATTCGAAGAGTTGATCTTTAGCAGCATTAGAAATTGCATTTTCGAGATATAAGAATAATCTACGAACATTGATTCTATCAAATGCTGATGATTTTGCAAGTGCAGTCTTATCACCGAATAGAACAATTCCTGCTCCTGCTGAGAATATTACAGAATTAATTCTATTAGAATAGAGACGATCTCTTTGATCCTTACTTGGATTATAAGTAAGCTTTACTGCATTTAGAATTGCACCTCTTTGTGTTCCTGCTGGTGAGAACCAAGGGAAGTTTGTAATGTCAGTTCTAACACAAGTTCCTGCAACATCCCCATTTAATGGAACATATCGGAAAGCATTGTCAAATCTATCAAACATATACTTATATCCACTATCGAATACAGCATATGATGAAGATGATAATGGTGCATAGAACTCTAACACATTGTTTGTTATTGTCTCATCATCATTAACCGTGACAGATCCAACATCAGTATCATTCAGGTATGCTCCTCTATATGGACTGATGAATGCAAGTGCATCTTTCCTTATATCAGCAACAGCAATAACTTGATTTGCTAGTGACTGTGTTTCTTCTTTAGTATAATTTCCAGATCCCATAAGTAGGAAATTGACAGAATAATTATCAGCATTCTCAAAGAGTTTATATCCAGTTGCTAGTTTAGCAACGGATGCTGTTAATCCTCCTGTTGTTATAATACCGACTGTACCGTCAGCATTTAGATTCCTCTTATAATCTTCACCGCTAGTAATCTTATAATTTTGTGTACCAGATCCACCAAAAATAATTCCATCTGCATTTTGATCCCATGCTTGATCTGATTGTTCAGTGAAATCAGCACTAAATCCAGTTGTTGAAAGTCCTGAAGGAGCTCCACCACCAAAAATATATGATGAATTATTCTTAAGGTATTTTCTCCAATAAGAAGGAGATCCTGATGAGAACTCACCATCTTTTGCTTTAGAAAGTCCAAAATGTTTTTCAAGAATAGTACCAGCATTGCCAGTAATCTCCCCATCACCATCAATTACAACAACATGAAGTTCATCATTTTTAGCACCTCTTGCTGCAGCAAAATCTGTAGTTGTTGGTCTTTCTACAATGGAATTCCATTTAACTGAAGATATTGTATTCGCAGTTCCAGGAACTCCTGATCCAGTATAAAGAAGTTGCTTATCGAAATAGTCCTCTGTAGTGTGTATAGTTGCACCAGATGCAACAACAGTACCTTCATTATTAGTAATATAAACTCCAGTAATTGTTCCTCCAACACTAACACCAACTTCATTTGAGAATTTATATAATCCATTAGCTTGATAGTCTACTGGTGTTTCTGTTCCAGCAGTAGAAACAAGAGAAAGAATTTTTACTTCTATTGTACCTTCTACAGCTGTATCAGTTGTACCTGATCCAACTGCCTTACCAGTAGTGCTGACTCCAGTAATAATTCCTTTTAAGTATCCACCAGGTTCACTTGTTGTTCCAACTCCAGGTACAATTCCTGTAAATGCTTGAGTAATACCATATCCAACCCAATTATGACCAGTAGTTGCACCTGCTGTTACTACTGAAGGTAAAGTACTAATACCTAAACACTGATCTGATTTTCCATCAATAAGTCCTATTCTAACTCCATTAGACCAAGAACCAGGATTTCTTGCAGCAACAGTTACATTAGTAATCGTATTATCATCATAACCAAGTTGCTCATAATGTTCATCATTCTTAATTTTTAATTCTATACCAGTGGTTGAAACTCCCACAGCATTAACTGCACCATTATATAAATTATCATCATCTGCTCTTACAACTCTTAACGATCCACCATATGCTAAAAATGATGATGCTACTAACCACGTCTCATATTGTTTATCAATACTATTTGGTTTTCCAAAGGTATTTAATAAATCTTGTTCAGATGTAATAAGTGTTGGTAACTCTACTGGACCTTGTGTAAAAGGACCAACTAGTCCACCAACGCTTCCTGATGTTGGATCGACTCTACCTACAGTTAAGTCTACTTCCTTTACAACAATTCCAGGAGATGCTAGATTTATCGGCATCTTAATTCCTCTCGTAATCCAAATTTATTCTAAAAATATTTATTAAAATGCCTTTTTACAATGGGGAAACAATGCATGAACATTACCAATCTGGATATATCCATTCATTAGAAGGTTTTTTATTCTTTCTACTAGCAACAATTCTTTTTATTGTACATGCCTTACATTCATAAGCATATGATGATGGTAATGACAATCTATTCTTATGAGTTTTATAAAAACCATCTATTAAATTTTTTACTCCCCCACAAACTCTACATCTTCTTTCTTCAAGAAGTAAATCCCCCAATTCAAACTGTTCTTCTATATTCATCTATAGAACTTGAATAACTCCCTTAACATCTGGTATTTCCATCATTAATTTCTTTTCAATACCTTGCTTCAAAGTCATAACACTCATAGCACATGTCTCACATGCACCACCTAATCTCACCTTAACATAACCATCTTCAGTCTCAACATATTGTAAAGACCCACCATCTGCTTCGATGTATGGTAGTAGTTCTTCTAGAACTGCTATTATGTTATCATCAGTCAGTTTCATCAGAAAATCTTACTCCTTCACAATCTTTTTTGGAACAATAATAAGTTCCGTTTCCTTTATCCTGTGTAAGATATTGGCATTCGGAAGTCCATTCATTCATTGCTTCTCTAACAATTTTCTTAATTTCATTCCTGAGCCACTCAGGTAATTTAACTCTAGGCATTACATATAATCCCACATATAAGATCTATCACCATATTCATCTGTGTGCCATCTATCACCTTCCTCATCAACAAAACTGTCCATATCCTCAAACCCATCAGAAATAAATCCAAACGGTGCCATATCCTGTTCTATTTGATTTTTTTGTTCTTCATAAATTCTTTTACGAACATCATTGTCCGTCATTTCTTTAAAATAATCTTGTGCAACTAACCATGCAAATATAACAAGACACATTGCTAAGTCATCATTACATCCCTCTTCTGCCTCAAATGAGTTATGTTTCTGGGCAAATGTTGTTAATTCTGAAATAATATCATAATCTGAAGTAAGTAATTTATCATCCTCAAGTAAAGTCTTTAAATTAGAACAACCCAACTTTTTAACTGCTGCTGTCATTCTTACACCAAGTTGTGTTTTCTTACCAGAAAATCCTTGTCCAACTATTTGTCCATTTCTACCTCTCATCGAAGCCATTAAGAGATTTTCATATTCAAGATCATACTGAAGAATACTTGCTACTTGATCTCCTATATCATTAACTTCTATTAATAAGTATGCTTGATTATATCCCTTAGCTACGTCAAGTATAATATTGGGGAATAACATTGGTTTGATTTCATTATTCCTATATTTGGCAACCACCCTATATGGAAACTCTGTAGTATCAAAAACAATAAACGCAGAATAGTCGTTTCCCAATCCTCTTGCAACATCAACAGTGATTATATAATTATGCTCTTTTTTTGGATTTTCGTAAATATCAAGACCAGCATTTCTCTTTAATGGTTCATCATATACTAAATTTTTAAGTTTTGCTGCACTAATAAGAGTATTAACAGATCCTAAAAATTCACACTCAAACTCAATTTTAAATTGTTGCTCTGAAGTGTTTGCAATAGTTTGTCTTTTCCATTCAGAATCTCTACCAGGAACTTGTGACCAATGCACATCAGTAGGAACATATTCATTCTTACCTCTTTCTGCATCATGCCAATACCTATAAAAATGGTTCATTCCGTGAGGAGTAGAAACCATTATGACTTTAGTTGTTTTACCAGAAGTGATAGTAGGATATACTGAGCTGAAGAATGCTTCAGCAATATGATTAGGCACAAAGGCAAACTCGTCCAGAAAAAGAATGTTGAAAGACATACCTCTGACTGCACTAGCAGAGGTAGACGCAGCCAAGATTTTAGATCCATTTTCTAACTCCAGTGATCCTTTATTCCAAGATATTATACCCTGTTGCATCCATTTAGGTAAATTCTCATATGCAATTTGCAATCTACCTAACAAATCTCTAGCAGTGGCTGCTTTGTTTGCAAGAATACCAATATTTACACTATCGTTAAAAACGCAATAATGTAAAAGATATGCTACAGACGTAGTAGATTTACCAGTCTGACGTGGCATTTTACATATATTAAATCTATTTTCATGAAAATTATTAATTAATCTTTCTTGAAAATCATATGGTTTAAATTGAACAAGTCCCTCATCTAGAGAAACAATCTTCATATAATTATTTGCAAAATAAACTGGGTCTTCTTTACATTTTAAGAACTCAACAATGTTCTCTTGTGTAAATTCAATCTTAGTATTTGCTTTTTTTAAATTGGGATTACCAAGATATACATCATTAGTAGACATAATTTATTTTTTGAATAGTCCTTGCTCTTTTAAAATTTTAGATAAATCACTTGTTGAACCTACAAATAAAGCATTATTAGTAACTTGCGTAGTCTTTCCTTTATCTTCATCAATTTCCTTAACTTTTTTCTGAAGTTCCATTAACTTATCAGTAGTATCAGCAACTGACTTAATAATTTGTCCTGCAACTTCATATGCTCTTGGACTTGCACTTTCACCTGCTAATTCCATTATACCATTAAGAGATTCTTGTCCCTTTTCAATCAAAGAGTATAAATTGGCACGAGTATATTCATAATCTTTATCAATATCATCAGTGACATTCTTAAGAGCATCTTGTCTCTTAATACATCCACCTTCTGGTGTGGTACTTACTTCAATACTACTTGTAGTATTAAGTGCTTCATCTATAGAATCATAACTAGACATGATAATTAAGTATCCTTCTGTAATGTTGGACTATAAGTTTTACCATCATCAAAATCTTCCCAAGTTTCACTAAATCCAAAATCATCTTCTGGTCCAGCAGTAATTGGATCAGGAACTACACTATATCTTCTTTCACGTTTAGCTGTAGAAGTATCAGTACCTGAATATTGATCCACAATAACTTTCTTAATAAGTCCATCAGATGTCTGTGCGATTGGACCGAATAGATATGTTTTTGCCGTAAAACTTAAAGTATAAATCAATGCTCTTCTAACTTCAAAACTTCCCTCATAATCATCTTGGAATGATATATTATCTAATATAACAGGAATATCTCTTTTCTCTCCAATAGAAGATACTAAATCTACAGTTAAAGTAAATGAAGGTTGAAAATATGGTAATATCTGTTCAATAATCTGTAATGCATCATCATTTAATTTACTAAAAATATTTAATTCAAATCCAATATTATAAGGAACAGGCATATAGACCTTCTTCATTTTATCATCAGTACTATCAACTGCTTTAAAAGTTTGAGTAACTCCAGTTTTTCTTGCAGGATCATATTGCACATTATTCATTTCAAAAGACATTCTAGGTAAAGTAATCGCAACTGATTTTGATAACTCAGCCTGTTCCTGTATCTTTGCCAAATATTTTTGTTGAGGTCCATAAGAAAGACCAACTTTAATATCATCAAGAATAGTACCATCACTTTTTTTATGTTTAATATTAATACTATTAAACAAAGTACCAAAAGCAATAATGGTTTTTCTTATAATTTCGTGGTAATAATAAGTTCCTAACATTAGTATTGTCCAAATGGGTTTGATTCTGAAAAATCAAGTAATGAATCTGCTTCTGTTTCTATGTCTTCATTAGAATCAAATGCTTGATCATAACTATCAAGGTCATGACTATCAATTATATATTGTGCTGAAGATGCTGATCCAACAAGTACTTCACCAGGATAGAATTTACCAGTATTTAGTGATACACGTAAATATGTAGGAGGATCTACACTATCAGCATCATAATCTTTCTTAAAGTCTCTAACTTTTGCTGTAACCCCAGAAGATTGTCCTGTAACCGTTTCATTGTAAACATAAGTACCAATTCCTGAATATGGACTATTAAATGCAATTGATGGAGCAACAGTATATCCCATACCAGAATTAGTTATACGTATAGTACTTATTCCTGTATTACTTGTATCAATAACTGGGGATAATACTGCTGTATTAATTCCTGTAGGAGGTGTTGTAACCGTTGTAAAGGCAACATTAGCATATCCATCACCAATTGTACCCAAATTAACTTGATATATGCCAGAGGTGGTTGATATTGAACAAGTAGCAATTGCACCTGTTCCACCACCACCACTAAAGGATATTGTTGGTGGAACTGTATATCCATAACCAGCATTTGTCATTTCTAGTCTTAAAATAGAAGTGACATTATTAACACTCGTGGTAATAGCAACAGCACTTGCAGTATATCCATCTGATGGTGCTGCTGAAATAACAACAGTAGGAGTAGAAGTATATCCAGATCCATCATTACTAAGAATAATTTCTCTAATACATCCAGTTCCTATACTTGCAGTTGCAGTGGCTGTAATTCCAAGTCCAACTAAATTAACAGTTGAAATATATCCTTCATCACCTACAGTATCATCAACCTCATCAATACTAGTATCAATAAGTTCATTTTCATATTCAAATAGTTCACAACTTAAATCATAAGTATAAAGTTTACCTAATTGATAAAATGGTTTTTCAAATTCTACCCTTTTTATTTCAAACAATCTTTCACCAAGTGGAAAATATATTAGATCTCCTTCTTTTGGTCTACTGACTAAATCGCCAAATGTATAATCAGTAATTCTACCTTCTCTAATACCAGATGATATACCCTCAAGAAAGGGTGCAATAAAATCTTCAAACCTTTCTCTGGATATTGTAAGATTTATTTCATTCTTCAATCTTAATCCAAATTTAGTCATTACATCACTATCAGGAGCATATCCATCATAATTATTCAAATATGCTTCTAAGATAAAACTATCATCAAATTTTGATGATTGAACTTCTTTTATAATATTATCTGTTTTAAATATTTTTCTAGGAAGATAGTATACATCAGTGCCGTATATTTGGATTTGTTCATTTATTAAGTGTTGAACAAGATCTTGTTCACCTGTTGATCCTTGTAAAAAATATGAATTTAATGCCATAATTATCCAATAAAGTCATATGGTGGTAATTCATATTCTTGAGTCATTCTTTGTTTAATATCTTCCAATTCTCTTTCTGCATCCTCATATAATTCTCTACCATTAAGTTCAACTCCACCTGGAAGCCTAGTTCCTCTAAATTTAAGTAGATTTTGTCCCCACTGACGTTTTATGAGTGCTGTTACATATTTTTTAAGGAAACTATCATTATAAACACCAGTAAATGTATTAGGATCTAAAATCCTATAACAATCAATAATTAAATAATTATCCTTTTCTTCAGATCCCCAATCTATATCAAGATATAATCTACCTTGTCTTTTATTAAATCTTATTTGCTTATCTGTAGTTAATAGAAAATCAATATCTTCAAGATAAGTTTTAACCATGGAATATTGAAGTAATTCTATAGAATTAAATTGATACAAATCATTTAAAAATAATTGATATTTTATACTAAACATTCCATCTGATATAGTACTACTATCAAATTTAAATACTTTTTCTATACCAATTACTGAATCTGGAACTTGTATAAAATTAGATGTCTCATAAAAACTATTAGTCATAGTGGACATACCACTAACAGTAGTTGAAATACCTGATGTTGTTGTAATACCTAGTGTATTAGTTCCTCCAACTTCAGCTTGTCCTCTATTAATATCATCTTCAGTGAGTTTATATTTTAAATACATTCTTTCCACACCGTCAAAATGACGTTCTTGGAAGTATTGAAGGGCATCATCTACCAAATCATCTATTTGCTCATCAGCAACATTAATCTCAACTACAGGTTCTCCTAACCTTCTTAGAGAATAGTCAATTAATTCTTGTCTACTTGCTGGTTTTGACATTAGAATGAGCCTCCATCAATCGCTCCTGCTGTAAGCAGTCCCGTAATATTTACATCTGTTGAGAATGTTGCTATTCCAGCAACAACTAATTCATCTAAATCAGTTTGTCCATCAACATCTAATCCACCAGTGCTTACATCAAGTTGTACGAATGAAGAAATACCAGTAGCATTAACATTAATAAGATCTCCTAAGAAATTAACATTTTGACTGGAATTTATACGAAATGCTTCATTTCCACTAGTATGGAAAGAAATTGTATCATTGGCAGGAAATCTTATTTTTGTATTTGAATCTCCTGTGTGATATATTGTATCAGCAACATCTAAATTACCAGATACTGTTACAGTACTACTGAATGTAGCAGCACCAGCAACGACAACTTCATCTAAATCTGCTTGACCATCTACATCTAAACCAGCATTAATATCTACAGCAGAAGAGAATGTAGCAACACCAGCAACATTTAATCCTTTGTTAATATTAACATCGGTGGTAGTTACAATACCAGTTATCCAAAATCCACCAGGAGTGATTGTGTGAAGAACTCCTAATCCACCAAGATCCCAAGTGGTTTGTGAACCATAAAATGTAGTAACACCAGTAACATTTAGTTGATCTAGTTTAGCACCACCTACTACATCAAGACGATTATTAACATCAACAAGAGAAGAAAATGTAGAAACACCAGAGACATTTAAAGTAGTACTATCTAATTGTCCTGTTACTGTTACACCAATTCCTGATGTTTCAAAACGTTTTAAAGCATTCCAATATGCTTCTACTGCACCATTAGGAGAAACAACTAATCCCCTTTCTCCACTGGTAGGATCTAAATAAATCCCTCCTCCAGTTCCACTAACACTTCTAATGAGAAGAGTACCAGTATTATTATCTAAGTAGGTATTAAAAGAATCGTGATAGATTTGTAAATCTCTACCATCACCAAATGTTGCATATCCACTATCACTAAACTCTAAAGAATTTTGACTTCTATCCCATTGAACGTTTGCTGAATCACCAACAATAACTACATCACTTTGAAATGTAGAAACACCAGCAACGATAACTTCATCTAAGTCAGTCTGCCCATCTATATCAACTCCACCAGTGCTTATATCCAATCCAGTAGCAGTTACAATTCCTGTAACATCTAATCCACCAGCAGATATTACAAAATCATCGCCAAATGTAGAAACACCAGTTACATTTAACTGATCAAGTGTTAATCCACCTACAATATTTGCACTTCCATTAGCATCTATAGCACCAGCAAATGTAGAAACACCAGAGACATTTAATAAGTCAGTTTCAGTGCGTCCAGTAACATCAATACCTTCGGCAGTAGTAGCTACTCGTTCAATATTATTATAAAATATTTTTACGTCTGCATCAGCAGTGGCTTCAAGAAGCGACTCATCATCATCCGCATTTCTAAGTTTTATGACATCACCACGTATCCTAAGATCACCTGTCTCATTTTTTATAAAGCTATGAGTCCCTCCATGCCATATTCTTAAATCTCCACCAGATTTGGATCCAAATACTGCCTGTGCACTATCATCAAACTTAATCTTACTTGTTGCTTTATCCCATTGCATATTATATGCAGCACCAGGGAAATATACATCTTCATTATGTGTGGTGACACCAGCAATTACTACTTCATCTAAATCTGCCTGTCCATCAACATCTAATCCAGCATTAATATCAACAGCAGCATCAAAAGTCGATACTCCTGCCTGAACTGCAATACCACCACCAAATGTAGCAATACCAATAAAGGTAGAAACACCAGTAATCTTTAAATCAGTAAATGTATTTGGTGCAACTTTAATAGCAGTTTCAATTGTTGCTGTGGTTGTTGCATCAAGTGATGTAATATTTTGAAGTTCTCTTGCACTACTAATTACTTGTGTGGATCCAATGCTAAGTGACTGTACACTTGAAATTCCAGCAACATTTAATCCCCTTAAAATATCAACATCTGCATTAACATCAACAGTATTGGAAAAAGTAGATATTCCTGTAACTGCTAATTGTCCACCTAAATTTAAATTCTTTCCTACTCCTATACCACCAGCAAAAGTTACAGAACCAGTAGTTACACTTATTGAATTTGTTGTTCCAGAAAATGTTGTTATTCCACTCGCATCAGGTCCAGCCGTAAAATGATATCCATAAGCATCCAGAACATCCGTCATATAGAATGTCTCTTGACCTTTATCCCATACAAGTATCAATCCATCTTCAGCAGAACGTGTAGTATCAACGTCAGTTAGATTTACTATTCTTGTTGGTGGTGCTGATGCATTGGATAATACACGAATTACATTTTGAGATCCAATTCTATCGTTTATCGTTGGCATTACCTAGTTACTCCGGGTCGTACTAATGCTGTACCTTCAACTGCTTTATAATCTTTTCCAGCATTAACTATTTTGACATCATATACATATCTTCCTGGTTTTAATGATACGGTTTTTGCTGCCGTCATTGTTAAAGAAATCAATCCATTCTCAGCATCAGATACTGTAGCTGCAAAAGCAACTGCAGTAGAACTGGTATATGTTTTTCTAAGTTGTGCTGTACAGGCAGCTCCAACTAAATACAATGGTTCGTTAGTTCTGGTATCCTCTAGTTGAAAGGAAGTATCAAAATCATAACCCTGTTCAATTGTGATATTGGATACATATACTGCCATTATTATTCAAGCAAATACTATTATCTTTAGATATTTATATTATCTCCCATCGTCAATTTTTTAAGTAAGGATTTAATTTCATTAATATCGTCTTTCATCTTATCCAATTCATTTTTTTGTAATTCTTTTTGACGTAAAGAATTAACATACTGATTGTATCCAATAGAATCACAATTAATTATGGCACCACTTTTTCCATCTCTGTATAGATGTGGATGACCCTCTACTTTCATCATCTTACTGCTATACTCCTTAATTCTCTTATTCTTGGTGCATATGCCTGATTTGTACCAGACATTACAATTTTAATTGCATATCCAGTAAATAAATCTAAATCATCTACTGTAAATTCATAATCTAAGAATTGATTTGTTAGACTAGCACGAACAAATGTATCTGGTAAACCACTATTTAATGATTCATCAACTACCTTAAATCCATCCTCATTAGTAAACGTTAAGTTATCATATCCAGGGAATAATTGGAATTTTTGTTCAACTTGAGAAGAATCTGGTCTTATTAATGTATAAAGTACTCTGAAATCTGCAGAAGAATGTCTATAAGCAGATAAAAGAACTTTAAGAGATGTTGCTGGATTTTTCAAATCAACTATTTTAGAAACATAAACAGCAGAATGAGGATCATTTAGGATTGAATTAACTCTACCATCAGTAGGATAATTGACTACAGGTTTATCTAAACGACTAATTCTTAATTCTGAAAATGCAGTATCTAAATGTAATATTGGAGATAAATTATTATCTGTAGTTCTAAAATTAATTGCAGTAGTAAGTGATTTATTTCTTGGTAAACCACTCAAATATTCATCCTGATTAACCTTAGAACATATAATTCTAGTAGAAGTTAAACTATTGGGAACATTTAATGCAACTGGTTCGTATCCAGAGTCATTGAATGAAGATTCTGAACCAGATACACTAGTACCTGTAATAGTTCTAATTCTTGCACTTGCAGAAGTTAATGATCCAGGTGTTCGAATATTATAATAAGGAGTTATTGTTGTATATGCAATATTTTCTGTGGATCTTACTCTAGAACCACCAACAGAAGATTCATTAGAGAAACTAAGTGCAGGGAATCCAGTGGGAACTCCATCAACACTTCTATTCACACCATTTGCAGACATATTAATTGCTACATGATAATCATCTATACCAATAGGATTAGCAACAGTATGTTCAACATCATTAATTCTTCTCAAAGAAACTCCATTAAGTTCATACTTATATACTAAGTCATTGTTATTATGTCCTGTTATAACAGTAGAATCCACACCCCTACTACTTATTCCAAGAGTATTGCCACTAACAGAATTATATGAAATAATTTCATTACCTATTTTTGCATACCCTGGATTAGTTGCAGATACAGATTGTCCTTCAAAAGTACTAAAGTTAGTACCACTTGTTACATTTATATTAGTAGTTTCTGTATTATTTAAAGATGCACTCAATGTAGTTGGTGATACAGTAGATTCAATATCACTCAATATAACCTTATTGGTATTAGAATACATTCCATGATTAAAGTGTGATACTTTAATATAATTTCCAGAATATTCTCCACCAGTTGCATTAGCTGATGTTACAGTAACAGATGTTCCAACTATAGCACCTGAATTATTATAGTAACTTACTCCTATTCCTGTAGCAAATTCATTTCCAGAACTACCAACTTGACCTAATAGATTAGATACAAATAAAGTGTCTATATCACCAGATTGTTTAATAGTGATTTTAGCACCAGTACCTGTTCCATGTGAAAGTGTAGCATTACCAACAGTGCTAGTTACAATGCCAACAACATCACCATCTTGATATCCTGTACCACGTTCTGAAGCAGTTCCTGTAAATGTTACTACACCAATGGCTCCTGTTGTAGCATCTACAGAAGTAATATTTAATTTTAATCCAGAACCACTACCAACATAATTAAAGGTGTCTACAGAACTATCAGTTGTATAATTAAGTCCTCCTTCAGTTATAGTACTAACGTCAAAGACGGAACTTCCCCTACCAACAATAGTAGCAGATCCACCTTTACCATTAACACCAGAAAGTTTTCGTCCTGCTGTTAATATTCCAACTAAAGTGCTAACACTAGGAATTGTTTCATTGAGTTTGCTAATATTAATAATAGCAGTTCTGGATAGTGTTTTTATAGGATCTATTCCTAATGTTGGAATATATCCATTACTTCTATTTAAATCTGGATTATAGAAGTAGGCTGTTCCCGTTTCTTGAGTAAAGTTTGCTTTATATAATTTAAATTTAAGATCTTGATATTGATTTGGTGTCCATATAGAACCATTTTGAGACTTAAATAAACTTCCAAGTGCAAATTGCCTTTCATATACTGCAGATGCTGCATTTTCAGTAGGTGGTATAGATGTTGCTTCTACAGATTTTTCACCCATTATAGCAGTCCACATCGTATATTCATCACTATTGGCAGAAATTATTACTATGGCATATTCTCTACCTGGTGCCAAATAAATTGGTTCTGGGAATTTTACATTGGTTGCGATAGATCCATCATCTGATGTTTGTATATTACTTATAATATTTCCATTAGCATCTGTTGTTGTAGGTCTTAGTGTAACAGTTTTTCCAATAACATTCAAAGTAGGGAATCCTAAATCAACAGTCCTTACTTGAACTCTAAGAGGAGCATTTCCACTATCTACTGTGCGGAAGAACAAATCAACAGATGTTAAAAATACACCATTCATATCATCACTTAGGTCAATATCAGATGGTGCTTCAACATTACCACCAACTATAAATGTTTGTGCTAAAGGATCATAATATTCTATTTCAGTCATACCAAAATCAGTTTCATTAATTTGAAGATTTGCAGCTGCATTTGTAGTTAAATTTGTTTCAAGAACTGTTTCATTAGATGTAGTTGTTACTGTATTCTCCCATTGATTTAATGTTCCAGTAGAAGTATATCTATTTTCTCCATAAGAAATTTCATTACTTCCAGGAGCACCACGTTCATTTGTAGGACTCGATGTTAATTTAAATGTTTTAGTACCAGTCTCTACTCTAACTGAAGGAACTGGACTTGAATTTGGATTTCTTAAAAAGAATGTTCCAATTACATCTCCATAATTATCACTTAATAATCTCAAATCTTTAACATAAGCTTCTGCACCATTTTCTCCAACTAATTTCATACCTGTGGTTACATATCCAGAATATAGTCCTTGTGCTTCTGTAGATAATGCTGTTGTATCAACATTAAGGATTTTAGATGATGAACTATAAGTTTCTGAAATAGATTCAGTTTTATCATATGGGTTAATAGTGTATATTGATGTTGGATTGTTAAATGGTCCAAATTTATGTCTAGGACTACAAACTCTAAATTTAATTAACTCTACACCATCTACATAACCCGTAACAGTCTCTCCTACAACAAATGCATCAGTAGCACCCGAAATATTTAAAGTTGAATCTGTCGCAATTTCAATTAATTTTGGTACAAAATCAACATCACTTCTACCATCGAGGAATTGATAATATCTTGTAGATGGTTTAAGATTTGTTGCTATAAATTGAGTATTTCTTGATCTCATAAATTCTTCATCACCAGATGCTACTAACTCATTTCTAGTATTAACATCATCCACATTAAATGAAGTTGATTGATTAGAAACACTGCTACTACTTACACTGTTGTTTAGTACTCTAGTTTCTCCTACACTCATTCCACCATTTGCTTCAATTGCTGCAGCCTCTGCCATTGCTTGGTCATCTATCAAAGCAACACGCATAGTCGATTGGGTAATTCTGGCAGTATTAATTGTTCCCAAATCCAAGTTTATATTACTTTCAAGATTTTGAACTACAGTCTGAGAAGTAGTAATTCGAATATTATTATCTGGTAGTTGAATAGTTCTAACCCAACTATCATTTTGTGGATTTAATTCAACATTTCCATTATATACAACAACATGGAATGGGTTAACATTTTCACTTGTTGTTGCCATTGGTTGTTCTAACCAATCAGATTCTTCATATTTTAAAGTTATTGCATCTCCAGTTTTTTGTATATTAGGATCTAAAGTTTGAAAATTATCATTAAAATCTTGAGTTTGTGTAGTAACTTCATCAAGAGATGCTAATTGTGATGCAATACTATTTCTACTAACAATAGGAACCAATTCATTTAATCTTGTATTTACCTGCACTGCAGACAAATTAGAATCTATTGAAGTATAATCTTTAAAGGAATCAACAAAAAATCCACTTTTAAATCTATTTCTTCCATCAGCATCTTGAACTTGAAGAACTTGAGTATCTAATTCAAGTAATGATAATGTAGTTACTTGTTCTAAATTTTCTACTCTATCTTCAATATTACCAATATCTCTCATAGTATATCTTCTATTATCAATTAAAGATATAGATGCATTTCTTGGATGATACAAATATGGAGGCAAATTAATTGTTGCAATTTGCATTAATGCATCATTCTTCACGGGTGCTTTAGGATATTTTGAAGATACACCTTTTTCCAAAATAAATTTACCAAATTTATCTAAATATAATTTATCAATTCTAGGTAAATAGTAATCATAACCTACCATAGAACCTTCATTTGATGTTAATAGATATTTTGGACTAGTACCAAAATTTCTAGCACTAAAATCAAATGGAGATTTCCATTCACTTGTAGGATCAAATACAGAAACTCTAGGTCTAAAATCAAGAGTATCGGATGCTCTTATACCATATTTTCCAATAGTTGGAATATCTTGCAAATATCTTTCTTTATCATAACTTAAAACAGTAAATACATCTCCATCGTCAGTGGATGGAACTGAATAATAATCAAATACAATTAATAATCTTCTAGATGGTTCTTTAGCAAAATCCCTTCTAACAATTCTTGAATAATCATAATATTCATCTTTCTGTCCTTTATCTACAGCAAATGATTCAGTTATATTTTTATAATTACCCAAAGTAATTAACTCAACTTCAGTATTTAATTTAGATTCATCAAAGACTACAGATTCTCCTGAAGATAATTTATCACTCGTCAAATAAACAACTTCTAAATTATTTACTGATGGTGATGAAACAACTCTTGCTATTGCTTTACTTGTACTACCTATTATATGTTCTCCAATTATAGCATTGGTATGAACACTAGCAGTTGATGTAAATTGAATCCTATCCAACGTTGGATCTGAATTATCTAATGATTCATAAACAGATACTACTTTTGCTACATCGGGATAATTTAAACAAATCTCTTCGTCTTGAACTCTTACACCATAATAAATGCTATGAGATAATCCATCATCCAATGAAGTATTAACACCCACTCCAGATTGTTTATATTTGGATCTTGAAATTACAATAGATGCACTTCTATTATATTGTTTTATCTTGCTTTGAATACCATATTTAACAAGTGTAGTATCTACTACAAGATTATCTGTTTGACCTGTACGTAATCCATTAATAGTTACTGTATTATTGGTAATATTAAATTGACTACTATCAATAGAAGCTTGAGCTCCTGAATCTTTATAAGTTACAGAATATCTTTCTTGATCAAAAGTTTCATATGCAGCACTAGTGATTCCTGTTGCTGCAAGATCAATTGAAAGTTGACCATTACTATCAGTATCTTCATCAGTTATTTGCTCAGAAATAGTCAATGTAGATCCAGTAAGATCTATTGAAGATACATTAGAATTTCCTAAAGGTGCAAATAATCCTCCATTACTTCGTATGTTAGGTGCCATGGCAAATACATCAAAGGTTGCTGTAGTAACACCAGCAACATCACCAGTAGTTGGTAATGCATTATCATAAACATCACTAACAGCAACACCAGTAATACTATCTAATGTAATTGTTAATCCATCAGAAGCAACAGCACTTACCCTATTATAAGTATCCGTACTAAATCCAGGTCGAGAATATGAAATAATTGTATCTGTTGTTATACCACTGAATGGTTGTGAAGTAGAAGTACAAATAAATGAAGTTTTATTAGGAGCTAAAGTTGGAATTGTTATTTGATTTGTTCCACGCATTCTAAATCTTTGCAAAACTGTATTTGCACTAAATTCAGGAAATCCTGTATGTCCACTTTGACTTACTGATTTTATATTTCGAGTTCCATATGCAACAAATTCTTTAACCATTCTCGATAAGTCTACTCCATTAACTAGGAAACCCTCTCCTTTAGAAAAATTACCAGAAGTTTGTCTTAAATAGATATATTGAGTACCAGCACCAGCATAAACTACAAAACCAGTAGCACCACTACTTTTACCTTCTATAAAAGCACTTTGAGGAATATCATCAGCATCAACACTTTCATTTAAGGTTAATTTAGTCCATGTTTGAACATCATATAATCTTAAATCATATTTTGTAGATGAATCTACATACTTAGTATCAGTAAGATTAAATGTATATATTCTTGCTTCTCCAATTTGAGCACCTGTATCTCCTTTTAATCTATTATATAATTTTACAGTTTCTCTTTGTTTTGGTGTTCCAAATACATTATTAACTTGTATTAGAGTTCCCATATTAAATGGAATCATTACATTGGATAATGATTCTGTATCTCTTGGCTTATCTACATCAATAATTGTTGTTCCTGGTTTTTCAACATCATATCCCCTTACATATGCTTTTCCTGGAGATATTTTAACAGACATTAAATCATCAGAAGGTTCATTTCCTTGTTCTGTCTTTTCATTATCAAAGTATATACCATTATTACCTAGCCTATTATTTAATGAATTATGTACTGATGGGTTGAATGGATTTACAGCATAATCTCCAGACTCATCATAAGTTCTTTCTGCCAAATAATCACGAATTACATTATATTGCGTTTTTGTATTGAGTTTTTGTATCTTACCATCTTTAACTCTTAAAAGTTCAATAAAATCAACATCATTAGTATCAGTTATTAATTTTTTAGTAAGTGATAAACCTATTTTAAATCTATCTGCACCAGGAGCAGCATAATTAGTAAATCCTTTAGCGTTATCGTATAAAGACTCATCTTCTTTTGCACTAACAATTGTTTCATCAACCTTTAAACCAACTCTATATGATGGAGTATTGGTATAATTATCCAAAACTATGGTTTCTTCTGCAACATTTACAAAATAACCTCTAACAAAATATATTCCATTACTAATAGATGCAGCAGATCCTATAGATGTTGCATTAGATGATATTAAAGATGCAAAAGGTGTTCCTGCAGCAATTGTTGTATTTCCATACTCTACATTTTCAGTAGCACTTAAAGATTCTCCATCTTGGAATTGACTGAAAATGAAATTATTATCAGAATCTATATATTTTACATATATTGTTATATCATCAACATTAATACCATCTACAAATTCAACATGTTGAATTTTTGCTGTAGTTCCAGATACTTGACCTGTTATTTTCTTTCCTATGAAATTTTTAAGATATAATGAAATATCAACACCAGAATTTGAAGAATTTAATTTTACTGCATAAAATTGTCCATCATAAGAAATACCACCAGGAATAATTACACTCCCTTCCTTGAACATATGAGATCCAAAGGACTGTATTTGACCTTGAAGTACTGATTGTAAAGTTGTTAATTCTCTTGCTTGTACAGGAGCTCCTGGCTTAAATAATACCTTATAAAAATTCTTTTCAGAATCAAAATCATCATAGTAGGGACTAATATTTAAATTTGTTTTTTGTGTCATTTTTCTTTAAAATTCCAAGATGATTTTAATGTCTTCTTTTTGTCTAGAATCTCTTTGTACTAGAGGTCTATTATTAATATAAATTACTTCACCTGTCTTTTTATTTATCTCTGGATTTGCTAGTCCATTTGTAAAGACAACTCCTAAATTTATATCTTTAGAGTTCACCGTGGTTTTAATTCCACTAAATCCACTATCAACAACACTAGTAAATGGACTAATATTACCAGCACCTGTATCATCTGCAGGACTTGCGAATGATACTACTTTAGAAACTGAACTAACAGTACCCCAATCCAGTTGATCCTTTGTATTTCCAAAATATAATGATCTATCTTGAAAATACTTTAAAACTTTAGTTTCATCATCATATGACGCAACATATCCTTTTGCAGTTCCACTACTATTATTTTGTTCTATTTTAGTACCAACAGTAGGAGATGTACCAGTTGAAGATATTTTCACAGAATATAAAGAAGAGTAATCACTTCCAGTAAAAATATTATCTGAAGTATATTGACTTGGATTTTTTACAATTCCTACTTGACAGAATTTAGTATCTATTGGAAAATCTTTAGTTGCATCATCAAATCTTGCATATACTAATACTTTATCTGTACCTAATTCAGTGTAAATATTATATCCATGTCCTTTAGATGGTGGAATAATAGGTATTAATTTCGCTGGATTTGGAATAGAACCATCAGGTTGTAAATTTCCTAAATCAACTACTCCAAAAGTATATCCACTTCCACCAGATACAACCACAGCACTAGTTATTGTTCCTGATCCAGGAGCTACAGTTATTGATACTTTACCTCCAGTTCCATCTCCTAATATATCAACTACTCCATCTTTATAATTTGCTCCACCATCGGCAATATATATTTTTTTAATTTGGTTTAAATTGATATCAGAATTACCTGCTTCTCTAACATTTTGAATTTGATTATCTGTTGAAGTCTCCCATTCATTAGGAACAACAACATATTCTGTAGAATCAAATTTTATAATATCACTAGGAGAAACTGAAAATAGATATTTCCAAACATACCCATCACCACTTGTTCCAGCAGCTGTTGGTTCTAAATCAGTAAAAGTAGGTTCATCTTTAGACGGATTACCTTTAAGATTATCTCCAGAAGAACCATTGTCTATACAAACATAAACCCTAAAATCGCTATTAATTACATAATAATTTGAATCATATAATCTACTTAAATTAGAATTTGGTGCTGGATTTGCATTACTATAATCATGTCTGTACATATCATAACGTGTATTACTAGACCAATTAACTCTTCTTATAAGTCTTCTAACATTAGCACTAGTTACTTTCTTACCAAATAAAGCAGCATCTCTATATTGAGAATTATATTGCAAATTATCAACTGGATTTAAAGTATTTGTATTCCAGGAACTTTCCGAATCAGTTCTTCCAAAACCTGAAGATGGAGTTGCTGGATTAGGTAGTCCTAAAAATACATAATATGAATTATTAGTATCTAATACGGAATCTACAAAATTACCTGCATTCAATATTCTAAATTGATCTGTTACTATGGCTGGCATCTTAAATAGTTTTTTAGATATTTATAATAGTTTTGGAAGAGCACCAGTACTTCTCAATCCAGTACCTCTTCTCTGTATTACTGGGAATGTTGTTATTCCAACATCTACAACATTACCAGTTACTGTTAATGACACTGGAGAAGCTGCTCTAGTTCCTGTTAATTTACCCCAAGAGAACTTACCAAGCGTCTTTGTACCCATTGAAGTTGCAATTCCAACTGGATTGCTATGAATTAAAGTAGTAACAATACCTGTTGTTCCAGAATAAGAAAAACTATCAATTATGTATATATTATCTAAGAAGGTGGTTCCTACACCCACTACAGCAGAATCACTTCCTGTTCTATCAATTGATGTTGCACCATATCCTAAATTAGTATCAAATATATAAAGTGGATTTCCTGCTTCCATTCCTGTCCATCCAGCAGTAGACTTACTTACAAAGAATTTAAATCCTAAAGTAGAAACACCAACAGTCGTTGTAGTTATACCAGTTACAATCCCAGAGAAACCTTGACCATTAACATTAGACATATATTCGAAAGTTGGATTAGGAACTGAAACTACAATCTGCGGTGCAATTGTATATCCTGCTCCAGAATTAGTAATTGCAAATGAATTTACAGTTCCAACTCCAGATATACCTAATGTTGCAGTTGCAGTTGATCCAACACCCACATATACTTCATTTAAATCATCCCATGCCTTAATATTAGGTGGTGCAGAAATTTTAATTGTAGGTGCTGTATTATAATTAGTTCCACCATTAGTAATATGTAATCCAGATATAGTTCCAGCAGCAGATACAGTAGCAGTTATAGCAGCAGCAACTGGATATGAATTGTTAGAAATAATAAATGTTTCATAATTAACTGCATCATCATATTCAAATAATTCTATAGAATCAACAAATATAGAAGTTTGTGAAGTTCCTACATTACCAATTATTTTTGATACTGGATAGATTTGTGATTCTATAGAATCTCTTGATTTATATGCTACTTCACCATTAATAACACTTTCAATTTTTTGTTTAGTCCAACTAAGAGGTTTATAATTAACATCATCTACCCCTTTACCAGAATATACATTGGTCTCAAATTTATCAGAATAAGATAAATCATAAATTGTTCTGCTATCCTGTGTTTCAGTTTCAGCATCTTTTCTATGAACTCTTACACTATCACCTCTTTGTAGGGTTTTCTTTATACCAGTAACTAAACTATCATCAAGATTTCTTGTACCTCTATAGAAGAATATTGCAACATTATCTTCTTCTTTTGGTGCTGTAGTAAAGACAAATGATGTACCACCCTCAAATAAATATGATTCTCCTGGATTTTGAATTATTCCATTAATAGTAATGAATAGATTATTTTGAAGATCTACATATGAACCAGATTGAGACTCAAAACTGAGTAGTTGATTATTATAATAGAGTGGGAACCTTACTCTCTTACCGTCTTGATATTTTTTAATAGGATCAATAAAATCAAATTCACCAAATTGCCAAGCCGCAAATGTGTCTGTGAAAATTTCATCAACAGTTAATTCTAATTCTGATACTGGACTTTGTAATGTTCTAGCAGTAACTAAACCAACAGGTCTAATTACATCTCCACGTTTGAATGCATACCCATTTCTAGCAATTTTATAATCAGTAACTTCAAAAGTATTAGAACCTAGACCAACAGTAGAAGCAGCACTAACAGCAATATCAACTAAAAGACCTGTTCCAGTTTCATCAGTAACTCCTTGTCCTAATCTTGATATTCCCTTAATACCAAGATTTGAATAACTTGGATCTGAAACAAATACTCTAGGATTGGTATAATTTGTACCACCAGCACCGATATTAAATGTTAATGCACCACCACTTCCATTTGGAGATTTTCCAACATTTACAGTAAACGATGTGGTAGATCCAACAGTTTCAACACCCAATACTTTACCATCTGTCCAATGGAATGGATCAGTTGTTCTTGGATATGTATGAATAGTTTTATGACTATCTTGAGCACATGTAAATGTTATAGCACCTGTAGAAATTCCAATGAAACTAGTTGCTTTCTTAACTGCATTTGTAGCAGTTCCACCAGTATAAGTATGAGCATAATTTCCTGCTGTACTAATACCAACTTGAAGTTCAAATGTATTGGTTAGTGCATTTGCAATTGATATCCACTTATTGTAAATTGGATCAGTATTTCTTGGATAAGTATGACTACTAACACCACCATCTTTATCACATGTAAATGTTAATGAGTTTTCAACAATCTTAACATAATCACCAGTACTGAATCCATGAGATGCTGAAGTAACTGTCATTATTCCTGTTGTAGCGGTATAATCAGCACCAGTTATATCTTTAGCGACTGCACCACCTAATAGATGTGCTCCAGTCGTTTTAATTGTTAATACACCAGTAGAAGGATCATATAAAGTGCCAGATGTTGCACTAAGATTACCAGGTGTGCCACTAAGTCTTCTAATTCCATTAGTTGCACCACTTATAAAGATGTGTGTATTAACTCCAACTGGATGTGCAGTTATAGTTGCTCCACTACCACTTGATGCAGCACCAACATTAACCTCAATGGTATTCAATGTAGTAGCAGCAATAGATACTGCCATATTATTGTATATTGGGTCTGTTACACGTGGATATTGATGAGATGTTGAATGATTATCTCTAGAACAGCTGAATAGTAGAGAATTAGTACCAATTCCAATTTTATTACTTGTAGTAAGATTATGGTTATTAATAGTTAATACTAATCTACCTGAATGTGACTCATAGAATGCATCTGTAGGTGTTAAAGCACCAACTCCAGCAACAAGAATAGAATTACTATCAGCACTTATAAATCTATGCTCATATCCTTTATCAGTTACTGCTATTCCAATAGAAATAACATCATTATATCCTTGACCATAAGTTAAATCACCATACCATGAGAATACAGTTCCTTGACCAACATAAATATGCGGAATAGTACATACACCAACATCAGCAGTGAATGTATTTACTGAAGCAATTCCTGTAATATTAAATGGTCTATTATTAATAATATCTGGGAATATAGTAGTAGTGACTCCTGCATGAGCCGCATCAGTACATGTAAAATGAAGTCCAACCATAGTAACTTCATTAGTTTCACCAATAACTAATCCATGCTGCTCTACGGTTGTTACATCCATTAATCCAGTTACATTATTATAGGATGCAGTACTAATTGATAGAGCAGAACCAGTTGTAGCAAATCCAACAACTGATGTAATAGAACCACCAGCACCAGTTATAGGTCTTATTTGTGCTCCTAAAAGAGGTGCATATCCAATTCCACCAGTAGCACCAAGTGAAACAACAACACCTCCTCTTGGTAATTGATTCATATTTACATCTGATTCGGAAATATAAACTTCTCCACCCAAATCAGTACCATCATTAGTAGTAATACCACTAAAGCGAACAGTTGATACACCTGCTATATTTACTTCTGGATCTATTATTTCAAAATTATTTTCTGGATTATTTGATGTAGATGGAGTTTGGTATATACTATTAATGAATAAAATACCATTTCCACCAGTAGTTCCAATACCAGCAGTATTTGCACCCCCTACTGTTAAAGTAAATGATGTAGCAATACCTGTAAATTGATCTGAAATATCATCATATATTTGGTTTGTATCATAATTTTGTCTTAAAAATACTCTTCCATTAAAGTCAGACTTTGGAAAATCTAAATTACTATTATCTTTTAAAATTGTTGGGGTTCCTGTAGGTGGTGTAATGAAATGAATATTCTTACCTACAATATTATAAGAACCTTTATAAAGTCTTACATTTGATCCATCTGTATGTGATGTTGCAGAAGAACCAACTACAGCTCTATCAACATTAACTATAGTAGATGCTCCAACTCCAGTTATTGGTCCAATAGCAGTTGTTCCAAACCCAACATTTCTAACTTTTACATATTCATCATTAATTCTTAAAATATCTTCTGGAGCTATTGTACTAATACCACTAAGAGCAAAGTATGTTGATGCAGTACCAATTTGACCACCATTTCCAGATAAAGTATGTAATATTGGAGTATAAATTAATGGATATTGAGCAATATTATCAATAGATATTAAAGATTTCTCATTTGATTTTGCCATTGATAATTCATGAGCATTTCCTTCTCCAGATGATCCAAATGATACGTTAGTTCCTGCTGTTGCCAATGCTCTAGTTGTGGCAATTTGGAAACTATCATCAGTAACTTTAATAGCAAAAACTGATGAAGGTAAAGGTGTACCTGTACTATCAGTCATTGCAGTTGATCCAACTCCAACAAATGTAGCCTTGGGTGTATATTTTAACTCTTCACCTGTACTAAAGAAATGATTTTTAATAGTGAAAGTACCAGAAGTTAAATTTAGATCATTAGAATCTTTAGGATTAAATGATTTTGCAAAAATATAATCACCGTTATATGTTGCAGGAAATTCAGTTCTATTAATTCTCCTACCTTTAAGTGCATTATATTCTTTAGTACTAATAGATTCTACGACATTTCCATAAGTAGCATCTGGTGGTGTATTAACAGTGTCAACAAAAGTATAAAAACACTCATTAAAAGATGATATTTTAATTTCAGATGTCATTGATGCATCTGGATAGAATTTCAATATAAAATTATCTCCAGAATAAACTCCACCAAAAGTACCAATACCTTGAGCAGAATCATAAGCTGTAGTACTTGCAACAGAAAGAAATGGAGATTGTTGGACATAAACATCAGTTGTTCTATCATTAATTGTTAGAATTTCATGTAAAGCCTTTGATACCCCAATACCAACTTCAATATATGATTTAACAGCATTAAATAAATTTTTATTTAAACTGAATACAGTTGTTGCAGCTGCAGAAACAGTTGATTCAAAATTAGATTGATATATCGAAGTTCTTTCTTGACCATTATCCTGTGTAGTTAATTTAAATCTATAAGTACCTTCACCAGTTGCAGTTGTTCCAAATCCAACAATTTTGGACTTAATACTAACATCATGTTCTGTATCATTAGTATAATTGAGTGATAATAATCCAGATGAAATATCAGCATTAAATGATCCTATAGGAGAACCAGATTTAAATTGTCTATCAGAATCAAAATAATAATCAGAAATATATGTATTAGTTCCATCATGTGCTAAAAATATATCAACAAAATTCATATCTCTTGTTGTATTATTAATAACTTGTGTATTAACAAATAAAGAGTTAAATTTATGGGTTCCAACTCCTATAATTGAACTTGTTATACCTGCTACATTTGTAGTAGAGGCAACACCCACAGCAGCACCAGTTAAATCAATAAATCCTACTGTTTGAGTACCAATTCCAGCTGTAGAAGAATTGAAAATAGATTTTCTATATTTTAGATCATAATCAGTAAAAATTGAATCTTTAGGAGTAAATCTTAAATAACTATCATTAAATTCATTAACATATATTGAGAATGTTCCATAACTTTTGTCTTCAAGATGATTAACTTCAGTACCAGCATTATCTAAACTTCCTTTTTCTAGTAAGAAATTATTATCACCATCATTTAGAATAACTAACTCTGTTAACTGAACTTGTTTATTCTCAAAAGCTTCATTTACTCTTACTAAAATACTATCGTATGAAAGTGATGAACTTAATTTAAATAAATCAATAAATGTATCAGGATCATCACCTAAATTAGAAAATTGTTGATTTATATTATCAATTGGTAAAACTGCATTAGTTTTACAAACAGTATAATCTGTTAATTTTTGTGTTTTTAATTTTAAGAATTTAGATGAATCTCCAACTAAATCAATATCTATAGCAAAATCAAAATTATTAATAGTATCTACTCTATGTTCATCTAATAAATCTTTTATTACAATTGAACCTGAAGAACTTCCAATACCTACATTAGTAGTTGAAGTTATCCCAGTATCTGCAAAATTCTTTAATCCGCTAGTATGAACTAAATTGTTGACAGGAGTACTTGACTCTTTCCATGTAATAGGACTTTTAATAGTATATGAAAGATTTTGATAATAATCATTATCTGGAATTACTTGATTATCTTCATCTAATTTTCCAACACTATCTTGCCAACCAATATCTTTTTTATTTGAATAATCAACTAAAAATCTACCAGTATTATACTCAATTAATTCTATTGTTGCTATATTTCCAGATTGTTTACCAGTGATATTTTGATTTACCGATAGTTCATATGTACCATATACTTTAATTAATCCTTTTACATCAACATCAGTAATTACTAAATCTCTTTCTATATTATCTACAATAAGTTTTTCACCTACAATAAAAGTAGATTTTTCTTGAGTAATACTAAATGAAGGATAATCATCTTCATGTATAATAGTTCCAATTGAATCTTGGATAGTTTTAGCAATACCAGTTGTGGTTGTTAAACCAGCCACATGAATTGTTACTTTATCTTGTACTCCAGATTTATCATAACTATAAACTTCAAGGAATTTATATCCATAATCTGCAGAGTTAAATCCAGATCCTGCAGTACCAACTTTCTGTATTCCTTCTATGAATACCTTATCACCAGTTTTAAATGGATCTGCTGAGAAATTTAACGGTGGAGTTGTTAAAGTACAAGTAAATGTAGTTCCTATACCAGCAGAAACAGAATCAACTTCTACAATACTAATTCCATTTGAATTATTTTTGGTGTATAATTTTGTAGTTTTTTCAGAAAGTCCTTTTGGTTTTTGTTCTACACGTACTTTAGTAATAGAATTACCAACTATTTCAGCTTCTAAAATACCACTATCAATTACTTTTCCACTATCAGTATTTACAATTACAACATCTGGTGCTTTAGTATAATTTCTACCACCATCTGTGACTGTAATAATACCTATAGTATTCGAATCTTTAATAGTAATTAATGGGGATATGAAAGCATTTGGTTGTAAAGTTTTATCCGAAGAGTATTCAAAACCTTCATTAATAATTCTTACTTTTCCACTATTTCCTATAGTATCTGATTCTGCTACTATCGAAGCATCTGTTCCGTTAACAGAATTTGTTGAGCTAAAATCTGGTACTTTTTTATATCCACTTCCACCAGAAACAATATTAATTTTACTTATGGGACCTTGTGCACTTACAGAAGTAGTTGTATATTTTAATGTAGAACAATCTGAAGAACCATATGATAATCTTTCAGGAATTTCATCTAAATCAATATTAAATGTAGTAGTTCCTACACCAGAAAGAACATAATCTGAAGTATAAGAACTATCAACAAATAATATTTCTGAATGATTATTTACTAAAGTATCTGCAGTACTCAAATATCCAGATTTTTCTAAATTATAATATAATTTTGTAGGTAATATATTTGTAGAATCAGAATTATAATTAACTGTTACTGCAGCACCCACTACTCCTCCAGTAGTATCAATACCAATTATGGTAAATCCAGAAGTTGTAGCTGTAGAAACAAATTCATTCTTAAATTCATTATCATAGAAAAGTTTAAAATAATGATTATCTAATGAAGAATCAGATATATCAAAAACTAAATTATTACCTCTAACTGCTGTAATTCTTGGATTAATTGGTGATATAGTATGAGTTTGCCCTCCTGTATTTGCAAATCCAATGACAGTGGGTGGATTAACTTTAGAATCAATAAGTGTTTCACAAAGTTTAATATAGTCATCATTAACCTTATAGGTATAATAAGAACCTGTAGTTAATCCAGAAATAGGTAATGTTGAAGAATAACTGACTCTATCTCCAGTATTTAAATTATGATCTAATATTTCAATTTGATTAGTTGTCGTATTAATCTTAGAAGCATCAACTGTACGTGGATTAATTATAATATTTTTAACATTATCATCCCATTTAACAGTTAATGTACCAGCAGTTGTACCTACACCAACAGAAAATTTTGGCAATGCTGTCAATTGTACTTTATCACCCAATCTCAGTCCATGATCAGTTGAAACAGAAACAACACAATTAACTCTGTCAAGTGATGCTTGTTTTTGAATAAATTGACTTTCTATTAAAAATTCATCATTATCTTCTAATTGTGCTACAGTATTACGGAAATATACCTCTTCATATGCATCACCAGTGTGATCAGTACCAATACCAGTCTTTATTCCAATAGTGTTTATTGTCTTATTAACAACATATACATTAGTGGTAAGTCCAGATGCTGGTAAATTAAATGGTGTTGCTGAAACATTGGTTGAAATTGAAAGAGTCCCACCAGTAGGTATGGTTAAAGTGACTGCTTCATTAGTCTCAAATGGGTGATTTTCAATATAAATTGTTTTAGTTGGAATACTTCTTGTAACCTGACCATCTCCAAAATCAAATGTTCTAACATTTGCATAGGATCCAACTGTTGTTATTCCAGGTAAAGTACCAACTCCTATAGATTCACTAGCATTAAAATATGCCTTTTTATTAATAGTAGACTCAAAATAATCTAATTTTTTAGGAATTGTGAATGAATCTGGTCTAAATTCTAATTTTGTAGATATACTATGAGAAGTTCCAGTTAATCCTCTTCTAATTCTAAGTATATTGAGATTTTTATATACATCTAATAATTTTACAGTTTCACTTCCAATTCCTATGGTACTACCAATAGAAACCTCTGGAATTTGGTTTACATATATTTCTGTAGTCGCAGATCCTGGAGATGCATCAGTGCCAGTAATTGGTGCAATAAGATTGGCATAATATGAAGTAATACCTATCTTATGTTGGCCATTCAATTTTGTAAGATAAGTACTAAATCCAGAAACTACAATATTATCATCTTCTCTTAAATTATGTTCTGGTAGAATATTTACTTCTACATTATCTCCATCTTTCCATGTAAAAATTGCTGTTGGATAATTTTCTACAGTAGTTTCTATATTAACTATATCTTTTCCTTCTATTGAAGATACTTTTGTTATTAAACCATTACCACTTGTACCCTCATTATCAAAAGTTAAAACATCATTTACTTTATAATCATTTCCTTTGTTAATAATATTCATACTATTAACAAATCCATCAGTTACAGATTCAATAACTGCTTTTTGTCTTGTAATCTCATTTGTTTCAATAATAAAATCATTTCCTGCAAAATTATCAGATATTTTATATGGAAAAGTATTTCTGAGTAAATTTGAAGTATTTAAATCAAAATCTTGATCTAAAGTAATATTATCAAATAATGTACTACATCTATATGAATCACCTACAAAATATGGAAATTCTGGATTTCCATCATCATCAATTGTAGCATAGTATGCGTAAACACCATTAGGAAATTCTGGAGTTTTTGCAAATCTACCATTATGTTCATCAAGATCTCCATTACCTATAAATTTATAATCTTCTACAAAGAATCCCTCTGGGAATAGTGTAGTTGATGGTCTATCTTCAATGTTAGAAGCATTTTTTACATATCCACTAATTAATCTTCGTGCATTCTCACTAATTGAAGGATCTTCATATCCATATGAACCATAAATTGGATTACCATCATAAGCCCATCCAATTATATTAGATGCAACAGTTCCATCACTATTTTCATTAAATCTTTGTCTTAAATTATCAAAATATCCAGAAATTGAATATTGTAAATTATTATTAGATTCTTCAAGATATTCACTTATTGGGGAATTACTATTTCGACGATTTTCCGCAGTATTAACTGATAATTTTCTGACTTTACTATCAATATATGCATTAGATCCTGCAGATTTAACTAAAATAGTAGTATGTAATGGAGTTGTGGAATATCCAATACCTGGATTTATGACTTTAACATCAACTATTTTTCCATTACTAATAACGGGTCTCAATTCGGCACCAGAACCTAATTCATCTCTTCCACTAACATCTTTAACTATTAAATCGGGAATAGAACTATATTCCTTTCCTCCAAATTCTATATTTACATTTGTAAGTTCAGTTCCAATAACAATTGGTTTTAATTCAGCATTTTTACCACTTTTTATAGATATATTTGGTTTTTTCTCAAAATTTAATATATCTGATCCATAACCAGCTCCACCTTCATATACATATGCATCAATAATACTACCCCTTACTATGGGAGTAGTCGTGATTACTTGAGAAGTACTACCAATTCCAGTAGAAGTATAATTTACATTAACTTCAATTGGAAGATAGAAGAAATTATGATAACTACTTCCAGCTCCCACAGATGTAATATTTACAGGTTTTCTTCTTTCGTAGAATGATGTTATTGTTCCACCTACACCAGCATTTGCAACACTGAAAGAATGATTATCTACTTTTAAAATTCTATATTGAGTAGATGTTGTTGTTATTCCAGTAAATGTGGTTAAACCTACAATATCTACTCCAACACCACCAACTAAAGGATCATTGGAATATAATATCTTATCACCATCATTAAATCCATGATTTTTAAAATTAATAGTGTTACTAACAGTATTAATTCCTGTAGGCTTAACAATTAATTTTCTATTAGTATATCCATTACCACCATTAATTACATCTATTTCTGATAATGTAAATTTACTAGAAACAGTTTTAAATTTATGAATTCCTGTTGAATTAATACCACTAAACACAATAGTATTGATTCCACTAGAATATTCACCAAATGATGGATATAGTTTGACCGTTAAATTATTGTCAATTGATGTAAAATACCTTCCACCATTAGACAATGTTGATGTGCCAATACCAACTCCTGTTCCTAAATTATTATTTGAATCATATATTACTTCTTGACCGTCAGTAAAATAATGATTCTCTAAGAATATTAATTGAGATCCTCCTATTGTTACACCACCAGAATTTACAGTTCCTCTTCCATCAAATTTAACTTCTCTGGATCTTTTTGTAACTATTGGTTCAAGAACTGCTCCTTCACCATTACCACCACTTACTGTAACTGAAGATACCTCAGCAATATCAAAATCTAACTCATCTACATAAACTTTTTCAACACTTCCACTAATTACAGGTCTAGCATAAGCAGTTGACCCAATTCCAGCTGAAATTGATATTGTTGGTAAATTAATGATATCATATCCATTACCATCATTTAATACATTTAAAGATTCTAATTGTCCATAATATACATTATCATATGATTTATATCCTTTAACCTCAACACCATTAATTAACATTCCAATATTTTCTGGAGTAGTTAATTCATTAGATCCATTTTTAATATTTGATGGTAATGCAAATTTCTTTAATAATTTTTGTGCTCCAATTGTAGAAGATCTCTGTGAATATAATGTAAATGTATGTGTACCAAAATCTCCTGATGGTGGTGAAAGATTTAAAGATACATCATCTTCAATAAAAGATGATGAATTATATAACTTAATAGATTGTCCATCAGATAAAACTTTAACATAATATGATCCTGTTATTAATCCACTAATAGGGACACTATCTGGCTGATAATATACTCTGTCTCCAGTAATAAATGGTGCTTTACTATCAAATTTTATAGTGGTATATTCACCATTTGATAATATATTAGTTAAATTATTAGCAGAATTTATTTTATCAGAATTAATATTTTTTGTTATTTGATAAGTATATGGTGCAGTATATCCTTCCATCCCTGATGGTAATGAATTAGATGCAACATATGCATATTCATCATTACTATCAACATAAAGATTTTGTACGTCAGATATAATTTTATCATTTCCATATTGAATTGGGAGTATATTACTATTTGCTTTATTGATCTTTCTTCTCAATGCATAAGAAATACCTGAAACAGGTGTAAAACCAGTAAACTCTTTTAATTGTATTGAACGTCCATTTATATCAATAATATAAGGTTCTGAAATAGAACCAAAATCAACTTCACCACCAACAAGACTTGTGGTAGTTGAAGTAAATAATTCTGTTGTAGGATATACTACTTTATCAGAACCACCTAACCCATCTTTTTCTACAATTTCTATTCTATCTCCTATTTTTAAACTTGATCTATCAATATCACTTTTAAGGGTTAATGATAAAGTTTCTCCAAAATTTAAAATATCATACGTAGAACTAGTATTATATATCCAAGAATTTGCAAATTTTTGTTTATAAGTTTTAGTACCTCCTGTTGGATTTTCTATTAAATCACCAAGACTCTTAACTGAGATTATATCACCCTCAGAAACCTTTAAATTCTTAGATACTTGCTCAAATTTAGATAATACTCCAGTTAATCTTACTTCTACACGTTTTGAAGAGTCTCCATCTTCAAATCCATAATAAATTTCATCAGATCTAATATTATCAGCAATGTCTATATCTTTATTAACTCCAGAAGATGAAGACCATGTGCATCCTATAAATTGATTGATACTTTTATCTGAATATGTAATACTATTAATACCAGATATTACCATTCCAGTTTTTGCAAATCCAACTGTAGAATCTACAGAAATTATAGAAGAACCTATAGAAACCTCTTCAAGACTTTTTGTACTTGGTGTAATATTGAAATCACCTTCAACATAATTATTATCATCATATCCTATGAAGAGTGAAAGTTTAAAATATTGCTTATTTTCTCTTGTAAATGGTTCAACTTCTGATATTGATGCTAATGTATTAGAATCTGTAGATTTTGTAAGGGTTTGTCCTACTAATTTTACAGGATTTCCAGAAATTATTTCAGCAATTGCAACTTCTCTTCTAATATAGTTTGCAGAAGATGGCTTAATTAAAAATTCTTCTAAATTTACTACAGTTGGTGTTACTCCATATAAAACATTAAAAAGAATTCTAATTGATTCATCAGTTCCTTTTGATTGGTAGAAAGATTTCGCTTCTTTTATAAAATTACTAACATCTAATTTTTTATCTAAATTAATATTTTCAAATCCAGGTGCAAAGGTATATCTTAATTTTTTATAAAAATCTTTAAGAAATAAGGAACTTAAATTCTGTACATTCTTATTAGCAAGATGTCCATCCTCAGAAGTAGAAGAAAATACAAGTTCTTCTTGACTTACATCACCATGATATGATGTAATACCACTAAATCCACGTTTACATCCAGTAAACGTATTAGTTGTTAGACCAGTATATGTAATTATTTCATTATCAATCTTTAATAGTCCATATTCTGATGGAAATCCTTTTGTACTATTAACAGTAATAGTAGTATCTGTAGATGTAACATCAGATTCAAGAGTAGTGCTATCTACTACAACTTCAGGTGTTAAATTATCAAGTTTCAAATATTGATCTAAATTTTCTGCAATATCAACAGGACCACCTTGATATTCTTGAGAAATATAATATTGCTTTAAAAAATCTACAGCTTTTGGATTTTCATCCAAAAGAAATTCAGGTAATTGGTTATTAATTATCTGTTGAATCTTTACTCTAGATTCAAATCCAGTCTTTATCATATTACTGTCTTATTAAATTCCCATTTAAATAACTTGATGTATAATAATCTCTAGAGAATAATACTCCAGATATTTCATCGCCAGAAGCAATTACGTCTTTAACCATATTTATTGAACTTGAAGAGATGCTAAAATTCAAATATAAATCTTTTAAACCTAGAATATCATTGGATTCAGGAAAAGCTTGTATCTCAATAATATTATTAGATTTAACTGTTGACGTGATATTTATAGTGTTTAATATTACTTCACCTTTAATATAATCAACAGTTCCTGCAGATTTAACAACAACCCTAGTTTCTTCATTACTAATTGGTTTTACTATTGATATAATTCCAGTTTTCTTATCACTATTAGGTATATCTGTCAAATATACTGTACCTGGTTCTGTTGATATAGTAAATCCAGTCGATTTTATATTATATCCATCACTATTTACATGAAATCTATTACCAAAGCAAAGTTCATATTGTCCAAATTGATTTATTAATGCTCTTAAATCTCTTCTAATTCTTACTTTAGTAATATTAGATGTTATGGCACCATCAGTAATATCAATTAGTTGCTGAATTTTACTATATTTAAATCTTCCACCAAATGAATTTAAATCCACTGAATTGGAATAAGTAGTCAATGTATTGATTACACTTTCTTTTAATGAATTTGCAGTAGATACTTTAGTGGCATCATAATATACAGAAGAATCAATTTCCACATATAGTATTTTAATATCTTCTATTTTCTGTCTTATACCAGATATAGAGTATTGTTTTAGTTGTGATAAAACTCTAGTTTTATTAAAATCAGAGATAAAGGTTCCATTTTTTGGTTTAATACTAATGGATACAGTTCCATATTCAGGAGGATCTAATTCTTCACCGCCAACAACAGAAACACTTTCTGTATCGGGATATATCTTCTTAATAATAGCCTCGTAATCACGTGCTGTAACCGCCCTGCTCTGTGCTGAATATATCTTAGGTGCAAAATACTTAATAGAGTCAATTGACTCTATTTCACCCCCATTCTGGGATGCCTGGTTAGTTGTAACAGATATATCTGATGGATTCAAAAGAGTTCCACTAGATAATTCTAAACTTCCAGAAAAAGCAAAATTTCTTATCCCATTACCTTCTTTACCATTACTAATAATATAATTTGCGGTAATTATATTACCATCACTATTAATACCAGTTCCTAATTTTTTACCTATTAATCCATCACCGAATAATAATTCATATTGTTCATCTTGTACTTCTTGAAGAAGATAAATTTGAGATAGGGAAGTTACACCAATAATGTTATCTACAGGAAAATATTGTATTCCCAATCCATTATCATTTTCATTTTTAATATACACTGTAAGTGTAGAAGTATCAATAGATGAATTATTAATAATAAATTTTTGATCTAATGATCCATCATGTGTAAATTGTTTCGTTAAGTATGTTCCTTCATATATTTCTATATTTTCAAATGATGCTATAAAATCACCTGATGCTGTTTCACCAAAAGTTTTTGTTATATTTTCTGGAATTGAAAATACATATGAAGTATTATTGACATTTCCTGTACATATAAGACCTCTCTTAAGCGTCACAGTGCCTGATTCATTACCATCAGGTCTTTTTACACTGAACGTTATTTCTGCCTTTGCTGCCGTCTTAGAACGGGGTACATATCCTATATTTCTAGCTAATGAAACTACATTTTCACGAAGAGTTGCAGAATCCAAAAAGGATTCATTAACAATCATATTAGAATTAATTGCAGTAATATACGTATTATATGCTAATGTATCAAGTAATATCGAAAAATTAGACCCTTCAAAGTCAAAATCCGTGAAATCTGAATTTGCACGAAGATAATCCTTAATGGAAGTCTTTATCTGATCAAAATCTAAGTTTGTGTATTTAGTAAACCCCATTTTATCTCGTTGCTTCTAAAATAAATGTATATTCTTGTGATGGAAACTCTTGTCCAATAATATCAAATAGAACAGTTACTTCAAATGAATTTTGTTCTGGTGTAGGATTAACTTGAACCTGTACATTATTTACTCTTGGCTCAAAATTATCAATTGCAGTCTCAATTTGACTCTGAATAACTGATGCAGTACCAAAATCAACGAATCCAAATAGGCTACTTCTTACTTCAGAACCTAACAATGAGTTAAAAAAGCGTTCAGTAGGTATAGTTTCGACTATATTTCTTACAGATCTACGTATCGCATTCTCATTCTTTAATATTGGTAGATCTTTTGTTATTGGATGAGGTTCAAAAGACAATGTTATGTCTTTAAATGCCCTTGATATCCTTTTAATCGCCATAAACAAGGAGTTTTTCTTTATTTATACGTAATTTTACATAAAAAAAGTGCCTCTTTCGAGACACCTCGGTTATTTTCCTTGTCCTCGGTACTTTTTACGAGCCGAGTTACGAGAGGTTGCCGAATATTTCGTGTGTTTTCCGTTTCCCTGACGAGTTTTTTTCGGAGAAGTAAGAATTTCTTCAGAACCCCATACTCCAGTCTTTGATTTTACTGCCATTTTGCTTAATTTGCCTCTTTTTTGGTTGAAAGTTTCTTCAATACCTTGGTTAATGACTCAGAAGGTAGTAAAGCTGTGATAATTAGTCCTAAAAATACTGATATAAGCACTTTTGATGACAAAAGTTGCAATATAAAAATAAGAAAAGCACTGATACCGAAAACTTGCCACTTGTTTTTGACTATTTCCAGTATCTTTTCACTCGTTATAGGTGTTTTTGATGCCATTTAGTCTTCTTGATAAATTTCAGTCCTTAGATCTTGAGGACTTGGAAGACCTGTCTGATAATATTCAATTGACAAGTCTTCCATAATATCAAAGTACTCCATCTGTGATAAATCAGAAAAAATTTGTTTTTCTTTACAATAGATATTGTACTTATCTCTTGCCATTAGATTACTCTTGATTTTTCGTGCCCGACTCGAACTCTTGGATCACACCAGATTTCGAAACCTGCCTCTTTTGCATCTAGGCAGAATGAGACATCTTCGCCACACATGTCCTGAACTTCGCCTGATTCGAAGACTTGCATCTTAGGAGCAAACCATGGATACTTCATTTCTTCATGTTCGAATACTCCATTTTTAATGAGTAACCATCCAAAACCTGTATAATCAACAGTAAATGGTTTGCGACGCTTTGAGATACTCTCTACGGTTTCATGATTCATTACTCCACCATTACTTCTGAAGTCTTCCTCATCTAACCAATGTGCGACACTTGTAGTTCTACCATCTTCTGTAGCATACCAACCACCAGCAATGTCTTGATCCATTAAAATTAACTGCCAGAACTTCTCACTGTTAAAAATAATATCACTATCAATCCATAACTGATAATCGTATTTTAATTTGCCGTCCCATGGTTTCTGTTCTGGTCCTCGCAGTACATTAGCTCCAAGGCACTTGCATCTTGCAAAGTTGACCATGGAGGAATAATCCTGCGAAATTTGAATGCTCGCACCAGATTGTACCAAGTCAAAACAAAGTTGTACGAAATTTTTTAGATATGCATATGATACTCCTCTACCAGGTAAACAAAATACTATGGCTTTTCCCTTCACCATTTCTTTTGCTTTATCATAATCCCATTCTTGGTCTTTCTTCTTGGTAACGGGCGATTTTGCCTTTACTGTAAATCCTTTAGCCATAAGAATAATAAGTTACATTCGAATCATACTCCATTATATAGCATTTGTCAAGTTAATTCTGTTCCGTTATGATTGCTTCTTTTCCATCAATTGACCACTTTAACGGCGTTTCTTCGAACCACCCTAAGTCATTAACAACTGCTTCTGGAATTACTGTATAATACTCCCCAGTTACTGTATCGACTTCTATGGAGGTAAAAATTTCACCAGAATTTTTTTGCATGTTTTTAAATCTCACCATCGATTTTATATAGGGAAAAAATTTTTTAAGTGATCGGTACTTATAGCTGCCTTTCGTAACACTTTGTAGACTAGGGGTTCCTTCGATTTTTATATAACGGGGGGGCACAACGCCCCCCACTGTCTGATTCACGAACGAATGACCTTATGCGACTGCGGCAAACTTAGGATTACTGAAATTAGCATAACTGAAAGCACTCCGATCAACTAATTTGAAATATCCAAATCGGGTGATCATGACATACCCCTCACCCTTAGTCGGTTCCGTGTAATTCATGCAGGTCTCAAACTCTGAATTGTCTTCACATAAATCCAGTGCATGTAATTTGATTTCACATACGGTTTGCCATAAGTCAATCAACGAAGCAGAGCATAGACCCGCCCACTCAAACGCATCACCGTCGATTGTCTTACCCTCACGAATCAGGGCATTAAGGTTGAGTTTAATTTTCTTTGCTGTTCGCTCATCTACAAAATCAACGTCTGCTGCCATCTGCTTCGCATGGTCAATCATATTTTTGAGAGCATGAAACGAATCCTTACCCTCATTAAAATCATCTGCAATAAATGCCGTGGGTTGAACGTACCTCACGTGCTCACCACTTTCTAATTTCTCAATAAGGGGCATTGCGATTGCATCACGCAAATCTGATACGGCGAAGTACTTTGTATGCGGTGCTATAATGATTTTAGCATCTACGACCTCAGGGAACTTATAGGTTAGTGTGTTCGGTCTGTAATTCTTAGACCCGCCGAACCCGATAAAGTCACCCTGATAAATGTTCTTTGTGATTGGCAGGTATGCCATGCACCACATTAAGATTTTCTCAAGTGCGGGTTTGTGACCATAAAACTTTTCTATATCAGATGGGGTTTCACATATGATGATTTTCTTTTTATTGAATACTGATTTTGTGCCCACGAACTGGCAACCCGTGGCAGGATTGCGACCCCATACGATTGCAGGTGCTCCATCTATTTTCAATGATAGAAGCAGGGGTAATAAAAAAGCATCCAATACAGATAGATCACCTGTGAGGATGCTGTCTTCGGGGTGTTCGATGTGAGTGTTTTTTGTCATGGAAAAACGAAAGTAAAAAAAACGGAGTGTGGAAGGGGTCAGGTGATGCAGAGGCATTATCCATGACTGCAGGTGACCCTTCCACTCTTTTATAATACCAATAAAAAACCCCCGTTAGGGGGTTTGGTGGTCAGTTTAGAAACCTGCACATAATGAATCAAAATATGCTTGGGGTTGCTCCTTTGCTAGTACACCCCCTAACCACTTGTTGATGTGACGGGATGTTGTGACTGACCATTTCTTAGAAGTTCTGTAATAACCGTTATCAGATAAACACGCTACGGGTGTTTTATATGAGAATAAAACTGAAGTGCCATCTGAGAGATCCAACTGGGTCATGTTGGAAGCGATAGGTCGAAGTTGCATGAGTGCTCCTTTTGATTACTTTCTTATAATACCAATAAAAAAGCACCCTGTGGGGTGCGTGTGTGTCAGTTTGTAGAGTGTCCTACTTAGTGACTAATTTTACCAACTGTGCGTGGTAGGGTTTCACTGCCTCAAATCCTTTAGTGAAATCACGAACTAATTCCTGAATTTCATAATTGTGGATTGCCCACCTTGTTGAAATATCCTTAAGATATTTTTGAGGTGTGATGAGACGGGCAGTTGAAGGACGTTTAAGAGTTGTTTTCTTTGCAACGACCTTGCCGCCTTTGAAAGTTGTGACAGTAACTTTGGCAGTTTCACGGGGTGCGTCAAGCACTGCCTGAACTTCCTTAATCACTTTGTCAACTTTGGCAGTTGTGGAAGTCTTACGGGTGCGTCTCTTACGTGGGGTTGTAGTAGATGCGGTTTTAGAAGACTTAACAGGCATAGGAATTGATTCCGATGTTTACTCTTTTAATATACATGAAAAAACCCCCTAATGGGGGTTTGGTGTGCCAGTTTGTGGATTGGTTTAGCGTTCGCTTAAACCACCACGCCCACGCCATGCAGTAAATGGTCTCTGTAACTGCTGTTCTTGTTGAGCGAATTCCTGAAGGAAGTAATCTACTGTGAATTCATTTTCATTACAAAATGTTTCAATTTCAGAGTAGATAGATGCAGGATAGTTTGTCATGTGAAAATCGGTAGGGTTGACGGATGGGAACTTAGTAGTCATAATTTGCGTTGAAGTATGCGTCAACGTCAAATTTGGTTTCCTCTTCGGTTTGAGAGAATGCCTCTTCCATTAGTGCTGAAAGTGCTTCGTCTTCAAATCTGGGGTCAATCATTTGGGTTAATTTCTTTGACTCTTTAATAATAGCAAAAAATCCCCACGGTGGGGGATTTGGTGGACAGTTTGATTACTGGAACAACGGACGCATGTAATCTTTGAAATCTTCTCTCATACTGTCTGCAAGGATGCGAAGTTGATCTTCGGTTGAATTATTACCACTTGCAACCAACTCATCATAACATGCTTGACTAATTCCTTTATTAGTAAGATCATACTGATGCAGTTGCACGTGATTGAAAAAACTCATAAAATCTCCTTTAGTACTCTTTTAATATAAACGATCACGATCACGAATGGGGTTTATGTGTGCCACTTTGTCAACTGGAAAAGCAGCTGCCCGATTCTCAATAAAAAAGACCTTATTGAGAAAGGTCTTCAAATCTACGTCTGACTTCAAACTCTATGTCAGATTCAGACATCATGGAAATGTGCCCCGTGTCTGTCGCCTCTTCGACGACCTCTTCCCAAAGAGTTTCCAGAATTGATTCATGATGTAAAACGCTCATGAGATTTCCTCCTTTGCGTTGATCACAAGATCCCAGAGTTCGTCGAACTGATAATCTGCATGATCCATCGTGTCGTCTTCGTAGAGTTCAGCAGATCCGATGTATTGGAAAATCTGAAGCATGATTTCGTGCTGATTTTCCGTGAGAGTAAGATTGAAATTTTTCATACTCTTATAATACATGAAAATCGACCCCATGGGTGATATCATGTGCCAGTCTCTCAACTGGATTCCGGCTGCTTTTTTCCAGCTGCCGTTCTCAATAAAATGACCTTATTGAGAAATAAGGTCATTGTGACAATTGGTTAATTGTACTCCCAAAATGCGGGTTCGCATATCTTTTCACTTAACGTGTCGTAATCCTCAGATACGATATTATCGGGGAGTCCTAAATCGTTGAAGTATTTTATCATTTCAACGAGTGCAGTTTCCTCTGCTTCAGTGATACTTAGTGTGCGAATAGTTTGTGACATTTAGAAGAGATGAATTCCGTGGGACAAATGTAATATAATTGATTTTAGGCACGAATGGGAGAAATATGTGCCAGTTTGCGAACCGTCTAGGATCGCATTTGTTCATACTCCGTGACCTTATCAGTCACTAAGTTCCTGTGGATTGTGAAAAGTTTGTCAAGATTAACATCCTCTAATTCAGTCCACTCACTGACATAATCCCAATTATCCTCGTCAGCAGTGCCATCTACATTTGCAGGGCACGAACAGAAATCATTCTCGTCATCCAACCAGAAAAATCTACCAAAATGTAAAGAAAGTAACATTGCAAATTCCATAAGGTTTGTGTGTCGATATAAGTATATTAACAAAAAAAGACCCCTGCGTCTAGGGGTCTTGTGACAGTATATAATGTGTCATATGATACACACATATCTCGAATGTTATATGATATTATGCGAAGTATGTGTAAGCTAGTTGTGTAT
>VTLG01014489.1_pt1 | contig 52225 bp, 67 predicted proteins | sample 4694571 | NCBI WGS metagenome assembly VTLG01 (sample SAMN12604809, study PRJNA352737) | marine metagenome | biome: ENVO:00000447; feature: ENVO:00000209|ENVO:00000569|ENVO:01000036; material: ENVO:00002151; isolation source: viral sequences binned using virsorter ... | reverse complement strand
CTCCAGAAACTTTAAGCTCATCAGCTCCTATAGATCCTTGACCTGTAGAAGCACTTTGCCCCATAATTATACCGTAAAATTCAACACCTGATCCTGGTCCACTTTCAAAAACAATATTAGATCCACTTACTGTATAGGCGTCTCCTGGATGCTGAATGACACCATCTAATGTTATTAGTAAATTATCAGCAGAAGGACTAACACTTACTCCTCCAACTGCTAACCCATAAGTTGTACCAGATCCTATTGTAATATCATCTAGTATATAAAAGGTACCAGCGTTAGTTGGTGAGTGTCCAATATAAGCCATTATGCGTTCTCCAATGCTTTTACTTTAGCTGATAATTCTTGAACTGCTTTAACTAAAACTCCAACAAGAATCTCTCTTGATACACCCATTAAACCATCAGGCATTTCACTGGTTGCAGGAGCAAAAGATTCTTTCAATTCTTGAGCAACAAAACCAGCTTTGGTTGTTATCCCAGATTTTTTTAATTCAAAATCTCTTATTTTTATTGAGTTAACTGTATCCAACCCATTTATTTCTGTATCTCTTATATTTTCTTTTAACGATTCATCGGACGCATCTGTCAAGGCGAATGTGCCAGATGTATTTGCCAAATATCCAACATTCGTTCCATCACCATCGTCAGCGTTAAAATAGTATGTCGTTCCACTCCCATCGTCAGCACCAGCCTGGATTGCCAAGCCATGTCTATTAGCATTATTACCATCATTTACAAATCTTACAACATAAGTTGTAGCATCGCCTTTAACGACAAGTTTATGTGAGGGGGCGCTTTCACCAATTCCGACATTGCCAGCAGTAGTCACTCTTAATCCTTCATTCCAAGCAGCGGCAGCATCGGTGTTTCCAGTAGAATTATACATTAACATTACCGTTCCACCAGTAAGTACTACAGCTGACCCTGCTGCACCTGATGACTTTTTAGGATTACCACTTGCATCAAAATAAATATGGTTAGTTAATATAACATCACTTGAGTTAATACCTATTCCACCTTTGCCATAAAAATCTACATGAGATTTAGGAGTTCCTGTTCCTACTCCTAATAAAACATTTCTACTATTTCCCGAACCTCCTGTTGCTCTTCCATCTACAACAATACTGCTTCCCCCTGCTGCAACTTGAACTGCATTTGCTGTAAATTCTTCAACTTTAGAATCTCCACCTCCATCTAAAAAGAATGCATTTCCAGCAGGCATAGTAATATTACCTGCAAAAGTAGCCGATTTGTCAGGTTTTAGTCGTAGACATTCTGATAATGTTCCATCATTAATTGTTGAAACAAAAACTAAATCTCCTTGAGTATGTCCACCTCCAGAATTATTTAAAGAATATATTCCCCAATTCTGATGACCAGTCCATCCTGGAGAAAATGACAGACCTACAATTCCACCAGTGACACCTCCAGCTCTATTAGTATCAATAGCAAATACTTGATTTTCATATTTATTTCCAGGGGTATTAGCAGCATTCCATACTTCTGACCAGTTTCCATCAGTCCAATCAACACCACTAGCAGACATCTTTACACCTGAACGACCTTTTACAGAGCCACCCATGTAAACTTTACCAGCAAAGGTGGCACTTGTATCTGTAAGTGTAAACCTTGTAGTTCCATCATTAATAAGAAATGCATCAGCTGCATTATCTGAAAACATTGACCAAGTACCCTGATTACTTGTTAGTTTTACTTCTGAAGCATCGCCAGAAGAATTTAAATGTAAAACAGCTTGACCAGCTTGAGACATTGTTATATCCCCTGCAAAAGTAACTAATTCATTACTATCGAGAGTTAAAACAGTTTGGTCAGCATTATCATCTATTCCTGTTGAAGTGAATCCAGTAAGAGTGCCTACTGAAGTTATTTGAGTTTGTGCAGCATCTACGTTAAGCGTGTTAGTTGCAAGCGTGATCCCCGTACCTGCAGCAAGAGCAGTTTTAGACATTGCAATAGCAGCATCTGATTTTATATCTTCGTTTATAATTACGCCATTTGCAATCGTAGCCGACAATACAGTATTATCACCAACTTTAATTGCTGACTTAGCAGGTTCATTTCCAAAATAAGGCATTAAGTTATCTCCATAAGTGAGAGTGTGCAATCAAGAGAGTTTGCTGCACTCGCATAAGCTTTTAGTATATCACTAGCCTCCATTACGATCTTATTACCAGACATCATTTCCAGAGAACTTCCTGTCGGAACAGGTGCATCCTTTAAAAGAGTTACATTGTCTCCGTCATTGTTAGTCAAAGTAACAGTAGCTGTAATAGAATTACTTGAAGTATTTGCTAAAGTTAATCCAACTAAAACTGCTGTCGTACTACTAGGAGCAGTATAAATAGTACTGATCCCTGAAGAGATTCCTGTGTTTAGTTTTGTTTTTACCTTAAAAGTGTTTGCCATTTATTACCTCATCCAAGTGCAACTGACATAGCAACTGCATCTGCTAATGCTTCTGCTGCCACGGTTGTACTGTCTTTTATTTCTTGTATGTTACCCGATGAATCTTCAAAGAATAGTTTTTTATCAACAGTATTAATAGCCAACTCACCAGCAACTAAATCACTTGCACTAGGAGATCCAGTTCCGTTAGTTTTCTTTTTTAAAAGAACAGTATTAGCCATTAATAAGTTCCACCATCAACTGTTGCTCCGTCTACACTAGCACATTTAATACCTGCTAGAGCATATGTACCATCTGAAATATCTACAGTGCTAGCTGGTTCAGTTCCTGATCCTTTAAAGAAAGTCCAAGTGTCTGAATTGTCTTGATCTGAAAAAATACCTTTGTACTTTGTTCCACTAGCAACGTATTTGCCAAAAAATCCAATATCTACTGAGTTAGCTGAGTTGTCTTTACCCATCATTATATTAACATCGCCTAATTCAACTTGCTGTGCATTTGCAGTAGTCATTGTTCCGTTTACAGTTAAGTTACCACTAACTGTTACGTTATTAGGTAAACCTACGGTTACTTTATTTGTACCCATAGCTGTTTCAATTTCGTTACTAGTACCTTCTATAGTAAAAGTAGTCCCAAGAGCCATTGCCTGGTTACTTCCAGAATCTCCAGCAAATGTAGTGCTTGCATTGGCAAGTTTAGCATTTGTTACTTGTGAATTTGCAATATGAGCTGTATCAATTGCTCCATCAGCAATCTCAGCACTGTCAATAGCATCATCTGCTACTTTAGCATTTGTAATTGCATTGTCAGCAATAGTTAACTGACCACTAGCATTTATTGTAGCATCGCTACTCATTGCTTTATTATCCCAACTATTAGTTCCATCATATATTGCTATATGTCCTGCTTGAGGTGAGTTAATAACTGTATCTGTTAACTCTGAAAACGCATCAGCGGTTGCAACTTGTGCATCTACGTACGCTTTTATGCTTTGTTGAGTGGCAAGTTTTAAAGCACTGTTACTGTCCATGTTGTCTTCATCTAAGATGGGTGCGCCTACCCAGTTTGCGGTTGACGCTCCTGTTGCTATGTAAAACCTAGCATCGTTTGTTTTAAAAAGAGGTTCACCAGCGTTCATACCACTTGAAGGAACTGTAGTACCTCTTCTAAATTGAATAGTATTAGCCATTAGTATGAGCCTCCATCTATTGTTTTATTAGTTAATGAAGAGGTCCCATTGTTTGATGTTATATCAGTCGCCGAGCTACCTCCTACTTGATTGTTCTTTAATTGATTAATATCTACAGCAGACGCTGTAACAAGCGTATTCTGGAGCTTTAATCCTTTATTGGACCCATTATGAGTCGTTACGTTAATATTGTCTGTACCGAGCTTTACGGCAGCTTCTGTGCCATCTCCATCAAGCAATGCTGTCTCGGTAGATTCTAATCCGCCATCTACGTGAGTTATTTGCCTAAAAGTTGATGATATTGTTTGTCCTACTAAAGTTGTTGCCATAATTACCTCATACTATTGCATAGGGGGCTTTATCCATTACCCTACGCATTCCGCCAAAGCGATTTTTCTGATATGTAAATACCAGTCGTTTAAATTCGTTCATATGATAGTTTCTCTTATCATACTGTTGTTCATTCTCTGCAAATTTAGCTTTTAAATACTCTACAGCAGCTAAACATAACTCTTCAGCTAGATCTATAGTATCTGTTTCATCATCTGGAACAGTCGGTAAAGCTGAATATTCAAGCATTAAGCCATTTGTTATTGCAGCCGCAGGACTTTTATAAGTACCTGTTTCTGTATTCTTTTCTATTAGTGCAATATTTGCACCTCGTAAATAGTATTTAAAATCTATAGCCATAATTATTTCTTCTTACTTTTTCTTTTACTAGTTTTTCTTTTTTTAGGTCTTCCAACCTTTTTTCCATACGTTCCTTTTCCTGACGGCATAGCTATCTCCTTAAGTTAGATCTGAGTCTACGTTTTTAGTTTCGAGGACTCTGTCGATTTTTACATACTCAGTTTCATCTGTATCATAAACCATTACATCTTTTAAAGATATAAAGTTTGCAGGAAAAGAATAATATCGTTGATCTTTTACAATATTTGCTTTACTTGCGACTACATTATCTTCAATCATCATATTTATTTCCCTCATAGCATCTTTTAAATACGCAATTGAATAACCTTGATTTGATGAGCCTGATCTTTCCATTAATTCTTTTAAAGTCATTATACACCCCACTGAAAGTCTAATTGATCCCACATTCTATTAGTATTATCTGCAAATAACAAATAAGCAAAGTGGTCCCAGGTAAACCCTGGATCAGTTGTTGTTGTTGAGTAATTAGTGCCTGGACTTGTTCCTGCTGTAGTAAATGAGGTATTAGGCTGAACTTCCCCAGTTGTACTCCAAGAAGTAGTTGGCTCAGTATTTGTGTTACTCCAACTCATGTTAGTCTATAACCGCATATTCTACAGCTATTGTTTCAGCTCCAGAAGAAATAAGCCCAAATCCCATTCCACTTCCTAAAGCAGGAACTTTTGGTAACGCAATTGCTCCGCCTGGACTTATTCTACAAAATTCTTTAAAATTTCCATCTGAATATTCTAATTTTACAATTAAATCAATACTTGCAGTAGAAGCTGCGCCTAAAGCAGTCCCTGATGAATACTGATTTCCAGTATGTTTAATAAATAACATATCACATGCATCATTAGCTGCAATTACTAATTCAGATCCACCAGAAACAGGACAATTACCATAAGCAACTGTTCCAGCAGTAAATCCTGTTACAGATATATCAGCGGCTCCAGTCGGAACTGAATCGTCACCACCTAATGTTTTATTAATATCTGCTTCTATAACATCTTGTGCAGCATATTTTCCTGTCTCACCAGCAATTGTTCTTACTGGAGTTACACTAACTGCATATTCTACTCTATTCGCCATCTTGACTCCTTACCATGAATGGCTCAAATCCTTTTTCATACTGTTCTCTAACCATTGCATATTGTTTTTCATACCATTGATATTCTATTTGAGCTTTTTGCAAATTAGCATTAAACTCAGCTATATATGATTGTGATAGCTGTCCATAACTTTGCAAGGCACTTCCAAATCTTTGTAATTCTACATTATTCTTTGCAGCATCTTTTTGTAAGGAAGCACCAAGCTTACTTGCTTCCGTTTGAGTAATTGCACCCATTTTACCAATATCTGCTGAATATTTTTGCAAAGTAGATCCTACTTCAGCTTGATAAGCACTTAAGTTAGTTCCTATATCAGTTTGCCATTTTGCAAATTTTAAATTTAAGTTATTTAAAGTCCACTCTTGGACCTCTTTATTAACATCTGCTTGATGTTTTTGCATTGCTGTTCCAAACTTCTGTAATTGAGAGCTGTAACTTGCCATATCTTTTTCTAAAGACTTTGCTTTATTTTGTAAATCTACATTTGTAGAAAGACTCATTTCTTGAATCCTTCTAGCATTTTTAGCTTCAAACTCTTGTATTCCTTTTTGGAACTCTATTTGATAAATTGCATTTTCTTTATTAAAAGAATTTAAACTATCTTGTATTTTAGCCTGAAACTCTGAAACTTTTTGTGTTTCTTCAGATAACTTAGACTGAGCAAGCTCAATATCTTCATCTGTCTCAATCAATGAGGTTATCTTTGTAAAATCTATTTCCTTCATTACTGGAGGAGTATAAGAAGGAGCAGTTCCTATAGTTGCTGTTAAATCAGAAAAAGTTCCTATTAAAGCAGCATCTGAATAATTAAATGTTGGATCAGAAATTAAAGTTGGTGTGCTATTATCACTTAAATTTATATCAGAAATGACAGGGTCGGCTACCGAAACATAAACTGGAAGAGATACATCGGTAATTTCCGCAGTATTAATCGCAGAGAGTCCGTCAGTAACTGCGAAAGCCAATGTAGGTTGAGGAGGTACAGAAGGTAGAGAGAGAACCAAACCAGATACGCCCGTATAGCCGACCATTTTTTCATTTAAAGATTTCATAGCAGCATAATTAACAACTAGAGGGATAAAGCTTGTTGGGAAATTACTTATTGTGCCTGCGTTTAAATTTGCTAGGGTGGTGTATTCTACAACACTGACAGAAAATGAACCTGCTGGTACAATGTATAAATTTTGATTTAAAAAATAATATTGAGGGTAGTCGTTTGTAGCTTTTTGAAGAGAAGTAGCTTCAGCTGCAACAAATCTTTTATCTGGAGAGATTTCAGTTGCTGCTTTACTTCCTTTTGCAACACTAACAACATGCTGCCTTTCTGTAATAGCTACATTATTAGTAGGCGTAAGCTCAGTTGTAAATAAACGTCTTGATTCAGGGCTAAGAACACATATGCGATCAGCAACAGCACGAATACCGTCATTCACCCATTGTAATTCATTTGTAGATGTTCCTGCTAATGCTCGAACTTGTGTTTGTAATGATGCCATAATTTTCCTTTAGGTTAATGGGGCAAAACGTGCTTTTACATGCATGAAATGCCCCATATAATTAACCGTTATTTACTTCCAAATAGCATGTGCTTCTGGCATCACGATCTCTAGACCAGCTTCGGTCTGAATAAGGTCGATTCTGCGGTCAACACCTGTATTTTCTAGACTTTGAACGCCAACGTAAATTGAAGTGTCACGATTTACACCGTTACCAACTAATGGTCGGTAAGCACAGTGCTTCATGTTAACAGCTACAATTCGTACTGGAGATGCGTCTAAGTGAATATTACGAACAACATTCATGTCGCCATAAGGAGTTGTGATTTGAGTTACTGGTAAACCAAATAACTGTTTTTTACCTGTTACAGCAAAATCAAATCTAAACTGATCACTTATTGAAACATCGTTCTTTTGGAATCCGCCTAATTTATGCAACCAATTATAAGTTGCAGTATCACACATAAACATAGTAGCGTTTGAGCTATTATATCTAGGATCCATAAAGTCACTCATGTTATCAAGGAAATCATCTGATGTAGTACCAGATGCGCCAAGATTAATTGAGAATAAATTACCACTTGATAATATATAATCAACAATACCAGCTGTGTAGCGTACACCAGCAGCATCTTTTTGCTTTGAAGAGAAAAGAAGATCTGTTTCTATATCGTACTTATGTTCGATAAGTTTGTTCTTCCAAACTCTTGCCCACTCATCCTGTGCTAGTTTAAGCTCAGTAGCTCTTGCGGTATTTGTCATTTGACAAGTTGTCTTCCAGATCTGAGTAAATCCTACTACATCTTTGTAAGGTGTATCTTTGTAGGTACTTGGGAAACTAGAACCTTCAGCGTGAGCTGAACCAACTACATAGCATTTATCTTGCTCTTTATAAGCTGTCGTAACTACTGCATCCCAAGTTGTGCCAGTATGCTCATACTTTGCACCAGGTAATGTACTGTAGTCATGTGCAGCTAATTGTCCAGCTGAAATACCACGAATTACTTGACATTTAGCATAAATTGACTGTGCGTCAGCACCAGTCGCAGGTACACCAATATTAGTAACTTTTACCATAATATAATCTTCAGTAAAAGTAGTTGGAACTGTTTCATCTTGACCTGAACCTGCGTTTGCAACTGTAATTAAACGAACTGGAATTTTGACAATTTGATTCTCTAGGAAAAAAATTGGCTTTGTATCTGTTGCGCCTACTGCTGTTCCAGTTTGTCCAAGAACGTTTTGCACGTTTCCAGGAGATAAATAATCTGTTTGAAACTTAACATTCATTACGTCATCTAACTGTAAATCAGTGTCTGCAAATGCAAAGTCTACATATTCATTATCATTATCGCCAGAGCCAATGACTCCACCGTTTAGATCCATTGCAACAGCATAAGCATAACGCTTGTGCCACATTGATCTTTGCTCCAGTGTTTTAAATTCTGGATCTGTTGTCGCCTTTTTGGCGGTTTTGCTCAATACTCTGAAAAAAGGAGTTTGGTCTGGAGATAACTCCGAAACTCGACTTGAGAAGTCATACCGTCTCCTAAGATCACCTGTATTGAAGCCTGTTTCGACCTGCGTTTGCGCATGGGTCGAGAGGGTTAAAGGACTATCAGCCATCTTAATGCCTCATCTTTCTTATTTTAAGAGAGGCGCCTAATTTACCCGAATAAGTTATCCAATCCAGAATCGACATCTTTCAATGCATCAAATACTTGATCATCATGTTTTACGTCTTTTACTGTTGTGTTATGATTAGATACGCTTTGAGGTATATTCCTTACAGATTTCATCTGTTCTAGCATTTGAGCTTTTGTACCCTTTGCAACTTTTTGATCACGAGCGTCTCTGTTTTTCAAATAGTAAATATCTTCCAATGATGTTTCATGGTTATTTGCCCAATTCATCATTTCTGAATATTGTTCATCTGATATATTCATGCGTTCTTTGAACTCTGTTGCTTGACGAGCTTGCGTTTCTTTTTGAGTTTCCTCAGTCCGAATCTGCCTATCCTGCTGTAACTGATTGTTGACACGACGATCCACTACGCCAGAGATTGTATGCTCAAGTGCTTTTGCACTAAGAGAATCACTATTTCCCATTGCGTCGTCTAGATCGAACACGAAATCTTCTGGAAGATTGAGCGCCTGCTTTACATCTTTTGGCTTACTGCCATTATCAATGTAATCTTTTATTGCTTCTACCATACCCGTGTCTGTTTTTAGCCGATTGATAATAGGTTCATATTGATTTGCGTCATCTAATTGCGCTTTTAATTTTTGCGCTTCAGATGAAGAATCTTTATACCTTTTTTCCCAATCGTGCTGATGATCGTCTGTATTTACAATTGGTGCAGGGTCAGTTGCCTGAGTTTCCTTAGTTCCAACTGCTTCGACTGTATTTCCGTCATCAAGAATCATCCCGTTCACCTTACGGTCTAATGATTCAAAAAAGTCGCCAGAGTCTACAGCTAGCCCGTCTTCCTGACTGAAATCTAATTCGTTTCCATCGTCAGCAGCGAGTACTTGGTCTGTAGAGTTACTTTGTTCTTCTTTTGCCATTTCAACTCCTTGATTGATTATTTTTTTGTCGCTCTAATTGAGCCTTTTCCTTGTCAAGTCCTCGTTGGGCTTCTGCTTTTTGTGCGGTTAAGGACATACTTCCTTGCGCTTTCACAGCTCCCTTACGAATCTCGGTTTCGACAGATCGTATCTTATCTTTAATTCCAGCTTGAACTAGCTGTCTTTGAAGTGTTTCGATATTTCCATCTTTATCCTTGACTTGTTCTTCAAGACTTTGAATTGATTGCTGCATTTGTGTATACAAGCTTTTACGCTTTGCAATTGCTGTTTTGTCTTTTATATCTGTTTCAGCCAAGACAGCTAAGTCATCTACAACACCCAATTTCATTAATTCTTTTAATTCTGATAAATATGCCCATCTATTTAATGGAAGAGTACTTCCAGCTATAATACGTACATCAAACTTAGCTGATTCATAGTCATTCCACTTAGAAATAGCCTCACCCATATCATTAAATATTGGTACATTTATTTCAACCTCTTTATCTCCTTGAAGAGCATTAGGTTGAACAATTCTAAATACTTTATGTGCTTTGTATACCGCCTGTGAATATTGTTTTACAACTTCACCTAATTGTTTTAGAGCAGGTTCTATGCTACTTTTTAACCATTGCTTTACTCGTCTAGTTCCATACTCATCTAAAGCTAACATACCTCGATAAGTTTCATGCTGCTGCGATTGATCTCCTTGAGCAGAAGAATAAACGCCAGCCAGATACTCCATATCACTTTTTCCAGCTTGAACAATTTGGAAAAAAGCATTATTTAAAGCTGCAGGTTGAACTTCCCTTGGATTATCATAACCTTGATTAACAGGAAGCAAAGCTCCAGGAGCTGTTGCATTTTTTTCCCAATAATCTGTATCTATAGAACCTTCGTAATACATCCATCGTAAAGATGACCCCAAAGAAGCGTTGTGAATCATAAGCTGGTGCGCCTTATTAATCTCACGCTGTTTTCCCACTAAAGGACTCACAGCGCTCATTGGATAAGGTGTTCCTGACCATTTATAAGTAAATGGTACTAAAGGATAATGTTCAACAGGCAATTCTTGCTCATACAAAGTTACATCACCAGCTACACAGCATTGTTTAATTGCTGGCTTATAAAATTCAACTTCTTCTACAACCATAGAGGCAAACTTAGGATCTTCCATTAATACTTTATGTTCTTTTGCAGTTACAACGTTATTCTGTATAATACTTGCTGCTTTTTGTGCCTCTGCTATTAACTGCTGTTGAGCTGATTGTAGTTGCTCTTGGTTTAATTTTTCTTGTTTTTCTATTTCAAGTGCCATTCTTTCTGGAAGCATTTCATTTGACTGCACAGCTTCTATCATTTCTGCTTGCATTTCTTGCATTTGGACAGTCATCTCTTTTTGCATCTCTTGGATCTGGACTTGTACATTCTCTTGTATTTTTTGCATTTCTTCTTGTGAAGGAAGCACTTGGTAAAAAATATTGTAATATTTTACTTGAATCTTTTCATAAAGCTCATAAAGCTCGACCATATCATCTACGCCGCCATCTTTGTCATAACCTTCAGTTATGTCTTTAAATTGAATGTCTACAGAGTCAGTCGCATTTTTAGAATATCCAATTTCTTCTCCATATCTTCCAGTAGCTCTTTTTATTTTAGCTGAAAATTGAGGATAAGTTTTTAATAACTGAGTTCTTGTAAAAACTTTTCTAATCATAATGTGAGCAGCGTCTCTAAACAGAGGATCTCTAGATTTAGGGTCTACATAAATATCAAAAGGCTCTGGTTGTTGTATAACAACTTCACCCATACCCTGATCTGCATTTGGGTCTACTGTTACAAGCAAATACCCTACACTTTTAGTGATAGCATCATTTACTACATTTGAGTAAAGAGCTTGACCATTAGATTTATTCCAAATATAATCGGCAATATCACTGAATACAGCAGCAATGCCAGAATCAGAACCTTCTGCGCCAACTGCTTGCCATCTAGGGTTAGAAGCCGTAGCATAGTAATTAAGCATTTCAACAACAGGTATGACCCTGTTAATTGTAAAGGTCGGCATACCCGTTTCTTCCAATGCTGCTTTTTCTTTTGCAGAAAGTTGGTTATCCAGGTAAAAATCGTAACCTTGTTGATTATTAGTCTCCCACTTCTCTCTAAAACTGTTATTTAAAGAATCATATAACTGTTTTACTTTGTCAGCTGTCTTGTCTTTTCTTTTTGCCATTAGATCCCTATGCTAATATCCAGCTTTTGGGCGAGCTGGTTCTTTTGCTATGAGTTCCATCTTTATGAACGGTAATATTTTGGGGCGGGTGAGCGTATTTTACTGCATAAGCAAGCGCATCAATGGTATCATCATGTGCCATACGTGGTCCGAATGTAACGATTTCATGCTGTAAGTCGTAATGACTTTTTTTTATTTTTATTGATCCAATTGTCATTCGTTGTGCAAGCACTCCTTGTATTCTATCCAATTTGCTTTGTCTTGTTCCAGGTTTTTCTTCCCTCCAACGAACAGAAAAGTCATTTCTTCTTCTTGATTCAGCCATTAAAGCTTGGAATAAAGGTCTACTCATTGTTGTATCTTCAACAACAAACAAGTTTGGGTGATACTGACTAGCTATTTTATACATTTTATCAACAATCCCATCCCTATCATCGCCAGGTATCCCAAGTACGGGTAAACCACGTTCACGAATATAGTCAAGAACATATGTATTGTTGTTTTCATCTACAGCCACCACCATTATAACTGAATAGTCAGAATCTCTTCTTGTTGAATCTGTCGCAGGGTCAACTCCAGCAAATACGTTTACAGGAACTGCGTCTCCGTCAGTTATTACAAAGTTAAGATTAGTTTTATCGTCATGCAAAAAGTTTCCTTCCCAATATTTAACGTGTTTCATGCTAAATATAGAGTCTTCTGCACTTTGAACCTCCATCATGTATTCTTGGTAGAATTTTTGAGGACTACCAGAGTCTTGATAGAATTTTTTCTTTTCTTCTAATTTTTTACTAGGAAACCAAGAGTCCCACAATGCATTTCCTTCTTCATCAATTGCTTTATATGTCTTTACTGTCCAGGCAAAATCTTCTTTTTGTTTTTCTGACTTTGCATAATTACTTAATAAATTATTAATAAAGGAATCATAATGCACAGGAGTACCGTTAATGCGCAGCCGACCAGTATGAGGCTCCAAAGCAGGATAAACAACCGCAGTGATAAGGTTGTTGTTCTTTGCTCGAGCTTCTGGAGTAATGGTATTATTTTCATCTTCAAAGTCATCCAGTATAACCAGGTCATATCGTTTGTGAAGCTTTGCTCCACCTCTGATACCTGATATGTTTGATTTACATAAAAGTTTGTGACCAGTACTAAGCTCTACATCTTCTTCAGTCCATTTTCTGCCTTTTAAATCACCAAAATAATATTTTATTCTGTCATTAAACTCAAGATGATGCTTAATATAGTCCATATTCCCAGTTGCAAGCTTTGCAGTAGCAGAAACCCAACCGTAAAACAAAGGTTCTTTTGTTGTAAATAGAAAAGACCATAATATATCGCACTTAGTAAGTACAGTTTTACCATGACCTCTTGGCATAATTACAGCAAGCTGCTTTGTTTCTTTATCCATTATAGAATCAGCGATTTCATAATGAAACCAAGGAGTTTCGGATCTCATAAAGTCATCAGGTAAAAATAATTTACCGAATGCTATCATATCCTTAGACGCTTCTAGCAAAGCTTCTTCAGCCTTGCTGACATTCTGGGTGTTTATATTCAAGCTAAAGTTTCGAGCAACTCTTTCACTTCAGCCCAAATCTTATCGTCTTTTTTAGACTTACTTGCCTTTACAGCAGTGTCACCTATCATTATGATAAGGTTGACCATACCCATTTTCTTTACTAATCTTCCAATCATTCTTTTGAGCATTATAGCCCCTTCCCGTTTATTCTTCCTTTTAAATAAGCCAAATCGTCTGTAACGTCATTTAGCTCTTTTACAATATCTTCTCTATGCCTGGAACTAGTATCATCTGATTTGTTCCATCTTTCAATTAATTTTATTACAATTCCTTCTACATTTTTAACAGTTGTTTCCATCTTAGCAATATGCTGCCTAATATCATCTAAATCTTCATTTTGAGCCTTTTGACTCTTAATTAGATTTATTATCATCATAACAAACATAACAACAATAATTCCGACTGCACCATACTCACCATATACTGCAAAAATCTTAGAATCAATCATTCTTTTTCTTTTCTTCTGCTTTTTTCTTATCTATCGCAGTAGACAGAGCCATTCCATAGCTTGGACCATAATTTTTTAGATCCTCTTCTTTATTTGCAGGCTTTACTAAGTCTTCTAAGGTAAATGGATTATCTTTTTTATTTTTCATTAATATCTTTATCTAAATATTTATCAAATTCAGTTTCGTTCATACCAACAAGTGCAGCTAGTCTTTCTTTAAAACTTTTTATATAAAAAGCATTAGACTCTAAAGCTGCAATTTCTTCTCCGATTTGATTTCTTAAAACCTTCCCTTCAAAAAGATTACTGCTTTGCCCAGAAACTTTTCCGCTTTGCAACCATTCTGTCGTTACTTTTCTTGCTAAATCATCAATTGCATCTCTCAATATAGGACTGTCAATCCCTTGACTTTCATATCCTAATTGCATTTCTCTCTGAGCTTTTTCAATTGCTTTAGAAAACGGACTATTATTTTTTATCCATGTACTTTGATGAAACCTGTCTTTAGGTGTAAAAAATTTTTGCTTACTAAGTTTATCATCAAAAAATTCAACATCAGCTGCTTTTTTTAACCAAGTTTTTGTCATCCCATAAAGAGCATCTAAAGACGCATCGTCTTCTTTGACAGCCCAATTTGTATCCATTCTTTTCATAAGAACAGACATAAGCTTTCCATAGTCTCTATTCGTTCCTTTAGGAGTAAAAGTTGCTATATCTGTTATTAATTGATAAGGAGTACCGCTAAGTGTAACTTTATCTGACATGTTAAATTTAACTTCAGCTAGTTCAGTAAAAACTTTTGAGCCATCACTCATTTCTTTACCAAAATCATCTAAAGGTCTTAACCTATAAGTATGTTGAGCTTTGTTTCCGCCTGTAGTATTTACACCTTTAGGCGTAACTGACTCTACAATTTTATTAGTCTTACCCTCAATAACTCTTCTTATCCCACCCTGGTTAGTAACTGATGGCATTTGATTTATATCTTTTAAAAGTCTGGTTCCTTTGTATACTTCAAAATCTCCTCTTTGAACTTTAGGTAATAATTTTGCACCAGCTCGGACACCTGCATTAACAGCTCTAACTGTTCCACCAAAAGGCGTGATCATACCCATAGCTATATCTGCCATCTCTTTTTGAGACATTGGCGCATTAGAAATTTCAGCTGGCAGTCTTTCTTGCATACCCTCTTGCGCTCCTTCAATTAAAGAAGACCCAATAGGATTCCCTAAGTTAAGAGTAGGTTTAGGAGGCGTATAGGAAATGTTTGTACGGGTATTATCAGGAGGCGAAGCCTCGAAATTTTTCGGAACGACCCCTTCGGGTCTGTCCAACAAGTCAAAGAAATCTTCGTCGTTATGATTCGGTTGATGCATCGGCGACTTCCCCTGTTAGTTCTGGGCGTTTAGCTGAGTCTAGCATCTTATCGGAAAAACCTTGGAATACAGCACCCGTAAGCTGAGTCACCTTTTGTTTAGGAATAACATCGGCAGCATCCCACAACATTGACAATGCTTTTAATCTATCATTAGATCTATCCGCATTCTCGGCTTCTAACTTAACACCCTTGATTAGGTATTTAAGATCAATACCCATCCCTTTTAATACTACATCGAGTTCTTCTTTTACAGCACTCACAATTCGCTCCTGTTTGACTAGAACGGCTGACTTCATCTTAGCATATTGGTTGTTTTCTGTACCAAATGCTCTCTTGTAGGCTTCTTCGGGTGAAAATCCGTTAGCGATATACTTGGAAAAGGCTGCCTCATTAGCAGTCAAGTAATTACGGGTAGTAACTCTTTTCTTTGTATTGTTTGACGCTTTTGCAGAAAAAGTATAGATATTTTCCCGTCTTTCGGTATCCATCTTATCTGTGGGTCTACACAAGTAAGTTCCTGTGCAAGTTCCTATATATTTAATAGGATACCTTCCCTGGTTCATTACCTGGTTAACTCTTAAGGCTTGGATCACATTGCCGTCATCTGCTCGGATCCAATCCCCTAATTCAGCTTTACGCCAATCGCTAATAATTTTTATTGACTCAGGGATTTCGTCATCATCTTCATACACGGGGTGAGTATTCTTCCCAATCTTGTATTGGCGCATCTAAGCTTCTCCAACACATTCTCCTGGAAGAGACATTAGCAGAGGTTCAACTAATCCAGCTTCGTCTATTTTCATCATAACTTCTTCACTAGCATTAATTGCAATAGGGGCTTCGTCTATATCTATCTTTTCTTCTAATGATTCTAGTTCACCTGTTACTTCATTCACAATTATAGTTAAGGTGTATGTTTTCATGCCGATAGTTTAAAAAACAATAGTATTACAAGGAAACTAAAACTTATAAGTATTTTTTACTTGCCCCGTATAGGTCAAAACCCTTACCGTTGCCGTAGGAGAAAAAGCAAAAAACTTCTCTTTCCTTACTTCCGTTAGGAACTCTAAAAAAATCCTCCCCCTCTATATATAAGATAGGCTTGTCGTTTTAGACAGATCAAGCATTTCGTTATAATTGACCAAAAGTTTAAAAAATACCACAAAATGTTACGCAGCCTATATTAGTAACAAGCGTGCTTGCTTTGGAAACTCGTTTCCGAAGAAATGTTATTTTTCAAATATCAAATAGAAAGGAAATTCTATGAATTTCATTACATTTTTCCTCACAGTTTCAAGCGACAGCAGCCGCTCATACTACACTCCAGCTCGCTGGACCAATGGCTTATCAGTACCTGGCAAGCAGAAAGGTTCCAAGATTGACCTATCCTCTGTCGAGAATGGTAGCAAAGGGAAACTTCCTGCAGGTACTCCTTCAGCCATCCTTCCTGCAGTCGATGTTGACACATCGAATCTTCCTGAGAAGATTAGCTGGGATGTAGCCAAGCAAACGACTGTCGCCTTCACCGAGCAGTCATAGCTCAAGCCCCTTTGGGGCTTTCGATCACAATATAATAGCTAATTGGGTAGTGAATCTCTCCAAGAGCCGAAAGACTCGAGTACGTATGTAGCTACAGTCTCTCTTGACACTACCCTTTTAGCATCACATATCGTTACACAATAAGGATTTATAATGTCAGATAATATCAAAACATATCACATAACACCAATCAAACCAGCAACCTGCTGTGGCTTCGATGTCGATGCAAGCGAAGACGGCTGCAGTATTATACCATGCGATTGTAAGATTTGCGTACACACACGTACCGAACAGCTAGAGTTCTTAGTCGAAGAAATCAACACAGTAAAAGACCCTAACAACGTTGACATACAAACTATAAAGAATATACAAGACAAAATTAGTCGTATTAGTAACAACGAGAAAGTATACACAACATCATGACTGTAACACAATTCGAACTAGTAATATATTTATTCCAAATCGTATGCCTATGCGCAATGCTAACTCTAGCACTACGTATGTTCTGCGATTATATGGGATGGAAATAACAACCAAACACAAGAGGCAAACCAATGATGACAATTGACACAATGATTTACATAATACTATTTATATCAGGCATAGCAATAGTTTCACTATACTTAAACATATACTGTGCAATAAAACTACATAATACACTAGACCAGTCTAATAAATTAGATTTAGCCAACGATGCTGTAGATAACCTGCACATAGAAAACATGAAACTACAAGAAGACATTGCTAAACTTAAAAATAAAGTAAAACAATTAATTCCCAGGTCTGTGCAAGAAAATTATAAAGCTCAGAAAGAATATTACCAGATTCCTGAACTAGACCAAGATAAAATAGAAAAGATAATTGATCTACAATGGGATATAAGTTCAAGAAGTCGTGATGACGTTGGTGAAGTTGTGTACACTAAAAATATAAATCACAAAAAAACCGATGAATAGAAAAACATACCTAAGAATAACTTGTACTAATTGTGGTGTAACATCTAAGACACCCAACTGGTACGGACAAGCCGAACAGCACAGATATATATCGCAATGCTATCATTGTGACCCACTCTATCCAAAACAAACAAAGAAAGATAATAATAATGATGTCAATCTACTCCGTAAAACTATATAAACTTAATGAAATACAATGGGTATTCGATGACCCAGCTAAAAATATTTACCGTGAAGCATTTGTGTCAGGTGCTGATACATTAATAGATAAAATAATAGGTAAATATGATAAAAATGCAAACTACACGCTGCAATTTTCTACTAAAGACTTTCCAGGATCTATAATGCTTAACTTAGTAGACTCTTCAATAGATAATCCAAGAATATCAGAGGTAACAGATACAGGTAGCTGGTGGGAATCAGCTCAAGAAGAACCACATATGTTATGGCTATGCGACACATTAGATGAATACATAGAATACAACGAAGATGGTACGCATAAAGATAAATCACTGTTTGTAACTATTAACGTTGGTAAAAAATAATGGCAGATGTAAAAACAAGAAACTTTGTCAGAAAGTGGATAAAAGAATTACGCAGCAATAAATACAAACAAATACAACATAATTTATTTTATAATAAAGATGATTATGGTAAACCTAACGGCGAAATGTTGTTCTGCGCACTTGGTGTAGGGTGTTATGTTGCAGGAGCTAGACCTGAAGACTTTAATTCATATGATCCAGAATTTGATCAATCAGAATGTTTTTATTCTAGACCTGAAGAAATGTTTCCCAATCCACACGAAGGAACTACAGGTGTAAATAAGCCATTGCCTCTTTATATAAAATTTAAACCTATATTTACAAATGGGCATAAAGAGATAGAAATAAAAAATCACGTACCTTATTATAGAGTTAATAGGTTCTTTACTTCTATGTTTATAGATCAAGTAATTGAATGGAATGACGAAAACAAGTACACATTTAAAACAATAGCTAATAAAATAGAAAAAAGATTAAACAAGCTCATCAGAAAGAAGGAACTATGATAATATCCCAGCTAATAGATTATTTAATTGACATAAAAGTAAGATTAAGTAATACTAATAAACATGATTTTCACGAATTAGAAAAGAATTTAAGAGCAATAGGCTTACATTGTGACGAGTCAGGGAACGTTGAATCTATATATAATAACGAAGGTGAGCTTAAAGATAAATTCTGTAAACATGAGAATACAGAGTATCAACCTGCCGAATGGGATACAAATGTTCACGAATCATATAATTGTGTAGACTGTGGCATTGAGTTGCCGCTGCCTGAAATAGATGAAGATGCATTGAGAGGAGAAGAGAGATGAATATTATAAGACAATATTTTAACCTTTATCAAGCCATTACTAGATTAAAAGACTATTTAAGAGATAGAAATCAAACCATGCCAGGATTATATAGTCGTATATCTGACGTAATTACAGAATGGGATAAAGCAGAAAATGAAACCATACCTGAAGTAAATCCAAATTGCCCTGAATGCAATGGTCATGGTGTAATCTTATATAATTTCTCAGGATATGCAAAATTTAAAGATGACGAAGACTATCTTAACCCAGAGGTAAGAGAAGAACCTTGCCCTAAATGTGAAAGAAGGATATTAGCATGAACGATATAGATCAAATATTACATAGCATTAAATCAATTATAGTAAATATGCAATTGCAAAACAAAGTTATGGAAAAAAGAATAGAACGTTTAGAAACACACGTTGGCAAACCATTTACACTAGGCGATGTAAGCCGTGATGATGTGACTGTTGGATCTGAAACTGGAATTGAGAATACTAAAAACTATAAGTAATAAAAGAGCAAAAGTGCCAATTAATAAAAACATAGTACTGATTAGTACGGTGTTTGATTTGATACCTTAAAATGACATGGTGGAGGCTACCTTGCTCTTTAAATTAAAGGAAATAATATGCACGGAACGGTAAGTAACGGAATATATATCAAAAAAGAGTCAGAAAAAGGCAAGTTACGTAACTTTGGAAAGCCTTTGGGATCCTGGACCATTAATTTAGATGAAGTTAATAATCAGGAGATTGAGAACATTGTATACTTTACAGAAAAATACATTTATAGAATATCGTACAAGAAAGCATTTGACAAAGGCTACGTTAAAACTTTGGCAGGTGAATTAAAACTAATAGTACCAGTAAAAGAATGGGTAAAGGAGGAAAAGTAGTGTTAAAAAATGAAAAACAAGTTGTAAAACTCATTGAAGAAAGATTAGAGCTTGGAAGAACTAGATACGGTGGAGATATACCAATTAATGGAGAAAAACATAGAGATAATCTTAAAGAAGCAATTGAAGAAGCTTTAGATCTATCAGTATATACTGCATCATTGCTTATTGAAAAGAAAAATTATCTAAATAGATTTTTAAAAGCATACCATCTGTTAATGGGACATTGGGATCAGTTCAATCACGAAACAAAAACAAAACTAGATAAAGAATTGAAAGAGTTAGGCTTATGATAAAATACGACCAATCACTATTACAAAGTCAGTCAGGATTTAAAATGATTGAATTAATTATAGAATTAGACAAAAAATTAAAAGAATATCATGACGAATGGATGAGTATGGTAGAGGATGATCCAGCTTGCACAGGTGCTGATATTGCTGAAGATGAAGCATATATAAACTTGAGAGAACAGGTAAAAATGCTTAAGAAAGATCACCATAAATCCTTAAATTCTCTTAAGGGTTTTAGAGGTAAAACATACTATGATCAAAGACAATATATGAAATCGGAGAGACGTCGTGAACGATACAACCGCACCATTTAATCCAGTAGATATATACGATAGATATTTAAAGCTAGAATCAGATGAAAAGGATATGATTAGACGGCAAGACCTAAGAATAGGAGGAATTAATCATTATGCTGCATCTGGAGCTGGCTTATGCAAAAGAAAACAATGGTATGCAGCAAATAATTATATAAAAGGTGAAATTGACGCAGATAGCATAAGAAAAATGAAACTTGGCACACTAGTTGGTCAGGATTTTGACGAAGCTATGAAATGGATGTATAAAAATTTAATGGATACGGGAGATGTCCACTTTAATCCTGGTTTAGAAATATTAATTGAACATGAAGTATCTAATGTAGACTATAGATTGCTGGGACACTTTGATTTATTGATAATTAAAGACAAAAAAGGCTATTTATATGATTATAAAACCTGTCATGAGTTCACATTTAAGAAAGCAACAGGAAAAATACTAAGTAGAAACAATGATAAAGATAATTATGCTTATCAACTTGGTACATATGCTTTTATGATCGAAGAAAGCAGGGCAATTGACTGTGATGAAGTTGTATGTATGGAAAATATATATATTAACAAGAATGACAGCAAAGTTAAGACAAAATCTATAGATTTAAACTATAAAGACTTTGCCAGAGAATATTGGTTGTCAGTAAAAGAGAATCAATTACAAAAAGAACCACCACCATTTGGATTGCAAAGATTCACTCCTACTTATAAATGGGAATGTGGTGGTTATTGTAGTTTCGAGCAACATTGCAACTCACCTTATAAAAAGAAAGCAAAATAATGATAAAACCTAAAAATATTAAGAAAAAAGCCAAAAAACCTAATAAAGTTGGGAATTGGAGAGGAATTGAAGACAAATTCTTTAATAATGTAAGAAAAGGCTTTATAAACTTAATGAAACCACCCAAATAGGAGTAAAAATGGAAGACACAGGATTAACCGTACTTAGTAACATGCCCGCAGGAATTGAAGAGGCTTTAGATAGAGTAACTGATAAACATAAAAAAGTAAGTGAAATGACAACGCCACCTTCACAGATTTCTAAGAAGATGGGACTTGATTATGTTGAGATAGGCTATATGAAACACGTAGCTGATACAGAATACCCTGGCTGGAGCTGGGAAATAATCTCAAGTGAAGCATTAGGATCGGAAGCTTATGTCGTACACGGCAGGCTAACGTATTTTAGTGCTGGAATGAAACGAACTGGCGACATGGTTGCTGCACATCGTATACAAAAAGGCAGAGAAAGTGGGACTTTTGTAGATGTGGGTAATGATATTAAGTCAGCCAACACAGATTGTATGAAGAAAGCATTTAATATGTATATGAACATAGCAGACGATGTCTATAGGAATCAAGTTGTCGATCTTGATGAACAAGAAAAAATGCTAATTAACGAAAAGATGTTAAAAGCTGGTTTTGATAGTAAAGAAATAGACAGAATCAAACTTAACATTACAAAAGGTAAAGTAACTAAAACGAATGTAGAAGAACTTTACAAATGGATTGAAAACAAAAACAAAAAAGAAAGCAAAGGTAAATGATGGACTTTGAAGAAAAAGTAACATACTACGATCCTTCTGAAAAAGAAGAATTTAAAGTTGTACCCGTAGGCACATACAACGCTTACATTAAAAACTTTGAATTAAAAAGAGAATGGTCAAACAACGATAACCAAATAGCAGATATATACGAAGCAACTTATTCGTTAGCTGACAATCCTAATATGACAGTAAGAAGTAAAGGCTTCTTTCTATGGAAATCACCAGGTAAAGAAGATTCATTTCTTCCTAATCCAGCAGGAAATAAAAGAGTTAATATCTTTTTAGAAGCTATTGGATATCCTATGAACACTGTTAAGATAAAAAACAGTAAAGGCGAAGAACAAGAAGTCACTGCTATCCCTGAATTGCTTGATACCGCTAATATCACAAATCAACCTTTAAAGATTAGTGTAGTACACGAAGATTATAAAGGTAAGGTTTATGCTAAAGAAGTAAAGGTAGAACCGTGGGTAGATGCCCCTCCGTTAGAAGATAAAGATCCTCTACCTTTCTAAAACCTCTTCCACAGGATCTGGTAAGCCACGGTATGGTTAAGAGTTAGGCTGAAGAAGGTAGCTCTTTATAAAATCCTACTAATACGCATGGCGAACCATGCTTACTAGATCATTTTAATTCACCCTATAATAACGAAAGAATAAAATGAATAAATATCAACATGGTGATGTTCTAATTAAAGAACTAAAAACACCAATTAAAGAAAACAAAATAGAACAATATGGAGATCTAAAAGGTCAGAAAACAGATCTAACAGATAAAAATAAAAGATGGATGCAAGAAAATAGAGTTGTTATTGCTGAAGGAGAAGTTACAGGGCATGCCCATGCTTTTAACTTTGATAATAATCCTAATGTAAAAATAACTTTATACAAGAACGCAGATAGATACGGAACAAGAGATAGTGACACTCCAGATTTTATGCGTATTACTGGTGGTCCAGCTACAATAACACACGAAGAGCATAATCCAATACAAATTCCTAATGGAGACTATTCAGTTAGTCAAGTTAGAGAGTTTGATTATATCAGTCTTGAATCAAGAAGGGTGGTAGACTAATGCAAGCAATAGTAAAAGAACTGCTATCACCTTTTTCTTTTATAAAAGAAAGACAAAATAAAAATGGAAGGTATAATAAGTTTTATAATACTAGAACAAAGTTCTGGTGTTACAAAGCTTTTGGAAAATTCATTTTTAAACATCGAGGAAAAGTGTATGTAAACTGGCAAATTCCTGAAAACATAGAGGATGGAATAAAGAATCCTCTTATGGTTTGTGATAAAACTGGATTTGGTGAATTAAAGAATGTTGATTCAAATGATTACATGACTTCTTATTATGCCGCAGCTACACTTGATGCTATGCAAGTTGATCATATACAGAAATGTCATAATGTAAGCATTACTGGAACTATTATGTATAAGACTACTGAAGCGATTAAAGATAAAGTAAAAGATGAAAAGCATGCAGCTATTTATTGCCCTTCATATTATTACTTAGCTAATGATCCGAAAACTAAATATGCACTTTCTCCGTTAATGTGGTATAATTGGGATGGTTCACCAAGTAAAGATACACTTGAGAATAATGAGTATTATCATTATAGGAAAAAGATGTTAGATGCTTATTTAGATGGAATGAGAATGCGTACTAATAGAATGGCAACTGCTAGAAGAGCTAATAATAAAGCAATTGCATTGGTTGACGCAGCTCAATTGTCAGGTGATTGGTCACATGTAGATCCAGCAGATACATTTAGTATAAAGAATGTAAGTACTAGACGTAAAATGTTAAGTCATTTTACTGTTGAACAAATTATTGCATCGCAAAACCCTGAAACTGTTGATACTGATGAATTAAATGGCAGTAAATATGAGTTAATTAAGTTTCCACAAACTATTGACGAAAATGCGCCGTTTACACATTGTTATTATCTAAAAATGTTAAATGTTTCTACGGGTGAAACACACTTAGAAGGTGTTGCTCCATACATAGAAAACAATGACATAACCTGGGGTCAATTTGCTAAACGCAAAACTCTTTATGCAGAAACAGTTCAGGCTGCACTTGCTTGGAGAGATCGTGATGTTAATGAAAATGGTACTAAAGGTGAGTATCAAAGTGATGGGAAAAAGAATGATTTGTTTGATTTAGAAGATAAATTTTACAATCAACCTGTAGCTCTTTCGTAAAATGGCTTACAATAAATGGCGATGCCCTCGTTGTAATTACACCAATGATCCAGAAGTAATGACCAGTGAGGCTCGCCTTTATTGGGCTGAGTTAAAACCAGGAATGCAAGACATAATTAAGAACTTATTTAAGATATGTGATAAGTATTGTTACGGCGGAAGCTTAAATAAGCAACAAAAAAGTAAATTCATGTATACAATTGGCGGAACTAAAGATCTAAAAAACGTTATTCATGGCATAAATATATATATGTCAGAAAAAATGTATAAGAAAGGATTTACGCTTGATTATTTGGCTGCAATAATAAGAAATAATTCAGAACGTAAAGAAATAATGTTAAAAGCTGAACGTAAAACCAGAGGTATAGATCCTCCAGGAGAATAATATGAGATATATGGTATATTGGAAGAAAATGTTAACTAAAGATCAAGGTGATGCACCAATGAGAGACTTTGACACAACGATTGAGGCAAGAGCTTACATCAGAGGTTGTGTTGATGTAATTATAACATTTGACAAGAAAGAAGAAAGCAGAGAAATAGAGCTGCTTAATGAGTTTAAAATACAGAAAATAGAGAAAGGGAAAATATAATGGCACACGAATTAATGGATAATAATGCTATGTTCTATGTTGGTCAAACACCTTGGCACGGACTTGGTGAAAAACTAGAAATAGCTCCAGACACAAATGAAGCATTAAAGCTTTCTGGGTTAAACTGGGATGTATATAAAGGAGAAACTTTTATTCAAGTCCCAACAAGTGAAACAAATAATCAAAAGTTTTTAAATAGCTGGAGAAAAACTTATCATGAAACTGGCTATTGTTCTACTTATAGGTACAATAAAGAAAATGAAATCGTAATACTTGGTCATGTATCTAAAAAATATGAAGTGCTACAAAACCATGAAGCATTTCAACCATTTGATGAAGTTTTATTGGATCGTGGATACACATACGAAACAGCAGGTGCAGTTAAAAATGGAGAGAAAATATGGATTTTAGCTAAAGCTCCACATCATACTAAAGTAGGACCAGATCAAGTTGATCAATATGTTCTTTTATTTAATAGTCATAATGGTTCTACGGGTGTAACAATGAAGCCAACTGCTATTAGAGTTGTATGTAATAATACGCTTGAATTTGCTTTAAATAGGAAAAGCGATAGTGGTATTACCTTACGTCATACAACGGGCGTAAAGGACCGATTAGACAGCTTAACGAATGCTTTGAATGCTTGTGAAGAAGACATGGAAGTTGCATTTATGGCAATGCGTCGTATGCAGCAAGTAGAAATCAATAAACAAGTAATGGATAAGTATTTTGAAGAAATATTTCCTACTTTAAAGAATAAAGATATTGAAGCATATCACCCAGTAACAAAACGGAAGCTGCCTAACTTTGCTAAACCCATGTATGATAAATTACAAAACAATTTTTACAATGGAGTTGGCAATAACGGCAAGACAATGTGGGATGCATATAATGCTGTAACAGAATATGTGGACCATAATAAAAACTACAGAGATCCAATGTCTTCAATAGGCTTTGGATGGGGAAAAGACACTAAGGCTAACGCTTTTAAGATTGCAAAAAAGCACGTTACTCCTTAAACTTTCCCTACCCCCAAAACGGATTAAAACATTAATTCGTTCAAGTCGGAACTAAAACAACAATGAAATAAAAGCCATCCTAGGTTGGTTGGCACTGACAGTAACAAATTTGTTTGCTGATGGCTTTTGTTTCCTAAAAATAAAGAAATGGAGAGAATAATGACAGTCTACACAGACCCTAACACATTTATTCAAGAATCAAGAAATAAGTTTTTGTTAAGAATTAATTCAAAAGAATGTAAAGTACTTTTAGAGGCTTTAAAATCTTTTGATAAGATTGATGCTAAAAATAAACCGAGTACAGATAGCTTAAAGAAAGCTATTAATCAAATAGACAATGCTTTAATAGCTGAACCAGCATCAACTACCATTGAAATGAATGGGTATGAAGCACAAGCCAAGTGCGAACCATGCCAGGATTGACAAATAATAATATATCAAAACACGAAGTAGCCCAACCTCACAGTCAAGAAGCAGAAGAAGCAATACTTGGCTGCATTCTTTTAAAATCAGAGCTTTATTCAGAAGTAAAAGAGTTTATTCCTAATACAGAAGTATTTTATTACGATACTAGTAGAATTGTATGGGAAAGAATGAAAGAACTTTCTAAAAATCATAAAGAAATTGATCCAATTAGTATTCTTGCAATATTAAATAAAGAAGAAAAAGATAAGGTATCAGGATTTTATTTAACTGGTTTATGTGCTAATGTTGCAACCACTGCAACTATAAAGACTTATTGTAATATTGTATTAGAAAAGTATTTACAAAGAGAGCTAATAAATGCAACTTATGAAATACAAAGATCTGCATTCCAAGATAATCAAGAGTTTGATTCTTTATTAAAGTTTATAAAGAAGACTACAGATGAGTTAACATCTTTAACGCCCAATAAAGATCCTAGCTTAGATGAAATCGTAAGTCAAACGATTGAGTCTATTGAAACCAGTGGAAACTATGTAAAGTTTGGCTTTCAACGATTAGATAATTTAGCAGGTGGCATGACTAAAGGTGAGATAACTGTAATTGCAGGTAGACCTTCTCACGGCAAGACTACATTTGCTATTAACTTAGTTAAAAAGTTTATTGATCAAGGGCTAAGAGTGCTTTGTATCAATCGAGAAATGACTAATGTAGAAATGATGAAAAAACTAATAGTATTAGAAAGCGGCAATCTTAGTTACTCTGACGTTAGAATGAATAACATGAATGATCAATCTTATAAAGAACTTGTTAAAGTAAATGAAACTATTGTAGATAAGTACACTAATAGATTGTTTATGTGCGACACTGCTAGAGATCTTGCAGCTTCTACAGCACAAATAATGAAACACAAACCTGATGTTGTTATTGATGACTATATTCAATTAATTAAAATGGATGGCTATGACCAGAGACGTTTTGAGCTGGAAACAGTAATGAACGAATACAAGTGGCTAGCCAAAACATATAAAATTGTTCCTGTATTAATTAGTCAGCTTAATCGTGATATAGAAAAACGTATAGATCCAATACCTAAAATGTCAGATTTGGCAGAGTCAGGCTCTATAGAGCAAGTAGCAGAAAATGTTCTTTTCGTATATTATGATTATAAAGTAAACTACGAGGAAAGTGAGCTAGGCAAAGATCAAATACAAATAGTCGCAGCTAAAGTTCGTTATGGCGAGAATAGAAAACTATTGTTTGGATTTAATGGCGACAGGGTACTGTTCCATGAGAATGTTCAAATGCCAGGAGAAGTAATGGTTGCAAAAGACGAAGAAGAAATAAAAGATATGCTAACAAGAGTTAAGCAAATGGATATGACTATAGTAAAATAAATTAATTAGCAGGTTCTTTATAAATAGGCTAATCCTTTCTCCTATTTAAATAATGAAAAATAACACTAGAGCCTGCTAATAAAATTAAAGGAGCTAATATGAAAGCAATTGTAGTAAATAGATTAAAAAGAGAATTTCATAGAAGAGGTATACAAATAACATCTGGAGCAGTTAATATATTAGATGATCATATTCATCGTCAAATTGTTAACATGGCTGGTAGATGTAAAGATGGAAATGTTAAAAGATTAACAGAAGATTTAATCTGGGTGGCTATAGGTAAAACAAATGGGTGAAAATAAATACAATTCTTTTGAAGAATATATAATTGCAACCCCTATGTGCGATGAAGGAGACTGTTCCAATGCTGCAGTATATGAATTTACTGATGTAATTTTAGCAGATCCTGATAAGAAGTTTAAAAATAGACACTTAAAAAGAGTAACACTAGGTAGAGCATGTGATACGCACTATAAAGAAGTAAGGGCTAAATATGCCGAATCTTAGTCATTGCATAGAATGCGATAAGCCAACAGCTATATTTGAAAATGGTATTCCTTTTTGTGCTAAGTGTGCAATAGATAATATAATACCAGAACCAACAACTGCAGACCCATTTAATAAGGAGAGTAATAATGGTAAGAGAGATAACACGAAAAACGTTCAAGATTAGACCGTCAGGAAGAAGTAGTGATTTTATATCACCTTCTTTTGGTTACGGCTGCTTACTTGACTGTTCATATTGTTATATGAAAAGACATAAGCCTTACGGCTTAGACTACGCTAAAAACACAGGACAGATACTAACAGAAATAAATAATCACGCTTTGTTTGCTGTTGTGGATAAGCCTAATCAAACAGATCCAAAATATATAACATATGACATAGCTTGTAATGAAGACTTTGCTTTGCATAGTAAATATTATAATTGGAAAAACATATTTGGATTCTTTAAAGAACACCCTAAAGCAAAAGCAACATTAGCTACTAAAATAATCCCCGATAACTTTTTAGAATACAACCCTGAAGAAAAAGTTAGAATAAGATTTAGTTTAATGCCGCAAAGTTTATCTACCGATCTAGAGCCAAATACACCTAAGATAATAGATAGGATAAAAGCAATTAATAGATTTAGAAACGCAGGTTACGATGTCCATATTAATTATTCTCCTGTTATATACTATAGAGATTTTAAAAAAGATTATTTAGAATTGTTTGATTTGGTAGACAAACATGTAGAAGATAAAGACAATGTGTTATCAGAAGTTATATTTTTAACACACAACAAAGACAAGCATGAATATAATCAAGAAAATGATTATAAATTAGAAGATCTATTGTGGAATCCTGACTTGCAAGAAAAGAAAACATCTTCTTATGGTGGCATAAATGTACGTTATAAGTATAAATTAAAGTACGAAATGGTAGACTTATTTAAACAATTACATAAATCAAGAATATCTTGGAACAAGATAAGATATATATTTTAAGGAGAGAAAATGCCAAGTAAAAGCAAAGCAAAAGGGAATAGATTTGAACGATTAATCGTTGATATGACTAAAGACTTTTTTAATAATAAAATTAAAATAAAACGTGCTTGGGGATCTAACGGTGCAGCAATGGGACAGCACGAAGAAGTTGATGTATTAATTGGTGACGATTTTAAAATTCAAGCTAAATGCAGAAGAGCAATGGGTCAATGGATGATACCAAATGAGAATGTAAACGCTCAAGTTATTAAAGCTGACAGAGAAGAACCTTTAATTGTAATGAAATATGATGACTGGTTAGAGATGCTTTCTTCAGCTATAGATGGTTCCTGGGGTAAATACAAGAAGAAATGAATGTTTCTTGCGGCAATGTCGGAATAGGAACTAGTTTATAAAATGCAAAAGCCAGAATACCCGTTCATACTCTGGCTTAATGCTTCACCCTGAGTTGTTTGATGAATGCCCAATTCAAAAAACAAATTATAATTCTTCTGTATAAAAATTAACTATTTTTGTTTAAACTTGTCAACAGCTATATCTTTTCCTCTTTCTATTGCTTTTAATGTATCGTATCCTACTTGACCACCAGGTAAATAAGGAGTTATTCCTCTCCTGAAGTGATCTTTGAATAAAGGTTTTCTTTTTGCTTCAGCAGCATCTTTGTCAAACATTTTTTGATGAACATACATTATTGCTGCAATTGCTGACATTCCACCTATTCCCATTGGTCCAGCTCTTAATGCTCTTTGAAAAAGGCTAACATCATCATCTGGTTTATCTTCTTCTTTCCCACTAAGTAAAAACAATGACCATTGTGATATTGCAATACCTAAAGAAATTGTAGAATTACCCATTCCTTGCATTCCTTTTCCTAAAGTTCTATTATCAAAAAACTGCCTTTTTGCAAAATTTGATACAGCCCAAGTTGCTCCTGGAGCATATATAACTAAGTCCATTAAAGCAGTAGTAAGCCCTTCTCTTATAAATCTAGAAAAATTGGTTGCTGTATAAGGATTCACATCTCTTTGAGCTTTTAAGCTACCTTTCCCAGCTCCAACTACAAAAGGATTAAAGTTAAATAAGAAATTCATAGGTATTTTAATACCACTAAATCCTATTTTCATGGCATTGGTAAATTTATTTTCAAGAGTATTTGGATTTTTTAAACCAGAAGTTGTTGATATAACAGCATTTCTCATAGTCCTCCAATTAGATCCGCTTTTTTGATTATGCCATATTTTCATTTTATTAATTGTACTTCCTGCCAATGGTCCTCTTAAAGCAGCTCCTACATGTTGATGAGATAATCCAAAGTCTGTTGCCATTGCGTAATCTATACCTGCTTCAATTGCTTCTTTAGAATCCCATCTTAAAGCTCTGCCGCTTTTAACAGCTTGCATTGCTCCTATAACAAAACTTCTAGATCTCAACATATTTTCTGTATCATCTATTGTTGGAGCAAATTTTCTACTTAAATCAGAAGCACCTTTAAAAGCTCTTTTAAATAATCCAGAATCTTTATTATAACTTACTTGTCTAGTTATTGCATACTGAGCAGCCTTATTAAATATTTCTTTAATTCTTCCTTGTGTAGTATTCTTTAACTGATTTTTGTATCTTGTAAGCTTATTTACTTTTCCAGTTTTTTTAGCTTCTTTAATTAAGTTTTTAAGTCTTGTTATCTGTTCTTTATTTGCTTGCACTTCATGAGGGCGAAGTGTTCTATTAAAATAAGATCCCACAAAGTCTTGGAAGGTATCCATTCCTGCTTCCCTTGATAGCTTTTTCCAAAATTCATAATTAGGATGATCGCTCCACATTTGCGCTTCTGCATCAAAAACCATTTCCATGCCGCTTCTGTCAACTTTTAACATATAAGCAGTTGCATTTACCATTCCTTGAAGTGGACCCCAAAGTAAATTAAAAGTTGAATAAGCAGAAAGAGCGTTAAAGTAATTAGTAAGTTGTCTGCCACTCAAATTTATACCAACACTTGAAAGATCTTTGCTTATCTTATTTGGGTTCATATCTATACCCATAAATTGACTAGAAGCTTGAGGTGTGTAAAATGTTGTATTAAAAATTCCCATTGAAGCATTAATAGTATTGTCATTTGCTCCAGCCATTTTCGCTTTAAGCAAAGCTTTACCAACAGATATAACAGCTTTATTTCTAGTTATAGCTCTTGACATTTCTTGTATATAGTCCTCTATTATTTCTTCATCTACTCTCATAAAGTCTGGGTCCATTACCCTAGTTAAATTTTTAAAATTTTTATAATACACCCTGGTATTAGTAGGCTGACCTGTTTGTGGATCTATTGGAGTTTCTGGATTTTGTAAATAACTTAATTTTTCTTCTAATGCAATAATAGATCCTTGATGTTTAATGTTATCTCTTAATAGCTTATTTCGTGTAACAGCATTTAACTTGCTTTCAGGATTGTTTAAAGCTAGTCTTTTTTTATCTAACTCTGACCTTTGTGATTCTATTGCATTTTCAAATTCTACTGGAACCAAGCTTTTTAACCACATTCTTGGAAAGTATTTACCTTTTTTTATCATATTTGCAGCATTTAAACCTGCGATTTCTAAATCTGGATCTAACAATATACCTATTTCATCGTTTAAAAAATCAGTCAACTTAGCCGCTTTTGCTTCTGCTTTTAACTTTCCCTCTTCTTTAGCATTAAACTCTATTTGAGAAACCATTTCTGTTCCAATTTCTTTAAATAATTGACGGGCTTCTTTAATTGTTTTTGTAAAAGATTCGTAAGAAGATTCTCCTATAAAATCATCAGCTTCTTTGTTAAGAGTTTTTAATTCAACTGTCTCTCCATATATGGTTTTATACTCAAAAGGCACTTCGTTTTTCCATACCCATTGATTCTCTTTAACTTCTATTTCATTTGCGTATCTAGTAATATTTCCATTATCATCTATAACAGTTCTACCCATCATAACTTCACTAAACAATCTAAAACCATCTTCGCTGCTTAATCCGCTTATTCTAGAAAAGTTATGCACATCTGATTTAATACTTCTAGCTCCAAAGTCTCTAATTTGTCTAGCTTTTTTATTAGTTGGCGTATCTAAAAATGAATTTGCATACTTTTGAGAGTTTAAAGTAAAACCTTCTGTTTGTTGATTTATTGCAAACATTAAACCAGAAGGATCCTTTAAAGCCATTTGCCTTGGAGAACCCCACTCATACTGAAGATTTCCAATTAATCCTCTATCATCTTTAAACATTCTACCTGCATTAATAGCATTGTAAGCTTTCCATTGTAAAATTCTTAAAGCAGGAACTGGAATTGTTTCTAAAACAGGAACTCTTTCAAATTTATCGTTAGTAAACCATTCCATTTTACTAACAGGGTTGTCTTGCTGGTATCTGTTAGCCTCTCTTATTATTTCATGGTACATAAGGTCCATAATTAAAGGATGAGATCTTATTCTTGAAAGAATTTCTAATGCTAACTCTGCTTGCTCTCCTTCTTGTTCTTTAACAAATCTTCGCATAGCTCTATCTATAGCTTTTTGTTGTTTTTCTGGAGACAAGTTTTTACCTGTTATAAAATTTTTAACAGAGTTTAACAGCCTTGTTGTTTTAGGCATTTGAGTCTCTTTGCCTAGTAACCCACGTTCCCTATCTAAAATCTCTTGCTTTTCAAAATAATCAATAATTCTTGCATTTGCACTAAACTTATTTGTATCTAAACATTTACTCACAGCCCATATACTCCCTTATTGTTTTTTGAAATTTGTTTTCTGCCATATTCATTTCTCCATATCGCTCATGATCAAAGTTTTTATCTGCTACAATGTCATTGTATTTACTAAAATATTCTTTCATTATTCCAGGATGTAGTAATGATTCACCAGCTCTTGAACTTACAGGAGGTATTTTTCTTACGTTTCGTTTATTAAAGCCAGCTTCAGCATCATGAACACCTCCCAAGAAAGTATAAGTTGCTGCAACTTTTTCAACTTCAGTTAATTCATTATAACCTTTTTGATAGCTTCCGTCTGTTCTAGTGTAACCATCAAGCCAATCATCTACAAAATCAACAAAGTCTACATTGTAATCCCAGGTCATACTATTTGCTATTCTACTGTTATCTGTGTTGTCGTCTTTTTCAATTGTTTTATAAACTTCATTCATAGCAGTTCTCATATAAGCTCCCCATTCATTGCCTGACTGCATTTGAGTTAACATTGCATTTGGATCTTGATTTTGCAATTCTTGTATTGTCTTAGCTCCAACTGCATCCATAATAAATCCTAATTGAATTTGATCAGTAGATATTTCTTTATAAGATTCATTGTGAGCATTTCTGCTTTCTAATGTTCCAAGCTTAAAAAATTCTTCACTAGTAAGTCCTGCCATATTTAGTTTTTGAATAGGCATAATAGCTAACTTTTCATGAGGATGAAGTCCATCTTTCATTTTAATATCTTCAATATATTCAATAGCATTATAAAACTTACCTTCAACTTCAATTTTATTCCTTCTTTTACTTGTATCAGAAATATATGAAAGAATGTAATTGTTAGGATCTTGAACAAATTCATTATACTCAGCACTTTCATTCATTAACTCTTCTAAGGTTAAGTTTTTACCAAACTGTCTACCATTCTTTATTGCTTGTGTCTTTTTCATTATTGGAATAACAGTTGTATTTAATACTTGATATTGAATATCTGATATAGCAGATCCGTCTTCATTATAAAATAACATTTTATATAATTTTTCTTGAGAATAATCCCATTGCTTTAATAGCCTTAAAGAAACATTGTCAAAAGCTGCTTGAGCATAATGTCTAAATAATTGTTCTAAAGACATCTCTTCACCTAAAGCAGGGTCATTAACAGTTGATTTTAAATTCCTAACTTTTACAACCTTGCCATCTATTGTCATGCTTCCAAATCTTGATTGAGATATACCTGCTATTCTTTGAACATTAGCTACTTCACCTATTGCAGTTTGACCAAAAGTCATTTCTCCCATTAGCTCCATAACGCTATTAAAGTCGCCTATTGAACTATCCTGTACTTTATCTGCCCATTTATCAAGACTTAATGCAGCCATTTCATTTTGAAATGTTTCATTTTTAACTAACTGATGAGTCATTACGTCTGGTAAAATAGAAATATGTCCAGTATCATGATCGTAGTCTCCTTCAAAAACTTCCTTTACATCTTCATCATTAATCATAAAAGAGTCACCAATGCCGCTTTCAAAACTATCTATATTTAACATTCGATAGCCAGCTCGTGAAGGCACAGGATGTCTAACAAGCATTACCTTTATAGGATTTTCTTTAATTAATTGATTTAAATCTTCTCTAGATAATCTCATAATTTTATCAGTATCCATATTTACTCTTTTAAGTTCAGCTAATTTCCTAGCAACAACTAACTGTAAAGAGTGTCCAAAAGGAAGAACAATCTTTCCCTTCTCTATGTTTGAAACAAGATTTGGTCTAAAGTCTAAAACACCACCTTCTTGCTTAACATCCATAGCTTCAGAAAATAAACGATTTTTAACCAAAACAGAACCGTAATCTAATTGAGATGGATGTAAACCAGCTCCCATTGAAGCCATTTCTATAATCATTCTTGGCATAGAGTCTGGATGCTTTTGTTTTACAGATTTTAAAAACTCGTTAAAAAAGTCAGGGTTTTGAGAAATAGTTATCATATGGTCTATTACTCTAGCAGCAGAGCCTGGGTTGTTAGGGTCTTCTATTAGATTGTTTAACTCTTTTAAAAATCCAGGATCATTTAAATAATTAGTTACTTGCATTGGAAAAGGAGCTTTTTGTTTATCTGCTTCTGTAAATTGAATATGACCTGTAGCTTCAGATGGTAATTTATGAACCTTATCAAAGTTAGTAAAATCACCTAATTGAACCTTTGCTTCATCTGTAGTTGCTAAATGATCAATATACCTATTATAACCACCTTTATCATCTTGCACGTATATATTAATTTCTCCATTTTCTCTTCTTATTTCTGCAACTTTTTCTGTTCCATTAAAGATTTCAGATTTCTTAGCATTTTCAGGTAAGTTAAAAGTCATCTCTTGATGCTTCATTAGTAAAGTATTATTACCCTCTCTAACTACTTTAACAGTCTTTGCTCTTTTTGCTAAAGGATTAGCTCCAACTTCATCAAAATATTTTTTAGAGAACACTCTTTCAGACGTAATAGTCATACCATCTCCAGCATATTGATTCTTTCCGTTTGCAAATATAATTAAATTCTTTTTAGTTACGTCTCCATTTTTGTAAGTAGTTCTTGTAACTAGCTGTCCATCATTATTAAGAGGATCCTCTAAATTAATTAGCTTAAGAGTGCTCATATCTCCACCAGTTCTTGTCGTAGCAGGTGTAAATAATATTTTAATTCTTTGCATAATTTTATGAGCTGTTAAACTGTGATAGTTATCGCCTAATAATTCTTTATAAGCTTCATGCCTTGCAATTCCTGCAGCTTTATATTCTGCAACAGATCCATATGCAGCAATCATTTCATCATCTGTCAACTCTAGTCCTAAATATTGATGCCCAAGAGCTTGCATATCTCCAGATGTAGACTCTTTAACTTCATTTCTCCAATATGCGTCAGGGTCTAAACCTCTTTGCCTTTCTGTAATTTTTATTGTACCAATTCTGTCTGCATCACCTTTTATAAATAAAGGTACCAATCCTTTTTCGTAAAGCTTTGTTGATGCTAATTCTTTTATGTCTTCACCTGTTAAAAATCCATAAATAGGAGATTTTCCAAAATACCGACTGCCGTCATCATTTGTTATAGGTCGATCTGATTTAGTAACATTAACTCCATTTAGCCATACAAGTGGTGTTTTTAAGAATCTATCTGCCATAGTTGCCCTTGCATATCCAGGCTTCCTATTCTTTCTAGTTTTATCTGCATTTACATTTATAGTATACTGAACATTTTGCCAGCCTGAATTTTGTCTATTTATACTTGCTTGAACAGTTTTTCTTCCGCCTGGAGTATCTTTAAACTGCCCCATTCCTAGATCTCCGTCATTAATAATAACATTATTTTCAACAAGATTGCTTACAAAAAATTGTTTTAATTTCCTTTTTAAAGGACTATCTCCAGCCACAAGGTCAGCAGCTGTTAATCCATCTGCAGATCTTAATCCTATTTCATCAGAACTCATAGCTGTAACAAAGTCTTCAAAACTTTTTGCATTTTTTGCAAGATCTGTAATTTCATCTATTTTATCTTTTTTAAGAACAACATCCATAGCTTCAAATAATCCAGAGTTTAGATGTGTAAAGTTTTCGGTATGAATATCTGAACCTTCTGTGTCTTGCTGTCCTACAGCTTCTTTCATCCAATCAACGTTTTGTAAAAATACATTGTCAATATCTTTCATGTCAGACTGAAAAGCCTGAGAAAAATTTGCACCAGTATGTAGCTTGTCATATATAGCATAAGCTATGTCACCAGCTAATGTTTCATTTGGAGCAAATGTATTAGCCCAATCATAAAAAATAGCTTGCAAATGTTCTGGTAAATTGGGTCCTACATGCTGCTCTACCCATTTTCTAAACAATCCTTCTGAAGATCCCAAGTCTGGAACTTTTTTTAACAATTCAAAATATCCTTGTCTAAAAGTTTGATGAAGAGCAGATTTGTTTTTCTGTTTAAAGAACAATGGAACACCCATATTAAAATCAGTTGGACCTTGCTGCTTAATAATTGCATCCATTAATCCTTGTCTGTCAATTAATTTATTATCTTGCATAAAAGGAGCTGCATCTACTACAATATTGTTAGCGTGATTAATTAAAAGATCATCATCAAATGTCTCAAGAATTTCAGTAGGCATAGCTTGAGTTGTAACTCCTGATCCAGATTCTCCAATTATTCTTTTTGCATGATTAAGTCCAGCTTCTGCCATTGTCTTTGGAGCTTTTTCTTGATCGCTTTCTTCTAGTAAAGAAATCAAATCAGCTCTTAACAAATCTTTTCCTGCTCTTGGACTTCCTTCAGGTTCTTTTATTTCAAGCTCTCTAGCTGATGCAATGTCTTTCATTTCACTCACTTTAAGAGCTTTATAGTTTGTTTGTTTGCCTTTAGTTGTTACAGTCGTAGTGCTTTCTTGTGATATTTTTTCTTTTTCAGCTTTTAAATCTTTTATTGCAATTTCTCTATCTAATGGTGATAAATGATTTTGCTGACTTAAGTCTCCTAATCTTTGAATTTCTAAATCAATAGCTGCCATTCGGCTTTTGTCTGCTTGATTTATCATGTCTTCAACATAGTTAGGCTGTATAAGACCTAAAGTTGGGTCAATTGTCGGATCTATAGTTGGATCATATTGGTCTATAGATGACAAATCCTGATTAGGGACATTGCCAAACTCATCTTCTAAATCTATTAAGTTCTGATCTGTAACAGATTGTGAAGTAGGAGGTCTATATCTTGGCGATTCTTTCTTAGGAATAACTTCGTCACTTCCAAGGTCTTCTACATTAACTCCTAGTATATCAGCTATCTGCTCTGGTTGTAGAACTAAATTCCCAAGACTTTTTTCATTTATAACAAAGCCTGTAAGCTCTAAGTCAGCTTTATATTTTTTAAAGAAACCTGCTGCTCTAGCTGGATCATTTGAAATCTCATCTATTCTATCTTGCAATACACTATACCTGCCTCTTAGTTCATTTGCCATTGCTATAGCTGCAGGTGTGCCATCATTTGCTGAAAGCTGTTCAACAATTTGATCAAGAGAAAGTCCGAGTAAAGAAGCTCCTATAATATTTTCGTCAAAGTCTTTTACTACTTTACCTTTTTTAATTTCTTTAGCTGCTTTTTGATTTTTTTGTTCTTCAGTTTCCATGCTCTGTCTAACATCTTTAATATCTTTGAAAGCTGCAGCAGTACTTCCAGTAACAGACATACCTCCACCAAATACACCACCAGCATAAGCTGCGTCAAAGATTTGATCCATATTAGCTTCATACTTTGGAAGATTTCTTGCTAACATACTTTCTTGTATATATTCTTGAACTGCCTCAGTCATGGACTCTGTAAAAACATTACCAGCAAATCCTTTTCCTGCTGCTTTTAATCTATTTCCTGCACTTCTAACAATACTTTTGGCAATAGTTTTTTGAGCTTCTTTACTTCCAAGGATTATTCCAAGCTGTTTTGAAGCTGCTCTAACAGCTACTCCTGCTCCTAATGCAGTACCAGCAAATTCTACAGATGAAGACTTTGCTCCATACTCTCTTGCCAAGGCTGATGCATAGTCTTCAATTTGCTTGTCACTTAATAAATCTGCAGTCATATCATTAAAGTAAGGAAATTTATACCCAACAGTACTTATATCAGCTTCCCAAGCTTTTTTATCACTAATTCTTACATCATTTGCCTCTTGTCTAATTTTTTTAAGTTCTTCTATAGCAGTATTATACATATCTCCAGATTCTAATACATAGCCAGCTAAAACTGCAGGCGTAGAAGCAGCTAGACCAGCAGCAGCTCTTAATGCAAAACCAGCTCCTCTAACTGCAGGATGTAATTGAACTATTGTAGAAGCTGTAACACCTAATCCAGTTGTTAAAATTTGGGAACCTATACTTTCAGTGCCTTTGTAAGCCATATAAGAAAGATTAGCAAGAGCTTTATAGCCGCCATCTGATACACGATCTGCTACTGTCTGAGAATATATACCTCTTGCAGGGTCTGCTTCTTCATACCTAACTGCCCCCTGGTCTCGAATAAATTTTCCCTTTTCAAATATTTCATTACCATATTGCTCAGATGTTTTTGCTATAGCCTCGGGTGAAATAGTTTGGAAAGCAGGTCCTACAAATTGAGCTACTCTTCCAAAAAGATCTTTGTTAGCCATAAGACCTGCGCCAGCAGTCTTTTCAAAAGAACCTAATGCTCTTTTCCCATATTCACCTGCTGTATCTATATTATGATACTCACCTGTTATATCAGCTCCTTGCTTTATCATTGGACTGACAAAATTATCCATAACCCTATCTAAAAGACCTGCTTTATCAGGTGTCCCATAAAACTCAGCACGCATTTTGTCACCTTCTACAGTCTTTATAGGAGGAAGATAAGATTCTAAATATTCAACAAGACCTTGAGCTTCCCCAGCAAAAAAGTTTACATGATTATCTTTTTGAGATTGTCCCAATCTTATTCCATATTGAACACTTTTATCTGACTCTTCTATTACTCTTTGCTCAAACTTCATACGTCTTTGAGTTTTTTCTTCACTATCTAGCTTTCTATCAAACCCTTTTGCAAGTCTAGAGCCTTTACTTAAATCTATTTGAGAACCAGTTACATCTTTGTATAATTTTTCAAAGTCATCAAAAACAGGTTTGTATATGCTTTTACCTGTAATAGAAGATGTTTCTGTTGGGTCAAAATTAATACTGTAGTATCTTGACGGATCATCAAAATAAGGCTGATTTAAATCTACACCACTAAACGGATCTATTAAAGCATCTCTATCTTCTTTGTATATTTGTTGTGGCATTATTTTCCTTTATTGTTTTGGTTGTATAGATTGACCAAACCCAGTAGTTGTTTGCCTTTTTTGATTAGGGTCAATTGATTGTAGAGTAAGCCCTGGAGTGTTAAGCATTTTAATTATTTGATCTCTTTGATTAATTAAGTTAAACATTCCTCTAAAAGCTGTACTGCCTGATCCATAACGAATATTATATTCATCTTCCTTACCTTTCCTGCGATAAGTATTCATTTCTATAAGTTCAGCCATATTCTTCATATGATTTTGATCTAAAGGATCCCCTTTATCTATATATCCAGTTATATAAGCAGAATCGTTTATACCTTTATAATTTTCATCTGAATTAAGCATAATAAGTTCATCTACGTTTTTAAGCATACCTCTTAAATCCGTAGTCTCTAGATTTTTTCCAGTCATAGAAGAAGTAAACTCTGAAACTGAAGATAATTTATCGTAGAATTTATTACTACCTGGTAAATCTTCTCCTGGCAGCTCACCAAAATCTTCTAAATAATTTTTAGAAAAGGTTTGAAGCTGATTAAACTGCATCATTCTGTTTTGCTCTGCAGTCTCTACAACTTTCTTTTCTACTTCTTTTACTTCTCTAACTCTTGATCTATCAGAGGCAGCATCATATTGTGTTCTTTCGTCTCTAATCTGCTTAAAGCCTGACTGCATAGCACTTATTGCTTCCACATAACTTCCAGACTGTTCTCCAACTTCAATTCTAGGTCTAATAACTTCATCAAAGTATTGTTTGTCTGCGTCTTCCATGTAAGCAGGAAGTTGATAACCTTCTTTTTCTGGATCTGTATCATACTGATTTTTTAATAGTCTAAACTGAAAATTATTTTTAGCGTTTTTTACTTGATTAAAAATTAAAGTTTTTTCACCTTGTTCAAGTTGATCTACTACATTATTATATTGGATATCTAGTTCATCTATTAACTTTTTTGCACCAACAGTTTTATCGTCTCCTAATTGAGTATTTATGTCGTTTATATGATCTACTATTTTATTTTTTGCGTTTACAGTTCTTTTCCTAAGAGAAATTTCTTGCCCTTTTGCATCTATAAGATTATCAACATAACCAACTCCAGTTTTAGTTGATTCAAGTTGTTCTGACAATTTATCTAAGGCATCTTCATTTGACTCTCCCTCTGCCTGACTGACTATTTCATCAGCTGTACTAATTTTTTTGCCAGCTACCCCTGTAAACATAGAAAAGCTATCTCGAGCAGCTTGCCTTTCTTGAGTCTCAAGACGCCTTCTTTGCGTCTCATCATAATTCATTAACATTTGTAGTTCTGATATTGTCGCCATATTTTAACCCATTGCCCTATTCTTAACTGCACTAAGACCTATTCCTACTAAAGGACTTGCTACCGAAACAGCTCCAATAGCAAGATCAGCTGCTATTGAGAATGGAGCCATTTTTTGTTGCTTTTCTTCTTCAGCTAATTGGTCTTGTAATTTTTTTAATTGTTCATTCATTTTAGCTCTTTTGTCACGACTATCTATCGTAAAAGCATCTCTTTTTTCTTCATATGAATCAGACATAGTTGCTAAGTCAATATCTGTTCTTGTCCCTATATCCCCTATAATATCTTTTTTTAATTGTTTTATTGATCCAGTATTTAAGTTACTTCCTTTTATAGCATCTAGCCTATCACCTAACTGTAGATTCCTAGTAGCTCCAGCTCTTCTTCTTCCTTCGGTAAACTCATCAAACATTGCATCTTCTGTAGCAGCATCTTCATTTGATAAGTTTGCTATTGTTCCAGTTAGTTGACCAACTGAGTCTCTTAAATCTCCAATAACTTCTTTTCTTTGATTCATTTCTGATATACCACTTCCTAAAGTTGTTATTGCACTTATAGCTGGAGCAGCTTTCTCAAGCCCCTTAGTAACAGCAGACGCTCCCTTTCCAATCTTTTCTCCTAGGCTCAATGGCATCTTTGGCACTGCTACTTCTGAAACTGTTCCAAAAGATGGAGCTGTAGGTTCCATTCCCCTCATACTTAAAGAAGGTCTATCAGACATGGGTGTCCCATCAGGAAAAGCAACTCCTTCAGCAAAATTACTTTGTATTTGTGCATCAGTATTATCATATCTCCTACCAGTATCGTAACTAGCAAATCTATCTATATCTACTACTTCTTCTCCATAATTAGGTTGATAGGTTCCGTCAAATGAGCTGTCCTTTCTTGGCATAAGTTCAGGAGGACTAGCAGGACTAGAGGCAGGCTGCACACTTGCTGAATACATTGAGTCTGGTCCACTTATTGAACGCTTCCTTCTTTCAAAATCATCTCTAGCTCCTGACATTTGCTTTAAAATATCTACATCTTCTTCACTATATCCACGACCAACTGAACCAAATTCTTTTGGACCATATCCTTGGTTTGTAAAATCAGGTAAATCAAAATTATTCTGACTATAATCTGGAGTACTTGCTGTTTTTAAAGTTGTAGACGAAGTCATGTTTGGCATAGTAGGCGCTTGATTGCCTTTAGTTATACTGTCTTTATACATTGCTGCAGCATTCCCTCTTGGATCTGAACCGCTACCCATTGCAAGTTGACTTACTTGTGGTGTCGAAGGGGTTGGAGCTACTCCTTGAGATGCAGTTTGGTTTTTTACAATAGGATTTGAAGCTTGACTTCCTCCATAATGACTGTCCATAAATCCGCCCATGTTCATATCCTTTAAAACTTTTCCATAGCCATAAGCAGAACTATTTCCTTTGTATTTATTTGTCGCCATATTATTTACCCTGATTCATTTCGTATAATTTCATCTTTAAATTTAAACTATCTATATCAAATGTTCCCATGCTCATATCACTTTTAGACATATCGACTCCACCAACTCTTGCCTTTGCTCTGTTTTTATAAAAATCATCAAATTCTGGGAAAAAATTATCTTTACTATCTTTGTATTCATCTAATCCAATTAGCTTGTCATAGTTTGATTTAAAAGTATCATATTCTTTTTGAGCAAAAGCTCTCCTATCTCCACTTCGCTTTGCAGCATAACCTAAAAATCTAGCTTGTTGATTAAATTGTTTATTGTCTTTTACCATTTTATCTAGTTTTGCTTGCTCTCTAGATGCAGCATTTACTTCAGAAATAGCTTTATGTAGAGCTGTTTGAGTGTCTGACTTTGCTGATAACAGCTTTCTTCTTGAGCCACTTAAATTTTTTGCCTTATATGCCATAATCTTATCCTTTTGTTAATTAAAATCCGCCACCATCTTGGTCATAAACAGTAAGAGTTCCATTAGCATTAGACTCACTTGTTACATGAGAATTATTACCAGTACTATTACAAAAATATCTTTCCCAACAAGTATTAGCTTGGACTACTTGTTTCATTTCCATAGTATCCGTACCTGCAGGGTCTCCAGGTGTTACTGAAAAAACTTGCGAAGTAGCTGTTCCGTTTCCATTAGTCCAACTAATAGTATCATTTCCGCTAAGTCTATTTAATTGCCATTTATTACCTAAAAGACTACTATTTAAATTTAAACATCTTGAAATAAAAAAAGTACCAGCTGTTCCCCAAGTAAGTGTACCAGTAAGAGTACTGGTTGAGCTGTGAGGCAACACAAAAAAAGCATCATTTACTCTTCCAGGACCAGCTATCGTCAATGTCCTGCTCCCTGGGAAAAAAGAATCTTTCATTCCAACACTAGTAGCAGTACTACTATTTGCACAATCAGCTCTTAATCTAGTTTGCGAAGTAGTCCCAGATCCATTATAACCATTACCATCAGTTATACTTCTTAAATCACTAAGTTTTAAATTTTCTGCAACCGCAAACGCCATTGTCTATCTCCTTTTTCAATTCTTTTATAGATTCAATTAACACAGGTACTAGTTTGGAATAATCAACCGTTAAGTGAGTATCATTACTATCTAAATCTTCTACTTCCATTACTACTTCTGGTATAACTTCTTGTATTTCTTGGGCAATAACGCCAACATCGTGAGCTTTATTTCTCTTTTCTTTCCAGTCAAAATCAACTCCACGTAATTTTAATACATCTTTTAAACCATATTTAGTATCTACAATATTTTCTTTTAATTTTCTATCTGATCCAACGGAAGATGAATATGCATATACATCTTTATCTACATGCCAGTCGCCATCGTGAGTTAATTTTGCCATATGAACATGACTGGTCCCTTTATGTGTATAATAAACTGACCCAGCAGCTCCTCCAGTTCCATATATCAACCTGAACTCTCCAGGTCTACTACCGTGAGATTTACTATATAACTCCATATTAGCACCGTAAGAGCCACCCCACCCTATATCTACTCTGTCTCCAACTCCACTATCACTAATATATTTAAACCCAGCAGTTGCCCCACTTTCATCAGTTGTATCCACTACAACAAATCCATTTTCACAAGTTATACTTCCAAAAGCTACAGCATCATCAGTATCTAATCCCAACGAAGCTCTTGTTGGAAGAGTTTGGTCACCTGAATTTGTCCCTGAAGTATTTCCTAAAACAGTTATATGTGTAGATGTAATACTATTAGCCGCATGACTAGTTGCTATAGCTCCAATGTCTCCAGTAGTTAGACTTCTAGTTGCATGAGAAGTAATAACTCCACTTGTCATTGTTAAGCTATCTATAATAGTAGCACCAGAAGTGTCTATATCACTATTAGTTCCTATTGTAGTATTAACTGTTCCAATCCCAATAACAACTTCACTCACAGTCTCACTTTCGTTTAAAGCTGTTGTAATTAAACCAGAGCCTATTATTCTTCTAATTTTTCCAGAAGCTCCTAAACTTGCAAAAACCATCGGTTTAGAGCCGCTACTTCCACCTGCATCTTGCAAGCTATAATTAGTAGTATTATTTGCAGTAATAGTTAAATTATCGCCGCTTGGAGCTAAAGTTATATTCGTTCCTGCAACCAATAATAGATCATCATCCCCACTACCAGTATTTCCAGCAGTTAATCTTAAAATAGCATTGTCGCCTGAATCTACCCAAGAAGTAGTATACGTAGTATTTGTATCTGAAGTAGGATACCTACCATCTAAATCTATTGTTAAATCAGCAACACCGCTTCTACCTACAGTAAGAACTCCGTTTCCTGTATTCCAGGCTAAAGAGTCTACATAATAATTAGTATCTGTAAGTGCGCCAACAATATTTGGAGTTACAATAGTGTCACTACCTGAATCTGTTACTTCAAAGAATATTCCCGTACTAGATCCACTATCATAATCATCTGCAATTTTTAATCCAGTATTGCCAGTTATAGCAGAAGCATATCCACCACTACTTGCATCATATCCAGTTACTGATTCTATTCCTGTATTTGTTGATTGATTTTGCCAAGCACTACCAGTCCATTTTAAACTTTGTCCAGTTTGAGGGCTACCACTATAGGTAACATCATTAAGCTCAGTTAAAGTGTCTTTAGTTAGTATCTGAGTATCTACATATTTTTTAGTTGTTAAATGTGAATCTTCTGTAGGATATATACCAGATTGATTATTATTAAAAGGTACGCTTCCATCTGCAAGTACAGCCCCTTGAATGCTATTACCTCCACCGCTTACAGTTATATTAGTAACATCACCACCAGCACCAGAACTTGTAGGATCAGAACTCATTGGAGTATAGAATTTCTTACCACCAATAAACTCAGATTTACGATAGCCAGCACCTTTGACAAACTCAGTAGCTTGCGCACCACGAACTGCTTTACCCTTTTGAGGTTTTATTGCAGCTTGATGTCGTTGTTTTCTAGTTGACTTGTCGCTTGGCATTCTTTCTTTCTCTTCTTCGCATAGCTTTATACTCTGCTATTTTCTTAGTAGCTAGTCGTTTCATTCGCTTTCTTTGTTTTGCAGCCTTATTTGCCATTATTTAAGCACTTTATCTCTATAGACGACATTGACGTCGTTTATTTCAAAATCTTTATTTGTATCGCCATATACACGCACTTGAAACGAATATACGTTGTTAGCCTGGCTTGAAGTTGCAGGCTTTAATACAATTGTATACCAATTTACAGCTATACTGCTAGAAGACGACAATGCACTATTAAAATCATAATCTGTTGTCCCTCCATTTGTTCTAAACTTAACAGCTGGAACTGTTCCGTTATTTGGAACTTTATATGTTAAGTAAACATTCTTAACCATTTTACGCCTAGCTGGATCTTTAAAATCTTGATCTCTTGTTTGTATATCTATATAGACATCTCCAGTAGCAGTATCCCATTTCTTTTCTGTTACATGAGTACCATCAGCGTCATACCAAGAAAGAGTTCCAGTATTGCTGCTTATTAAATTTGTAATATCATTTGTAAATAAATTTCCTGCACTAGCTCCAGTTAAGTAAGTAAACCCACCAGATCTCATTGAATAAGTATACCCTTTTGATGCATTATCTGAGTCACCAACAATAAAAACACTTCTATCAAGAGGTGCGTATCCAATTAAAGGTTTTACGCCAATAGTACTGTTCCAGTTTTCTGGATCTATTTTATTATCAATTAACGGAATAATCTCTTTTCCATTGAATAAAAACAATCCAAACTTATTTACCCAAGCTATACCTTCATCTGTTTCACAAACAGCACCCTGTCCCCATACACCTCTAAACTTAGCAGTATCTTCAAGATATTCTATTTCTTGAGTACAATTTATTAAGTACATAGTTCTTTCTTTGAACTGCAAAAGCATATCACCAAAGCTTGCAAGAGCTGTTATAGACTCACCATCATTTACAGCTACATCTACATATCCGTTCTCAGTATATATATCAACCATGTTTGGTTCTGATTTGTATATTCTATCTGTATATATTATATCTTTATTAGCTGAGTTAGTTATTTCAACGTTTCCAACATAAGATCTTCTATTCATTGTTGTAGCAGATGCAAACTTCATTTTCTTTAGCTTATCTTCTTCATCGTACCCTGCTTTTGTAGAAAAAGTTTCTAATACAGGTGGATCCATTATTTGTAGATAGTTTGTATGACCAGAATTGTAAGGAGCTTCGTATCCAGTATTTGATCCAGCAGCATCTCCCCAAGCTTCAAAAGTTTCTCCTCCAACTTTCTTTATTCCTCTCTCTAAATCAACTTCCATTAATAACTTTTTATCTGTATCCAAAGGATTATTGTCTATATCATATTCTACATAATATATGTTTGCACCAGTTATTCTATTGTTTGTACCGATCTTACCATCTTCTAGACCATGTATTCTAAATTGTAAGATCTTTTCTTCAACTTCAAAAGGAGTGCTTTGTCCTGAGTACTCATAGGTATTACTCTCTTGTGTTTTATCGTAAATATATGACTGAAAAAATTTATATCTACCATTCCAAAGACCTCTTGAAGAATCTCCTACTTGTAAATTATCTAAATAGAAACTGCATTTATCGTTACTACCTGCAGCACTATTGTCATCAGTTAAATACTCAACAACAATTTGGAAAGCTCTTAAACCAGATGCATTTGGAGTTCCTTCTACTTCATCGTGCTGTCCTTGAACAAATTCAAGCGTAGTCCATGCATCAGCTTGTATCTGGTCTGATCCAATTTCATATATAAAACATTCGTTACCTGAAGTACCTGTTCCCTGAATGTTGTTTCCAATTCTTACTTTAATTGCATTAGACTTTAAATTATTTTTTACATGAGAAGTCATATAAACATCTATAAAAGCACTTTTCTCCTCATAGCTTTTGTCTGCACTAAATTTCATAGTAAGACGATTATAATCTATACTGCTATTAGTTTTATTAACTTTTAACATAGTATCTGTTCCAGCAGAACCATTATCTGTAATTCCACCATCTGCCGTCATAATAAAAGAAAAATTATTCCCATCATACTCTGTGTCATTCTGAATATAGTCATCATTTTGTGCAGCATTTAAAAATCCATATTGATTATAGATAGCATCAGCACTTGCTAAAGCTGTATTGTCATCATCGTCTTTATTAAAACTAAACCAGTCAGCTTTTGTCCCAGTTTTTTGTTGTACTATAAGAGCTAAAGCATTATTAACCGTAACTGCAGCTGTAGGTGTTCCAGGGTCTTTTGTAAGTGAACCTGCTGTAGGTGCATCTATATATGCATTCTTTATTGTAAACTCATTTGTTTCTGCTTGACCAAAATAGTCTACATCAGTAACACCAATAAATTTAGTATCAGAAACATGCGCACCATCAGAAAACCTAATATTGCCATCAAGTGTAAAGAAACATGGAGTATAAGCATTCCCATCTAAAATAGCTGTAAAATTAGCCTCATCTACAGATCTTCTATAAAGAGTACTAGCATGATATAATAATTGATATTCTGTATTCCCTGCTGCATGAGAAGTATTAAAATCAGAATTATAATGAAACAAGCCTGTCCCTGTAGTTATTGCAGCATCTTCACTTGTCCTTGCAGAAACGCTAGAAATACGCTTACCAATTCTAATTCGACCAGGCTGATCAATTTTTAAATTAGTTGCAGCAGCCAGTTCATTTTCTTTTATATCTCTAGCATCAGCGTAATCATTAAGACCGCCATCAAACGGATTAATTTCTATACTTTTTTTCGGCATCCCGTTTTTCTTTCCTTATTCGCTTTTTGTACTTAGGCTTTTTCTTTCCTTTTCGTACTTCATTCTGAAACCATCTAGGTTGTTTATCTAGCCAGTCCCAATCAATAACTTCACTATCTTCTTCAAAAGACATATAGTCTTATCCTTCTATCTTCTTGCCCCACAATGAAGTGGTCCCTTTTACTATCTCAACTACTTCAACTTTAAAATTGCCACCTTTAAAAAAGTCAACAATTCCAAAAGCATGATTCCAATTATGCAATCTGCCTCTTAGCCATTTATTTTTTTTTGGACTCATATCTTTAAGGCATCCCATAGACCACGCACCAATTGTTCCACTATCAAGCTTAGTAGTAGAATGCCGCTGTATATCATGAGTATGACCGTATATAATATTACTACCATAAGCCTCAAGATGTTTTTTAGCATGGTACGTTGTTGCGTATGCTCCGTGTATAAAATTGACTTTACCGATTTTAAGGGGTTGATTGTATTCATAATATTTGTAACCTCTTTCATCCCATCTACAAGCTTTCCTAAATGTGTAATTTTTCATATAAGGATAACGCTCACAAAATCCATAAGTCAACCATTCATCATGGTTTCCTGCTAAGATATATCTTTCTTTGCATTTTATTTTATCAAGCACTTTATCGAACTGATCAATTCCTTCATTTACTTGCTCTATTTCTTCTTTAATAAATGGTAACTGATATTCGAGAGGAGGCTGCTTCTTCCCTTTCCATTGCCAGGCTGAGACACTACTCCATTCTCCAACATCTCCCAAATTGATAAAAAGATCAGGTTTAATCATTTCCATTGCTTGTAACGTTACATTTACAGCAGCTTGATCATGAATAGGAAAGTGCTGATCAGGTATTACTATTGCTCTTTTAGCTATCATGCTTCCATTGCCCTTCTAACCCATCCAACAATAAAGGCTTCTAAATCAGGTTTACGCTTAATTAGGTCAGCATAAAATAAGACTCTAAAGACTCTAAGCCTAGATGCGTCTATTTTTTTAGCAGCTCTAATAGTATTTTTACCGATCAAACCGTCTACTACTAATCCACATTTCTTTGAATTGCACGCTTTTTGCAATATCTTGACAGCTCTTCTTTGTCCCATATTTACAACCATGTCAAAAAACGTTTCTTGTATATCATGAGGAAGATAAGGAGACTTTGAAGGCTCCCAATAATCTTCGTAATATATTTCTTCAGCTCTTTTTTTCGTAAGTCGTTTTATATCTTCTTTAGGATGACTACGCTTTGCAATACCATACTTAGTTTCCCCACCTGGGTCTTTAGGATGATTTACATAGCCGCCTTCCCTCCGAATAATATTCTTTACGATTTCTTTAAAGACCATGACTCTGCAATCGCATTAGCAACATCAACTACTTCATCAAGGATTGCTTTCTGCTCATCTTTAGTTATTTTTTTATCTTCATAGGATTCCTGAACAACTTCAGCTAACTCTTTAATTTCTTTTAAAACATTCTTATGCTTTATTGAAACTATTGTAACTGCACTTCCAAGAATTGCTATAATCGCACCTAATACCACCTCTAGACTAATTGCTTCTAACATTTAATTTCTCCATTTTTTCGTCAATCTGATCTAACTTTTTCTCAATCCGACTAAAGCCTTCTGTTATTTTCGACTCTAAAACAGTGACTCTAATATCTATATCATTAAGTTGATCTTCATTTCTGTTAACATTAGCTGACAAGGGAACTATCAAGTAGCCAAGAACTAGCATGACTATTGTCCAAATAACTCCCCAGCCAACTCCACGAATTGTGTGTTCACCAGCACTAAGCTCTTTTTGAACTTTAAAGCTCATTACTTCTTAGCTTTCTCATCTTTTTTAGCACCTTTACTGCCTTCTTCTTCTTCCTTCATTAGCATTTGAGTAAACTCCATAGCGCCTTCTAATTTAGTCTTTAGAATATTAGACTGATTAAATTGTTCAACCACGTCTTTGTATTGCTCCATTAAGCTCTCTAGCTTCTCTTTCAATTCAGACATTTTCTGTCTCCTTATTTACTTGTTTTCAACGGTATCTTTCTTAGTACCGTATTTTTTAAATAGTTCATCAACAAAACTTTCCCTCATTAATTTAAGTATTGAGTCTTGTTCTGCTTTTTCTAAAGCCTTGATACTATCTTCTCTGGCTTTTTCTTCATCTGTTTTTATTCTTTCAAAATTATTAAGAGAATTTACTATCCTAGCCGTATCACCTGACATCATATTCCCTATAAAATCTGGGTTAGCTTCTTCAAACTTTTCATATTTATCTTTAGCTTTTGCTCCTGCGTCAAGCACGCTTTCCATACTAATACAAGAAAGAAGTCCTGTTGTTGCTAGTATCACTATTTTTCTCATGGTTTCTTTAATCCCATTCTTTGCAGCAAGCTTCGTTGTTCTTCCACTTCTGCTTTAAGTTTATTTAAATGCTCTTGCTCCATTCCTTGAACTGTAGTAGCTATTACAGTCACTCTATCTTCTAAGTCATTTAATCTTATACTAATCTCTTGAAACTTCATTTGTGCTTGGTACCAAGATCCCGTAACTACACCTACTGCTAACATTGCCTTAATAAGAAAAGCAATTGAGATGTGGATCTGTGCATCTTCACTAATTCCCTTTCGCATTTAACGAATCCAAATCCATTTGTACTCTCATTAAGAGAGAATCTACTTCAAACATTTGTTGATGTATTGTTTCCATATCTTTATTGTATCCTGCTATAAATATATTATCATCACAAGATGATAAGAAAAATATTGTAATAATTATAGCTGTCATGCCGACAACATTTAAAACCATTCCCATTATTATTTTCCAGTCAGGAACCATTTTTATTTTAAATTTATCCATTACTTCCCTCTTGAATACCAGTCAATAGATTTCTTAACATCTTCTGTACTTAATTCAAGCTTACCATCAAAATTTGCTTTCCATACTTTTACCTTCTTACCATCCTTAAATAAGACTACACTAGGAAAGTTTCTTAATCTTAGTTTCCTAACAGTTTCACTTACATTCTTTGCAGGTAAGATCATCATTTGCGTTCCCATATGTGCAGAATCTCCTTCTACAATAAACTTACCTTGATAGAAGTTTTCTTTACTATCCTTTGACCATTCAGCAGTAAACCTTACCAAATGCATTCCTTTGTAAATAACTCCATAAAAATTTGAATCTGTTATCTTTTGTTGACCAAAAGCTAAAGACATTAATAAAATTAGCCATTTCATTGTACTGCAATCCTTAAATTAACAACTTGTTGTTTTAGTTTTTCAATCTCTTCTTGTAATTCTTCAACCATTTCAAAGATTTCATCTTGGTTTTCTTGAAGATTACCTACTTGCTGCTTGTATTGTTCATAAGAAGGGGACCAGTTATAACCCTCTGCTTTACTTGGGTATTCTTGAGAGAACAAAGACAAAGGAACAGGTAGTTCTTTTGCCTCTTGTATATCTGCTTGTAAAGCATACCACATTCCTATAAGACTTGCCAAGCCTGTACCTGCAGCTATCATAGTTTGCAAGGATAAAGTAAACTTTGATCCTAATATCTTTTCTTCGCTTATTTCTTTAGCCATTAATCTTTATCCTTTTACTTGCTTGATACGCTTGGGTTTTTAATTTCTACTTTTTCCATTTGAGTATGTTTAAGACACCAATGAGTACTACCATTTCTTATGTCATCTGATAAGTAATAGTGAGCTTGATCTTCACTGTCTAAAATGTAATTATTCATAGTGTTTGGAGCGCAAGACATCAAGAATAATAAAGGTAAGTATCTCATTAGTTTTTAGTTCCCCAGCTTTCAGTTCTTTGTTGTGGAGTATGATCAAAAGTCTGAGTCTGCGTATTACTTCTAGTCTCTCCATTGTTTCCATTATATCCACCACTATTGTTATGTGGTCTT
>VTLG01012762.1_pt1 | contig 52228 bp, 84 predicted proteins | sample 4694571 | NCBI WGS metagenome assembly VTLG01 (sample SAMN12604809, study PRJNA352737) | marine metagenome | biome: ENVO:00000447; feature: ENVO:00000209|ENVO:00000569|ENVO:01000036; material: ENVO:00002151; isolation source: viral sequences binned using virsorter ... | reverse complement strand
ATGAGGATACATCAGGGTTATGTACATGGGAACCTCTTGCAACTCCTAATAATACAGATGAACCTTCAATAGACGTATCACAGATTCCACAAAACAGATTAACCAGTGCTTTAATTAAAAAAGGTGCTCAGACTTATAGTACAGATTTACAAATTGTTAGAAGCACTAATACAAGTAGTAATTCATATAAACATATTAAATGGCATGGTGGAACTTCTGCTACTACAAATGCAACTATTAAATTTGCAGACGGAACAACCCGAACGATAGCATATGGGGGAGATTCAGATAATGATGCGGCAAACGAAGCTGATTACTCATTTACTACTGATGGGGCATCTTATACTGCCAAAGATAATTTAGAATCAACAACTTTAATAGGTGGAAGTGCTGGAGCAATCACCTTATTTGCTTATATTGATTTAGATCAATCAGTTAGTAGTAATCTTACCTTGAGACTAACCAATGATAACTTAGTGCCTTATGCGGATAATCATGTAATTTTAGGTGTAATTACGGTAGCTAGTTCAAGTCCAGCACCATTAGCCGATACAGCTCCATTTATTGCCCCATTTACAGAAAAATTCTTAGCTATTAATGCTTCTGTTATTTCGGCAAATGCTATTACAGCAGACGAAATTGCATCTCAAATATCATGGGCAAAAATATTTAGAATTGCAAGTGGTGGATTATTTGAAACTGGAGAAGGTGTCGGTGGGGGATTAGCAGGAGTTAAAATAGATTCCACGGGTGTTTATGGCGTTAATGGAGCTTCTACTGGTGTAACACAATTTCATCTAAAAGCTGCCGATGGAACTGCATCGTGTTTGGCTGGTGATGTTGTTTTTGATGCTAACGGAATAACAATTAAATCTACTAATAAAGATAATCAATCTGTAAATTTTGTTCAAAAAGGTACTACAACATATGCGTCTGGAAGCACAGTATCAGATTATGAAATCGCAAGAATTGGTGCGGCAGGTGGGACATTAGCTTTTACAACTAAGGCGTGGGCTTCATCTACAACTACAACAAGATTTGCTATTGGCGAAACTACAGAAGATAGACCGTATAATTTGTATATAAACGGCACAATTCATGGACCAGCCGCTTCGTTCCCTGAGGGTACTGGAACTGATTTAGTATGGAACGCTAGTAGCGAAAATATTTTCCGTAATGTTTCGTCTAGGGAATATAAAACGGATATTGTGGATTTAACTTTAAACACAGAAAAACTTTTTGATTTAAGACCTGTGCAGTTTAAATTTAAAAACCAAGACACAAATTCGTTTGGATATATTGCAGAAGAAGTATATGAAATAATACCTGAACTTGTACACTTAAACAAAAATAGCCAACCTGAAAGCATTGATTATAAATTAGTGTCTGTTTTATTAATGGAAGAAGTAAAAAAACTTAAAACACGAATTGAAGCATTAGAAGGAGCATAAAATGGCAAAAGAATTTACTATTTCAATTTCAGATGAATTATGGTCAGCGTCTGTGACAAACCTACAACATATTGCCACTGACCAAGGGGAAGCTGAATTAACTGAAGAAATAATGCGGGAATTTTTAGAAGGAGTTTCAAAACAAAGATTAAATTCTCTTGTTAAAACTCAATTAGTTAAAAAAGCAGATTCAGATTACGTTGATTTATAGACTAAATGAAAACAGATCGTAAGATTATCCGATTACGATTACAGCAGCCATTATTGAATGGTAATGAAATTGCTCGTAAAATAGGAGTATGTAGACAATACGTTTCTAAAATTTTACAACAAGCAGGCTTAAATAATAAACAACCTAGATATAAAAATTTGTGTAAAGGTTGTGAGTCTGTACCAGTACAACATCAAAGAAAGTTTTGTTCTGCTGAATGTAGAGAAAAGTATTATTGGATTCCAGTAGAGTGTTCGTTTTGTCATTATAAGTTTAAGATGCAGAGGAGCCATATTATTCAACGATATAATAGGGGGATGCAACACATTTATTGTTCAAACAGGTGTTATTGTTCTGGGCAAAAAGATGGCATAAGTAAAGGTGGAAATAAACGATCAACTTTTAGAGCAATGGGAAGCTAAAGTTCAACGCTTATTACAAAATACATACGTATTAGGCATGGATAGAGAGGATATTGCCCAAGAATTACGTATTGCAATTATTAAAGCCGCTACTAATTTTGATGAAAATAATAAAAAAGGGGCTATTTTTCATACATATCTTCATACTGTAATGGTAAATACCCTTAGAACCCTTATTTCTAAAGCTCAAAAATCAAAAAATATACATGAAGCTTATAATATTGATGGAATTGATTTAGATTTTGACTCTACTAACGGATTTATATCATCAAATTTAGCCGAAAGTCTTACAGACTCTGATTCATTAGATTTTATGACTAATATTGAATTAAAAGATATATTAGAAAGGAGTAATTTATCGCAACATGAGCTAGATTTTCTTGAATTGCGTCTTGAAGGTACTCCAATGGAACGAATTTCTGAACTTTTAGATGTGCCTGCCTATAAAATTAGATCCTCAATTCAACGAAAAGTAGTTAGGTTTTTAAAAGACAACGATGCCAAAAAAGAATCGTAAAAACAAAGGTGGATTTTTTAGATCAAACCAGTTGACAAGTCAAAATACAAGAGTTTATGATGTTTTAGCAATAAATGAAGTTACAGGACTCATAAGCACGATTGGGCAAGTTACATCTATTGATGAAGCTGTCAAACTGAAGAAACAATATTTAAGACCACAACTTAAATATTATATGTTAGAAAATGCTACTGTGTTAAAAGAGTTGTAGGAGGTATATGGAGAAGTATGAGTATATTGAATCTGGTATTATTTTTGGTTTATCGTCACTTGATCGATTAAAAGCTTTCCCCTATTCTAGTGGTGATTTTGCACATCATGGCGATGCTTATAAATTTCTAATAGATTACATTGATAAGTATAATCAGTTCCCAACATCTGATTTATTAGCGAGTAATTTTAATACGTTAGATTTATCCGCTAGTACCGTTGATTTTGATTACTGCAAAGAGCGATTTATAGATCAAAAATTACGCAGAGATATTGTAAAGCTTATAAACAGCAACAAATCCACAATCGAAGATAAACCAAAACAAGCATATACGAAATTGTTAGACGGTTTATATAACATTAATTCTCTTATTGATGAGGATGTGTCTTTTTATGAGTCAGATTCTTCAGACAGATTTTCTAGTTATCAAACTCGTAAAGAAAAGCGTTTACAGGGAGGAGGATTATTAGGCATTGCGACGCCTTTTGACACTTTAAATAATGTTGGAGCTGGATTTATGCCTGGGGAGCTTGTAGGACTTTTTGCTAGACCATCAATAGGGAAAACTTGGTTATGTGCTGAAGTGACTGCAAATGCTTTTATGCAAGGTTATAAAACATTATTAGTCTCTACTGAAATGCCTGTCGAATCAATTAATTTAAGATTAGATGCTATTATGGCACGCAAGATGGGTTTTGATTTTACTCATAGAAGTTTGAGGAATGGAGAAACAATTGATGAAGATCAATATCAAGTTTTTTTAGAGTCTGTTAAAGAAAAAAAATCCCAGTTAATGATTTGCGATCATATAACAGGTCAATCAAGCATTAGTTTAGAAGCGATAGCTGGTATTATACGTAAACATAAGCCTGAAATTGTTATTATTGATGGTATTTATTTAATTGAGTTAAATAATACTAGCAAATCGTCATTATGGGAAACTAGTCAGCATATGTGTGCCTCTCTAAAAGCTTTATGTATGAGCCAAAATATTCCAATGTTTGTTAGCACACAAGCTAATAGAGATGCGAGCGATATTTATAAACCTCCAGGGGCTAGTAGCGTAGCTTTTGGTGATGCTTTGTTAAGATCTGGTGACATGATTTTTTCTATGTGTGGTGTATTAGATGAGAATGATTCGCCTAATGAGCAAGTACGAAGGATTCAAGTTCAAAAAATGAGAGATCACGCTTTGTTTGTGAATGATTTATATTTACATTGGGATGTGAACAGAGGAGATATACATGAGGTCGAATATGACAGATTTTCATCATATTGATTGGACTGCATTGTTACTTAATGCAAACGTAGATGTTCCGTTAGATAGAATAGAATTTTCTACATTTTGTCCATTTCATTCTGACACATCTCCAAGCTGTTCAATTAATGTTGAAAAAGGTATGTGGATTTGTTTTGCAGGATGTGGTCAAGGTTCTTTATTCAGTTTTATAAGTAAGTTACTTGGAGTTTCTTTGCTAGATGTTAAAAATCTAGCTATAGAAGAGTCTTTGACAATTGACTTAGATTTTGACGAAATTGTAGAGCCTGTCATTACTGAATTAGATGAGATTCAATTGTCGCCTGATTTAATTTTAGATAAGTATGCTAAATGGGTGTATGATCGTGGATTTACAAAAGAAACTTTGTTAGATTGGTCATGTGCTACAAACAGATATCACGATTTAGTAATACCTGTTTATGACATTAGCAGCCGACTAGTAGGAACTGTTACAAGACAGCTCAACAGATTTCCAAAATATTTGTACAGTAAAGGGTTTAAAAAATCGCAAGTGTTGTTTGGTGCTAATCGGATCAGTAAAACAAAGTTTGTTTGTGTTACAGAAGGTACATTAGACGCAATGTGGCTTAATCAAAATGGCTATTCTGCTGTAGCTTTATTGGGGATGAGTTTGAGTAAAAAACAACAAGAGATTTTAGCGTCATTACCTGTCGAGGAAGTAGTGCTATGTTTAGATTCTGATGAAGCAGGATTAAAAGGAAAAGATTGGGCATTGCGTGTCATGCAAGATTATGTATTTACGACTTATGTTGAATTGCCGAAAGGATATAAAGATGTTCAGGAACTTGATAAAAGTAATCTTGACACCTGTATTAGTAATCGATTACTATGTTAAGCATATTAATAAAGGAGGCTAGAAAATGCCTAACAAAACAATCTTTAGCAAGCATCCCTTAACTTCAAATCAAAGAGTACCAAGACATGCGAAGTTTATTGTAGACGAGAATATTCCTAAAGGTACAAAAAATAATCCAACAGCATCGTTAGATTATATACGTGTACATTATCCAGAGATTTCAGATCAGATAGTATATAGACCTACAAAATAACAAAGCAGGTGGGGAGATACTAATCTCCCCTACCTATAGGAGAATAGAAATGTCCAGTTCAGAATGGGAAAATATAAAACACTTTATAAAACAATATCCACTACATGCTAGTAGAGCAAAAAAATTTGGATATGTAGAATCCGATACCCCTTTTCATCAAGCTTTATACGAACTGTATGAAGCAGACATGCCCTACGATGTCGCAAAAGGCAGAATAGGAAATGCTGATGAGTTTATTGATTTAAGATTACAAGCTTTAGGCTTTTTCGATAAGCCTATAGTCGGGAGTGTTCAAGATGAGTAACTTTGTCTCTGTTATGAAAGATTTTACCATTTTGCAGAGAGTTATTTTTATAGGAGCTTTGTATTCTACTGCTCCTTTAGAATTACCAAAAGCACAACTTGAAGAAATGGAAGATGATCTTATCAATTTGCAAACGTATTTATCTGTTGCTGAAACAGCTAAAGCAAATAGAGCTATGCGTATATTAATACAAGATTATAATTTTCCAAGTACGCCTGAAAACGTAGTAATTAGATTTTTACAACAATTTTAAATAAACAAAAAATAAAGGAGAACATTATGACATCGTTAGATGATTTATTATCCAGTTCAGATACACAAACTAATACTAGACCTAGAAGCGTTAGACAAGAATTATTTTTCAAAGCAGGAGATGAAGCGTATGTAACTTTTATGTCTAAAATTGATTATAAAGATGATCCTATGTGGTCTACGCTATCTTTTTTCAGTTGGTATGAACCTATTACTAGAAAAGCGTATCAGCTATTAGATGATCCAAAATCAAACAAAGAACATTTGCCTCCTATGGAAGATCGTGAAAGACTTAATTTTAGGATTAAAAATATGTTTGCTTTATGGGTTTATGTACATGGTGTGTTACACGAACAGTATGAAGATGGATATGAGATGGTAGAGGTCAATAACGTGAAAAAATTTAAAGAACCCGTTAAAGACTACAAATTACTAGCTTTAGGATATGGTCATCAAGGTGCTACTAGAGCAGCCCTTAAAGATATACAAGAAAAGTGGGATGGAGACTTAACTAAAGGCGTTATTAAAGTAAGACGTGATGGTGACGGTTTACAGACTTCTTATAGATTAACTGACACTAACCGTACTGACGAGCTACCAAGCGAGCCACACGAGTTCCAAGACGTGCTAGAGTATTATCAAGAGAAGTATGGAGAAATCTGGCAACCTACTCGTGAACAATCATCTCAACAGATTGAGGTAAAAAAAGAAGCTTCCTTAGATTCTGAAATATCTGAGTTGTTTTAATGATTGTTCAAACAGATACTGAGTTTACACAAGCTCTTTCTGTTCTTGATCAGTATAGTTCGTGGACTGTTGATGTTGAAACAAACGGATTAGACGCATTTGGGAAGAATCAATTGTGTGGTATAGGAATTGCAGTTGATTCTCCCACCTCAAACATGTTTTATTTTCCTTTTCGGCATCATCAAGGCATTAATTTAATTCCTGATCAGTTAGGTTTATTGATAGAAATGATGAGTAGTAGGGCAGAATTATTAGGTTATAATGTTAAGTTTGATTTACGTTTTTTAGATAGAGAAGGCTTAAGGTTAGATAATAAAGTATTAATAGATGTAATGTTGTTAGTACGAATGACAGCCCATACTACTGTTCGAGAGTTAGGACTTACAAAAACAATTGCTAGGTTATTTAGTGTTAAGGATTCGCAGTATGATAAAGAAACGAAAAAAATACTACAAGAAAACAAATGGTCTAAAGACTATTCCCAAGCTCCACCTGAAGTATTAGGTAAATATTGTGAATTAGACGCTTATTGGGCTTTACAAATTTACAAAAAATGTCTAACGGTTGTAGAAGAAAGCGGACAAACTGAATTACTCAATTTAGAACATTCTCTAACTAAAGTTTTGTATGATATGGAATCTGTGGGTATTACTATTGATTCGTCTTACGCTCAAGAAGTTGATATAAAAATACAAAATCGTTTACAAGAAGTAGAGGCAAAAATTTTTGATTTGTCAGGAAAGGAATTTAACGTAAGAAGTAATGCAGAGATCGCAGATGCTTTTCATCAATTTGGTATCTACTCTTTAGGAAAAACACCGAAAGGTGCAGAATCATGGGATTCAAAATCTTTAGCTCAAATTAACCATCCGTTAGCAGGTTTAATTAGACAACATAGAGCTTTAACAAAATTGTTATCTACATATATAGAACCTTATTTGGATAAAAAAATATTGCATACTACGTTTTGCCATTGGGGAACCGTTACAGGCAGACTAAGTAGCAGAGATCCAAATCTACAAAATATTCCCAGAAATCATTTTAAATTACAAGATATACAGCTTACAGACACACAGAGGGATGTTATCAGAGGCAGAATTGATGCAATGTCTTCTACTGATGCTTCTAGCTGGTTAGATGATAGTGTTTTAGACACATGGGGATTTATGGGAGATGAATCGTTTGATGATTCTGATGTTTCTCAAATTGCTATTCGTAGGCTATTTGTTCCTAGAACTGGATATCATTTAATTAGCATTGATTATAGTCAAATGGAAGTGCGGGTATTTTTAAGCTATTTGCAGAACGAAAAAGTTACAGAATTGTTATCTAAATCTTCAGTAGATTTTCATGGAGAAGCGGCGAAAATTGCTTTTCAAGTTACGGAAGATCATCCAGAGTTTAAATATTATAGGCAGTTAGCGAAGGGTATTACGTTTGGTATTATTTATGGTATTGGTAATGAATTATTAGCAAATCAATTAGGCACAAGTATTTCAGAAGCTTCACAATATAAGAAAAGATATTTAGATGCTATGGAAGGCTCTAAAGCATTTATTGATACTGTTATGAAAGCTGTAGAAGAGCGTGGTTGGGTTCGTAATAGATATGGCAGAATTTATCAAATACCAAAAAAACAGTCCTACAAAGGTGTAAATTATTTAGTTCAAGGTACTAGTGCAGATTTATTAAATGAACGTCTTGTAGAAGTATATAAATTTTTATCAGATAAACGATCTTCTATGTTATTGCAGGTGCATGACGAAGTTATATTAGAAATACACGACTCTGAAATGCATTTGTTACCTGCTATAGTAAATATAATGCAACAAAACAGTTTAAACATTCCATTGTTTGTAGATCAAGAAATCTGCATTAATTCCTGGGCTAAAAAAATGGATTACAGTAAATACATGACAAATTTACAAAATTTTGATAGAATTAATGATAAACAAGTGGAGGAAAAAGATATGGCTAAAATATCATCGCATTTAGGTGTTACTATTAATGTAGGCAAAGATGGATCTAATCAATACGCAAGACTAGATGTTACTATTTCAGAGATTGATACAGAGATACCTTTAGAACCTCAATTAGCAGAATCTGGTGAAATTATTGACAAAGTATTTGCAGAAGTAAAAGCTAAGGTTATGTCACAAGTAAAAGAGTTAAAACCTGATTAAGGATTATATATGAAAGAAAAAGCTGAAGAGGTGTTTGAACAATTATTATCAAAAAAACACTTAAATTTATTTCGAGGAAATAATAAAACATTTGATTATGATAAAATTCCGTTTGGTATACCTGCTCTTGATTCATTAACTGGTGGAGGGATACCAAAAAAACGATTAACTTTATTATATGGACCTACTAACGTAGGGAAAAGTTATTTAGCAAGTCAAATCGCTAGAAATGCACAAGATCAAGGAGGTACTGCCGGTTGGATAGATACTGAGCTTTCGTGGGATGCAGATTGGGTTGATAGATGTGGATTAGATACTGCAAAAATATTAGTTGCTCAACCTACTAATGGAGAAGAAGCATTAGATATAGTACGAGAAATGTTAATTGCTGGTGTAGATGTGGTAGTATTAGATTCGATTGCGGGTTTAGTTCCTACGACTGTAGCTGAAGAAGAATTTAGTTACAATCCCATGGCATGGCAAGCTCGTTTTATTAATTCTTCATTACCTAAATTGTTACCGCATTTAAGGCATGGATCAGCTTTAGTAGCTATCAATCAAGTTAGATCAAGTTTAGGTCCTGTTGCTATTGATAATATGCCTGGTGGGTTAGCACAAACATTTTTTGCTCATTTTTTATTGCAAGTAAGACGAAATGGTTGGATAGAAGAAAACAAACAACGAGTTGGATTTGACATGGAAGTTCGTTTACGGAAAACAAAAGTAGGTGGAGAAAATTGGAGTAATGCAGTTGTGCCTTTTAGAGTTTCAGGTGGCATTGACGTGTTAGAAAGTTTTATCCGAGAAGGATTAGATAGAGGATTAATTACTAGAGCAGGAGCTTGGTATAACTATAAAGAACACAAATCTATGGGTTTAAATGGATTAAAACAGTTTTTTATGGATAATCCTGAAAAAATTGAGGAATTGCAAAAGGAAGTTTTGTGAATATAAAACCTAAAGATTTTACATCGCAAGAAAACATAATTGCAGATTGTTTATCAGAAATGGGTATGCGATTTGAACAGCAAAAACAAATTGCCCAATTTACAGTAGATTTTTGGATTGCTGATCTTAAATTTGTAATTGAAGCAGATGGAGTTTACGGTCATTTAAAAAAACGGGACACAAAACGAGATATAATATTAATGGAATCAGATGAAGTAGAATACATTTTTCATATTAGGGCTGATACTAAAAGAAGGATACAGGAGGAATTATGGCGAGCCTTGACGAATTGTTAAGCAATACCTCTACAAAACGCACAAGAAGAAAGGCACAAATAGATTTAGCTAACCAAGACATTTGGCTTTTAAAATCTATTGATGATTATTTAGTAAAAGATCTTTCTCAACGTAGAAAAGGTGTTTTTTATCCTTCTTCATTGGGAAGTACGTGTGATAGATATTTATACAATGCGTATTATGGCTTAATTATTGACGATCCTATAGATGCTAATACTAAACGTATTTTTGGGAACGGAGATTATTTAGGACTTAGATACGAAAAATATTTTGAAGAGATGGGTATTTTGTTAGGCACAGAAATATCTTTAAAAAATGACATGCCCCCAATATCAGGTAGATTAGATTTTTTAATACAGCATCCTGATCATGGAAAAGTTATAATAGAGCTTAAATCAATAAATCAACGAAACTTTTCTGCTTTATCTATGGCAAAATATGAACATATAATTCAAACCCAAATCTATTTAAATTTATATAATGTAGACCAAGGGATTGTTTTATATGAATGTAAGAATAATCAACAGATTAAAGCGTTTACTGTAGAAAAAGATACACAGCAATGGGAAGATATTGCGAATCGATGTATTAACATAATGAACATGACTGAGCAGCCAACAATATGTACTGGACATAGATATTGTCCATGTAATAAGGAGTAGTTTATGCCTACAGGATCAGCCAAAACAGCTTTAGAATTTGCTCAAAACTTTGTTGATGAATTAGCTATTCCTATAATTGGGAAAGAAGTTACTAAAGAATATTCCTTAGATTTTAGCAATTTAATGGATGCCGATAATAAACAGTTAGAAGAATTTATTACTATGTTTGGTGGTTATAAAGCTTATTTAGAAAATCAATTAGCGGAAATTACTGCTACAAAAACAGCAATTGAAGCGTCTTTTAATGAGAACTATTCAGCAGCGATCTATAAATTAGCAGATGAAAGAGAAGCTGAAGGGAAGAAAAAACTTACTAGAGAAGAAGTGAGGGGTGCGGCTTTTTCCGTATATCCTGCATTACCAGAGCTGAGGAAAGAGATCATGGCACACGAAGCTATTTATATACGCATTACTGGTTTATTGGCTGCTTATAAAGCTGCCTACGACTCAGTAAGCAGAGTTATCACTATTAGAAATTTAGGTAGAGAGCAGTTATGGACTGGTCAGAAACTTTAGATTTAACAAATAAAATTAGTATCATTTCTAACGGATTACGATATGCTGTTGTATATAAAGATATTGACACGTTAAATAAAATTATTTGGAACTTGCAGACTACCTTAGATGTTTTGCAAGAAATGATTGATGATGAAAACAACGATAGAGAAAGGTAATTGGCAATTTTTTGAAAAGATGCCATCTAAAATATATATGGGTATTGACTGCTCCTCTAAAGCAGTACATGCAGTTTTAATTAGTTCTACAGAAAAAGTTATCGGACAAGGCAAATGGTCTAGCACTGATAAAAATTTTTCTACAAGATTCCTTGAAATTATGCAGAATTTCAGCAAAGATTTAAGTAATATAATACATGTAGAAAAAGCCGCTGTAGAGTCGGCTATTTTCATACAAAATCCTAAATCAACTATAGAAATTGCTTCTGTTGTGGCGGGAGTTCGATTATTATGTGATCAAGCAAATATTGTTTGTGATCCTATAGACAATCGTCAATGGAAAAAACAAATATTAGGTAAAGGTAATTTAGGAAAACCACAAATTAAAGAATATACAATAGCAACATGGGGAGATATATTCGCAGAACAAGATTGGTGTGATGCTGGATGTATTGCTTTGTGGGCAAGGAGAAATAAAGATGAGTGAAGACGCATTACAAAGATTAGGACCAGAAATACAGCAGGCTTTTGTAAGCCCTATCGAAGATCCAATAGAGTATAAAGATAAATTTCCAGAAGACTTACCAACATTAGCAGATGTGAAAGCAGAACTTGGAGTAGTAGTCTGGTGTAAATATGAAGCTTGCCAACATAATAAGCGGATACAAGATCTGCAAAGGACATCAGGTAGTTTGTTAAAAAATAAAACTTATAAACCTATTTCAGAAAGGGAGCATACTTGGCGAAACGTATGCGGAAGAGATGAAATTGCCTTAAACTATAACGAATGGGTAGCACGTGATGGTCAGAAACGCAAAGTTCCAGCTTGTTTTGTTTCGTCAGTTAAAGGGGTTAGCGGTCATGTAGATTTTAGTAGATTATTACAATCAGACGGAACTCCTTATGGGGGTCTTATGGGATCTCAACACGTATCAGATGCTGGTTATGGTGTATTTGATGCCTAAACGGATACCAGATAAAGTAAAAACTAAAGCTATGGAACATTTTTTAGAAGGAAAACCTGCTAAAGATATTGCAGATTTGGTTACAAAGCAATTTAATGTAGTTGTTAAACCTTCCACTATATATGCTTGGGCAAATCAATTTAAATGGGGAGAAACTAGGGCAGTTAGTAGAGCTAATGCTGTAGAGCAAGTTAAAGAAACAGAAACTCAAAGATTTTCTAGGTTGCAAGAAGAACATCTATCAACCTACGAAAATTTAAGACGAAAAGCATCTAGCGAATTAAATGTACAGACGTTTGACCGGGCCTTTGATGCGGCTAAAGCTTTAGATCTTGGAATTAAAGGGGAAAGACAAGTTATGGAAGGTCTAATTAGTCTTCAATTCATCCAAGATGTGATGGGAGTTTTAGTAGATGAAGTAAAAGATGCAGACACATTAAATCGTATTGCACTGAAATTAAAAACTTTGGTAGAAACGGATAATGATTAATGACAAACAATAATTCAACCACATTTAATGAAGCTTTTTCCCAATTAGCAGATAGTTTAACAAATCATAATGCTATTAAGGTAGGAAGTTTTTGGGAATTTTTAAGAGATATATGGAGCCAGTCATTTGATCATCCAGAATATTTTAAGGCTTGGCATGTTGGTGTAGTAGCTGAAGATGTGGAAAAATGTGTAGAAGAAGGATTAAATTATGTTGCTATTCTTCCTCGATTTCATTTTAAATCAACATTATTAGGCCATGCGTTTAGTGTTTGGAGATTATTAAAAGCTGGTAGAGATTGTTCTGTGTTATACCTTTCGTACAGTGACCATATGGCTCGTTATCATATATCTGAAATTAATAAAACAGTTAATCGCAACGATCAATTAAAAGAATGGATGAAAAATCGCAGCCCAAAAGCGGACTATTCTTTTAGATACCATATTAATGGCAATCCAATGGAAATTGCACATGGAGGTCTTTTTTCGTTTAAAAGAGGTATGCATGTTAATGGTGCATTGATTGCTGATGATATACTTCGTGATCCAGAAAATCCTTTAAATACTTCCCAATTAACAAAGGTTGAAGATCATTTTTTAACAGAATCTATGTATATTCCCCTTAAAGGTGTGCCTACAATAGTCTTAGGTACTCCTATGTTGCCTGGGGATTTATTAACTAAACTTCAAGAAGATGATAGGTTTATGGCTCGTGTGTTACCTGCGTTAGATCCAGCCCCAGGCAGAAGAGTATTGATGCCTGAGCTTTACTCAGAAGAATGGTTATTAAAACAACAAAAAGCTAGACCTAAATCTTTTGCCTCAGAATTTCTATTAGTACCTCATTTATCTACTCAATCATATTTTGATGAAGAGGAGATTAGGAACTGTGAGGATTTAACTTTAACTAATTACCCTGCCAGCAAGTCTTACGAACACAATGAAACAGATCAGTTATTTGCGGGGTTTGATGTAGGTAAAAAACGACATCCTTCGCATTTAGTTATTTTTAAAAAACGGGGTGATCGTATTGAACAAGTACATCAATCTTGGTTAGATGGGTGGCCGTTTAATGAGCAAATTGATTATTTAAATGATGTAGCCAAAAATTTTAATATTACAAAAGGATATATTGATAATACTAGAGGGGAGCTAGAAGATAGAGGATTAAGTTCTGTATGGAAACCTATGTCTTTTACCCAAAAATCAAAAAATCAAATGGCTCAAATTTTTGAACATTATTTGCGTAGTGATAATTTAAGATTATTAGAGGATAGTAGACAACGTGGACAAATACTTTCTGTTAATAACGAATTAAAAGCTCCTGAAACGCCTTTAGGACACGGAGATGCGTTTTTTAGTATTGCTATGGCTTTGCAGGCTATTTATGAAACTAGTTTGTATAAAGTACAGTCTTTAGGCAATGTAATGGATTGGTTTTCTGATTCTTCAGAAGTTATAGATCCTTTATTGCCAAGTGAAGATATACAGAAAAGGTGGGATGAAGTAGATCAACAGTATCAGAGTGGGGGGGAAACTTTATTAGGGTTAGTTAATCGTATTGATGCTCCTAATCCTAATTGTTCTGAAGCAGTCTGTAGCCCATCTTATTGGGTAAAAGAACGTAATCTGTGTTTATATTGTGGGCACAGAGGTTAAATTTTAGGAGGAAAAATTATGACAGTATCTAGTCGTTTATCATTGAACTTACCACCATCGGAAATTTTTACACATAAAGAATTATCGGAACAATCAAAAATCATTCTTAATCATAGGTATTATTTAAAAGATGAAAATTCACAACCTATTGAAGATGCCGATGGATTGTTCGACAGAGTTGCCTGGGCTTTAGCTAAAGTAGATAAACGGTATGGAGCCTTACCAGTAGAAGTAGAACTTACCCATAAAGATTTTTATTTTATGATGAGAAACTTATATTTTCTTCCTAATAGCCCTACCCTAATGAACGCAGGTACAGAACAAGGCACAATGTCTGCTTGTTTTGTACTTCCGTTAAATGATTCGATGAAAGACATCATGAAAACTGCAACTGATATGGCTATGGTGCAAAAATATGGTGGTGGAACAGGATTTGCTTTATCTAATTTACGACCTAAAGGCTCACATATTACTACTACACACGGAGCTGCTTGTGGACCAATTCAAGTTTTAAAGACTTTATCTAGCGTATCAAGCATGATTACCCAAGGTGGTAAGCGTGATGGTGCTAATATGGCTGTTATGAATATTCGACACCCAGATATTTTAGAATTTATTCGTTGTAAGTCCACAGAAGGCGATATTCATAACTTTAATATTTCAGTTGGAGTTGATTCTAATTGGATGAAAGCTGTGGAAAATAATATGGACTATGATTTAATTGATCCACATACTAATCAAATTGCTGGCCAGTTAAACGCTAAAGAGGTATTTGACGAAATAGTTTTAGGGGCGTGGAGAAACGGAGAGCCTGGTATGATATTCCTTGATAGAGTTAATGAAGATAATCATGTAACTGATCAGTATGGTAATATGATTGCAACTAACCCATGCGGAGAACAACCGCTACTTCCTAACGAATCATGTAATCTAGGCTCTATTAATCTAGCTAGATTTTATCAACATAATCTTAGAACTAAAAACTGGAAATTAAAAATTAATTGGGAAAAGCTACAAAAAATAACACGAACTGCCGTACATTTCTTAGATAATGTTATTGATGGTAATGAATATGCTACTAATGATATTGAAACTATGACTAAAGCTACTCGCAAAATAGGTCTAGGCGTTATGGGATTTAGTGATCTATTAATCCAATTAAAAATTCCATATGACAGTGAAGAAGCTAGGGAAGTTGGCGGTGAGCTAATGAAGAAAATCACTCAATGGGCTAATGAACAATCTATTGAGTTAGGAGAAAAACGTGGGGAGTTTCCTGCATGGACTCCAACTACTTTTGTAGATGAAAATGGAGAGCCTATTCATTATAGAAATCACTGCAAAATGACCGTAGCACCTACAGGCACTATTAGCATGATCGCTGACTGTGCTAGTGGTATAGAACCTACATTTGCCTTGGCGTGGAAGAAACAAAACATATTAGAAGGCAAGACCTTACACTATGTAAATAAATATTTAGAACAAGAACCTTTTTACTCTGAGGCTTTATTAGAACATTTAGCTTCTGGTGGAACATTAAGTGATGCTGATGAAGCTTTTAATATTCCTGCTTGGGCTAAAGAAGTCTACATAACTGCACCTGAAATTAATCCTGAAGATCATGTATTAATGCAGGCAGCTTTTCAAAAACATGTTGATGCAGGTATATCAAAAACAATAAACTTTAGCAATGAAGCTACCACTATTGACGTTGAGCAAGCATATTTGTTAGCATGGGAAAGTGGTTGTAAAGGTATAACCGTATACAGGGCAGGCAGTAGGGAGAAAGAGGTACTTGTTAAAGGTAATACCGAACAAGAAGAAATAGCATGTTGTGACACACCACAAATAGTACAGGATAGTGGATGCGAGACATGCAAGAGCTGTGGATGGAGTGCCTGTACAATAGCATAGAAAAGGAGAATAAGATGGTAAGTACAAACAAAGAAAAAGTGTATGCTGAAACATTTTGGACAATAGCAGACATAAAAAGTATTAGAGAAGAGCTAGGGTATAATTATGAACATGAATGGGATGAAAACACCTATAAAGATTTTTTGTACGCAGTAGAAAAGGACCTTGTTACTGTAATGAGATCAAATGGCAAGGCGTTTTTAACTTCCTTGTTAAAAGAGGCTCATTTTTATGACGTAAACAGACCAATAGCTAGGGAGAGTTAGATGTTAGGAAATATGTTGCAAGGCAGAGATCAACAATTCGTTGCTACTAAAGATAGTGTTACTAACGCTTGGAGAATTTTAGATACATGGCACGAAAGTTTAAGACAATTACAGCCTGAAGATGATATACCTGATGATTCTTCTGCCGTAACGATACTTACTGAAGGAGCTTTTTTAGCTTTAATACGTGAAGCTGCCCGATTAGGTGTATTAGAAAATGCATCTTTTGGATCTGATGCTGAGTTGTTTGAAGCAGATCTACAGATAAAAGAAGAAGAAATTAAAAAACTTCAATCTGAACTAGTATCTTTACAAGAAAAAATGATTAAAACGCCTGTACGCATTAAACAAAGTGAGAGTACGTATCTTAAAGAAAAAGCAATGGATAACATTTTAAAGCTTGCTGCCTTAGAAGATATGACTCATTTATCAGATAAGGACTAGCAAGCTCTTAAAACGTCTCCACGCTTGATTACCTATGCATTATTGTATTACTTCTACTAATGCTATTCGGTTGAGAACGGTTTGTTTATTTCCCTTATATTCAGTTCGTTCTTTAATGGTACCTTTAATTTTGACTATAACAGGAAGTTCTGGGTTACTGCGGTTGTTTTCGTTATCAACATCTGTAACAAGCCAAGTATAATAAGGATCATAGGGGTGTCCATATGTACCTGTTGGGGATATATGCTCACCCTTTATCACATAACCACTAAGCAAAGCATTTAATGCGTCATTTATCGTGCTAGTTTTTACAACCAATATATTGCCAGCTTCTGTACACATCGTTACGATGTATAACTGTTCTCCCGTTGCAAATGACCAAGGCAATTCTATCATTTTAGCATCTAAGACTTCTACGGTAAACTCAGCTCGTTCTGATTTTCCTTTGGTTTCTATATGTGGAACCCATGTTGAATTTTCTATTTTTGCCCGTTTGGCAGCTCTAGCTTGGGTTTTTGCATCGTTTTCTGCTTGTTTTGCATAATAAGTTTCTCGGTCTGAATACCAACTATAGAGGTAGCAAGCTAACCCAAGTGCGGATGATTCTTTACTCATTGATACTATTTGAGTAGTAGCAATATCATTAAGCTGTTGATAAAACTCACGTGATTGTTCTTGATATTCACTTTGTAACTTCTCTATTTGACTTGTAGTTTCAGTTTTTACCCATTCGATTATATTTTGAAACTCTTTTTCCATCTCAGTCGTATTAGCTTTGTTAAGTTCATCCGCATAATCATCATACGAGACACCATCTTTAATTTTCATATTGAAATGAAAGGAGCCGCCATTTTTTGGTTGCCCATCGTATCCCATGCTGGCTGCTGATTCTGGAATTTTGATTTTAAAATCATTCGGGTTTTCAGTAACTAACTTTTTTACTATCGCACTAGTCCTAACTTCTAAGATTTCGCTTTTTTCGAAATATGGGGATTGGATATCAATATATCTGTTTATAAAATTTTGTTCTTGTTTACGAGATACATATCCATCTTTCTCAACTACAGCATAGGTGAGCTTTAATACCTTTAGTAGATCTATTTCATTAATTCGCTTCATACTTTACCTCTTATAAACTCTTGTAATAGATACAGTCTACATTAGTTGTGTATATATGTCAACAAATATTTTACAGAAACATAACAATTTGGTTCAGAAAACAGAAAAAATAGAGTAAAATAGATTATAAGTCTATTTTTGTGACAAAGTGAGGTTTAAGGATTAATGAAATTATCCGACTACTTACCCGAAGTACCCGTGTTAGCACAACAAATAACAGATCTAAATTCTCAAATTAATATGCTTCAGCTTATGAAAGCATCTAATGAAACGGGGCATACTCCTAGCATTGGTTTAGATAACATTGTAAATTCAATGTTGCAAAATCAAATGGCGTATCGACAACAATTGCTTTTAGATCTGCAAACTATTGCTATGACTGTAGAAGAAATTCGTGGACCAGTGGGACACATTACGTCTGAAGTATTTAGACGGGGTTTTGAGTGGAAAGCTACAATTGATGGAGCTGATAAAGAACAATTATATGAATTTAATAAATTTATGGACAATTGTAATTCGTTTGATCAGTCGTTAGAAGAAGTGCTTAGACAGTTCCACTTTGATTTAAACATCTTAGACGATGCCTTTTTATATATAGCTAAAACTTACCATGTAAATGATGAAAATACGATTACATCTAAAGTAGATGAAATACGTAGATTAAATCCTTCAATGGTAGAATATGATTTAGATAAAAATGGACTTCCGAAAAGGAGCCATTATTTGTGTGTAATACACAGGAAAAAAGTTTCGTTAGAATCGGGAAATTGCGAGGAATGTGGTCGACCTTTAGAAGGAGCGATGTATAAATACACCCACAGGAACAATGTAATTTTCTTGTTGGATAATGAAATTATACATATATCTAAGTTTTCGCCATCTGAAACATATGGGTGGAGTCCTATACTAACAATTTTTGAAAAATCTTTAACTTTAATAGGTATGGATAGACAATTACATAATTATTTTTATAACAGAAAACTTCCTGGCAGTATGTTAATGGTACATACTGACGATCCAGAATCGTTAAGACGAGAACGAGCTAATATAGCAGCCCAGATGCGATTAGATCCTAACTTTGTACCTATGGTTGCTGTATCTTCTCAAAATAATAGGGGTAGAGTTGATTTAGTAAGAATGTTTCATACGTTGCAGGAAATGGATTATCTACCTGTCCGTACAGAAATACGGGAACGTATTGCTGCCATGTGGGGAGTTTCGCCTGCGTGGCAAGGAGCTGCCGATGCTTATGGGGGATTATCAACCCAAACACAGCAACTTGTAGTGATGTCTAGGGTTGTAGAAGGAGATCAAAGACTATTTCACACAAAAATTCTTCCACAATTATTAGCATGTTTTAACATTACGGAATGGGAATTAACTTTAAAAGTACCTGAAGAAAAAGCTGAAGCTACCCGTATTTCGTTTGCACAACAGCGTGTTTCAATGGCAAGTCAATTAAATGGGATGGGCTTTACAGTCACTATCGCTAATGCAAAAAACGATATAGGTGTTCCGGTAGAAGACGCACAATTTATGGTAGCAAATAAGCCTGAAGAAGAGCCTCAAGATATGACATCGTTCTTTAATGAAATGCCCGCTGATCGAGATATTGACGAGTGGGCGGCTGCTAGAGAAAAGAAAGGTGAAGATAGAGCTTACGGTTTTCAAAGATTATCAGGCAGACCCCCTAAAGGGGCTAAAAAGCAGGATATAAAGTAGTCGTTTATGCCTATTAAAGAAAAAAATGGTAAATGGTATTGGGGCAAGCAAGGTCCATTTGATACTAAATCAAAGGCTCAAGAAGTAGCCCAAGCCGCTCATGCATCAGGATATAAAGGCTCTTTGCAAAAATTTTTAGTGTTTTCAAAAGGCGAAAAATACACTAAAAAAGAAGTACAATATGCTGTTGCAAATGAGCAACAAGTATTTAACCAAGAAATGTGTGGCACATGTCATTATTTTGACGCTAAAAAGGATGTTTGCTCGATAGTGAAAGGTGAAATACACGATCGTATGTGGTGCAATAAATGGGAATCAATAGACTATATTACTCTTAATAATATAGCTAATATTTCAAAGACAAATATAGATAAGCTTCAAGAGGCAGGAATATATACATTAAAGGAATTAGCAAATTGCGATAGCGACATAGAAATAAATTTAAATAAGGATACTTTTGAGCGATTACGCTCACAAGCTAGGTTGCAACAAATAAAAAGTGAAAGCCACAACAACGCTTTGGAATTATTACGCTTTGAAAAAGGTAGGGGATTGGATAGATTACCGACCCCTAGCAAATCCGATATATTTTTTGATATGGAAGGCTATGCAAGTAACAACAATAATTTAGAATATTTATTTGGGGTCCACTATAACGAAGACCTGTTTAAAGAGTTTTGGGGCCACAATGAATTAGATGAACAAAAATCATTTTTAGAGGTATTACAGTTTTTTGAAAAGCATATTAATAATAATCCTGATGCTCACATTTATCATTATCACCATTATGAAACTACGGCGTTAAAAAAATTAGCAAATAAATATCATTTTGGCAAAGATATTTTAGACAGCTTAATTAATAAAGGTGCTTTTGTTGATTTATATCCTGTTGTTAAGGAAAGCTTACGAATTTCTGAGCCTAGATATCGATTAAAAAATATAGAAAAATTTTATATGAAAGCTCGAACAGACGTTGTTTCTAGTGCTATTAGTAGTATTGAGACGTACAAAACGTGGACTGAAACGCAAGATAATCAACTGTTAAAAGATATAGCTCAATACAATAAATCAGACTGCGTATCAACTAAATTATTATTAAAATGGTTATCAGATCTAAAACCAATACAAAAAGATACTGCAACAGTGTTTACTAGTTCGGATGCTGGAGTCTTTACGCCCACGTATGGCAAATACGAAAAACCAAAAAAGAAATCGAAAAAAGATCAATTTGGATTTGAGGTGCCTAATTATGCAAACTAATAGTTTGTGTCCGAAGTGCAAAGGCACGTTGTATTTAGATGTAGATAAAGATTTACATTGTTTAGTGTGTGGAAAAACAATAGGTTTAAGGAGAGAAATAGGATATGGAATCCAAAATACCAGTAGAAGCACGGATACCATTGATCAAAAAAAGGTTAATGGGATGGCGATGGACAGAGTTAAGCCGATGGTTAAAAGAAGAATATGGGATAAGTATAGACAGAACCAACATTGCTCGTTGGTACGTTGCCGAAGCTAATCCCGATAGCGTAAGTTCCCAAGAAGCTCTTGATAAAGATACCGTTAAAGATCGAGTAGCTTTAGATAAACGATTATTAGAAGCTAGATCTCAAGCTACCTTCTACAAAAAACTTTATACTCAAAGTATTCAAAAGGATTTTAAGGCGAATTTTTTAGTTGATGCTATTCATGCCGCTACTGTACCGCTTCCTAAAGTTTCTAATGTTAAAATCAAAAAACCTACAGGCAAACGTAGAGCTGAATCTTCCCAAATTGTAGTAGCTCCTTTAACTGATACTCATATTGGTGAAGATGTTGATTACCATCAAATGGGTGGATTAAATGCATATTCGTTTGAAATATTTAATAAGCGTTTGTTTGGATGGGCATCAACGCTATTAAACTTGGTGGAGCTTCGTAGAGCGTCTGTTCCTATTGATGAGTTGGTTATCCCTATGTTAGGTGATATGATCTCTGGAGACATACACCACGAGCTTGTAACGACTAACCAAGATCATGTCATGGGTCAAATGAGTAGGGGAGCTAATTTAATTGCACAAGCATTATTGTACTTAGCTCCCCATTTTAAAACTATCACAGTACCTTGTGTAGTAGGTAATCACGGTAGAATGACTCGCAAACCCCCTATGAAAGATAAATATATGGACTGGGACTACATGCTTTATCAGTGGGTAGCTTCATTTTGCAGTGAACAAAAAAATATTAAATTTGATATTAAAACAGGATACTACAACATGTTTTCTGTGTTTGATAAAAACATTCTTATTATGCATGGAGATAGTGCATCAGGGGCTGGATCTATAACATCTATTACTAACGTCTTAACAAAGTTGAGATCTGTATTGCAGTTTAGAAAGGGTTTAGAGTCTGAAGTAGCGGCTGCTACAGAAACTCCTATTTCAGACAATCTTTTAGCGACTAATTTTGATTCAGCTATGATAGGACATTTTCATAGAGTGGATGAGTTAGATATAGGAACTGGTCATGTAATAATTTGTGGATGTATGAAAGGTGGAGATGAATTTGCTCTACAGCGTTTAGGAGTCATTACTAAGCCTCAGCACATAGTGACATATCACCATCCAAAATATGGATATATTGGTAAAGAAACAATTTATTTAAACACGTTTGATAATACACCTAGTCCATTTGAAGACGTTTTAACTGATGTTTGGTCAGAAAATCCCAAGTTTTCAGTATAATATTGTGATGGAGAAATAAATGTCACAAAGACCTATTGAACAAAAAATTAATTTAGCTTTAACTCGTATGGGGTTAGAGATATTTGAATCATCTCAAAATCGTGTGCCTGTTTGTACTGGGCGTTTAAAAAAGAACGCATTAGTAAAACTCAATAAAAATGTAGTAGAGATTAAATATACAGCTCCATATGCTCGTTTTATTGAATTTGGTAGCACTGAAGAGAATGATATACGACCTTCATCGTATACAACACAAATTAGATCACATAGTAGAATAACAAAATCTGGTAAAAGAATCCAAGTACAGTCACATGAAAAAACATATGTAGGCAAAAAACCTATAAAATGTGCTGACGGTAGATGGGCTGTAATTGATACAACTAAACCGTATAAAGGTAAATTCTATCTTACCAGTGCTGTTTCCGAAATTCTTAGAAAAACTTTAGGAAAAAGAAACGGTCTTCAAGCGTATGTGGGATAGAGAGGAATTATATGGTAGACAAAGATAAAAATTTAAAAATCACTCCAGAACAGGAATACATCATAGAACAACACAGTAGAATGGTGGGTAAAGTGCTTGATCTATTAGAAGCATCTATGCCTGAAGGTAATCAATGCGAAAAGATTAAAAAGCTTGCACAAGTACCCCTATATGATTTTAGACATACTATGCTTCAATTAGTAACTACAGGTATTCCGACAGAATAAAAAAGCCCCTACTGACTAAACAATAGGGGCAATTAATTGGGTTGGGGGCTTTCGCCCCCTATTTTTAAGCTATGCTTAAGTTTTTGTGGTGAAGCTCAATTAAAATTTTTATTGCCATTTTTCTAGCAGATGCTTCTATCGGTGCTGAATATCGCTCTTCTCTGCCTGCAATAATTTTTGTATTCCAAATCTTTATAATTGTGTCGTGTATATTTTTATCTTCTTTTTTGATTAAGTCTAGTTCGTTCTCTCTAGTTATCATGTTGTTTACCTCATATAATTTATTTGATATATACATCCTACTCTTATAAAATGACTTTGTCAACCATTGTTTTGTAAATCATAATATAAAGATCTAAATTGCCGTTAATTTTATAAAAAGAAGAGTATAATAGACTATGTACAGTTGTGTAACTGATACTAGACATTTGCTTAAACTAGAAAGGTCGGATGGCTAAGACCAGCTTTTCTAAATTAATAAAATATTTTTAGGAGGCACATAATGTCTGATGAAAATTTCGACCGAATCGAAAGACAGTTAGAAGGCAATTCTTTAGCCTTAAATGCTATTGCTGAAGTCCTACAAAAAATGGATTCTAAGCTTTCTCGAGAAGAGGGAGTAGCATTAGCAAAACAAGAGCGTATTGCAAAAGCAAAAGAAAAAGAAGGTATGGTACAAGACGTTGCAAACAGCGTTTTAGCTATGATCAAAGCTGAATTTGAAAGACCTGCCAAAGGTACAGGTAAAACAGAAAAAAATGCAGATGATAGCGAAAGTCAATCAAAATTACCAGCCGCAGGAACAGAAGAGGTACAGAAACCTATCGTTATGAAAGAATATGATGACGATGAAGAAGAAGAAGAAATGGAAAAAGCTCATACTCCTGAGCATGATGATGAAGAGGATGGCGAGGACATGGAAAAATCGAGCTTAAAAGCTCAAATTGCTAAACTTCAGAAACAATTATCTGACTACGATGAAAAAATCGAAAAGGCAGTTAAAGAAGAGTCTGAAGCTAGACTTAGAAAAATGGGATTTCGAGAAGAGAAATCTTTACAAGCTCCAACAAGAATTGAACCTGTAATGGGAACCCAATCATTAGGAGTAGACGAAGCTCCATACATTAAAAAGTCTGCAACCGAAGGTGATGTAGTTGATCAGTTAGCACAATTATCATTTAGCGAATTGAGAAACATGCAATCTGCCATCGAACAAGGCAACACTGACGGTGTGCCAAAAGAACTACTCGGCTAATCAAAAAATTTAAAAAGGAGAAATGAGTAATGTCTAACCCAAGTTTACAAGAATATTTAGCTCAAAGCCAGCAAGGCTTGTACAACAGTGTTTTCGGCAATGATATGCTAAAGAAGCAATCATACTTTACCGTAGATACTGCGACAGGCGTGTTTAACGCTACCTATGGTAGGAAAGTGTGGCAGGCTTTGAATAACCAAACTAGATTCTTCAACGCTATTCCCCGAACTGTTTGGGGCAATACAGCAGGTTGGAGAGTTAGAACAGATCGAGGAAGCGGTCGTTCCAGACCCGTGACCGAGACTGGTAGCCTCCCTACTGTGGACGTCAGTAATATCGAAACCATTTCCTCACTACCACGTACCGTAGCCACTACGTTCGGTGCATCAGTTAAATCAGTATTTACTTCTGGTTTAGAGGGTGGTGTTGGAGATGTACTAGCTATGGAATCAGAAAATGCTACTTTAGACCACGTTAAAGAAATTAACGAAGAATTATTAGCATCTTCAGCTATGATAACTTCAGCTGGTGCTACCACGACTTTTACTGTGCCAGCTAGTATGGCAAAAAATTTCAAGGTAGGAGATGCCGTAGCACAATATGATGTTTCGGCAACTGGTCACGATAGGCAGTCAGGATCAGTCATTTCCTCCGTGAATGAGAGTACGGGAGTGGTTACGGTGGCTTCTGGAACTACGTTTGCCGATGGGGACATAGCCTATATATATTCCAGAGCTGGTTTAACTTCCCTAGACGATATCGTAATGCGTGATGGTGCTGAAGTAGGTAACCAGACCTCAAGAGTAAGAGCATACGATCTTACAATCAATACTCGGACTGCGGGGGGTTGGTCAGCCGCCGCTTCTGCATCCTACAACGGGGGAACTGGGAGAGCATTAAGTTTAACCTTAATTGACACTGCTATCCAAAAAATAAGAGAGAACGGGGGCAATCCGAATCTTATTCTACTAGGGCATGACCAATATTTTAATTTGGAAAGGCTCTTAAATAGCAACCAACGATACATGGGTCAAGAAGAAGTAGTAGTTGGTATCGGATCTGAAAGAACATTCCCAGGAACTAGGACAGGATTAGTATTAGCAACCTATCAAGGGATACCAATTCTGCCTGATGCTGACGTTGCTAAGTCAGTATCTACCTCGGATGCTGTACTAGGCTCTAATGTGTATGTACTAGATACAAATGCGTTAGAAGTGGCCGTGGCCCAGCCCACTAGCTACACCGAGAACCGTGATTACTTTGCCTCTAATTCGTTAGTAGTAAGAGGATTGATCTACACTATGGCAGAACTACGATGTAAAAACATGGCAGTTCAAGCTAAGGTCGCAGATCTAAACGCTAGTTAATAGCTAGCTGACTTGGGAAGCGTGGTTACATTGCTACGCTTCCCATTACCCCTAAGAGTAGTGTATGGCTTATGAATAGCATCAAAAATTTATTAAATACAAAATTAAAAACGACTTTTAGGATATGAAATGGTTGAAACAACTGAACAAATCTCAATAGATCTGGCAGTTTATATGGAAAGATTAGATACATATATAGCAACCCAATCCCAATTAAACGAGGCTTTATGTACTAGACTGGAAAATTTAGATTCAGAGCTAGAAGATTTAAGAGATTGGCGAAGTAGATTCTACGGAGCAAAGTCATTATTATTTTTATTTGGCATATTATTAGCACATGGGGCCGCAGTAATCGCAAGCATGGTTACTGTAACTACCATGATGAATGATTAGGAGTATTGAATGGATAGACACATTGACGTTAGAGAATGGGAGGCTGACTATTCTACTAGACAATCAGCACATCCATTCACTAAATATCAGCCTTTTAGGCAAGCGACAAGCACTACAGCAGCCACATTATTAACTTGTGGTCAAGGTGAAATCGCTACCAACTTAGTTACTAATCCACGTATCGAATCTACAGACATAACTATGTTTACAGCTACTGGTTCTGCTATCTCAAGAGATACTGGACAACAATCAGCAGGCACAGCTAGTTTACTAGTAAATCCTGCAAACTCAGCCGCCGGAGAAGGTTTTTATTGGGAATCTCCAATGATACCTTTCGAGCATTTTCCACAACATCTTACAGTACAGGTGGAGCATCGTGGAGCGTCTGCATCTGGTGCAGTGAAGTTAGAGATCAGAGATGCTGATGGGACAACGGTTTTAGCAACTTCTGGTAGTTCAAACTTAGCCACTTCATGGACTCGAATAACAGCACAATATACTATCCCAGGCTCTACCGATGCTGCCGCTTATAGATTATATGTAACTACTCAAGCCCAACATAATATCAACTACTATGTTGATAAGGTAGGTTTTGAAGTCCGTGAAGATACTATAGCAGTTTCTACTTATGTAGATGGATCTGTAGGTCTAAATTACGAATGGACAAGTACTGCTAATGCATCTACATCGATAAAACGACCTGCAATGACAAACATCAGAGGATTTAAGATCACGAATGAATCTAGTACTGGTGGAGAAATTGTTTATATAGCCTTAGACCACACGGCTACGTCATCAACAGGTATTCCTATTGGGGCTGGTGAATCATTTGAAACACAATTTCCTATAGGATTTAAAGATAAAGTAAGCGTAATTTCAGCAACAGGTACACCTACAATTCGTGGTGTAATCTGGGGAGTGTAATATATGACTAACCTTGATGTATATCAACAAGTAGCAGAAGATGCTTCTATTGTTGTACTGGAAAAGCAATTTGGGAGCACTACGGTAGAAGATATCTCAGACGCCTTAGAAGAGTACGGTAGATTATTTCAAGCTGGTATTGCTTCAGATGCAGAAGTGCTTACACTATCTCGTGCTTATCCAGACAATAAGATTTACAAAGAGTATGCTGGTAGAGTTGAAGCAGAGCCTATTGTAGTGGGTGGACCTGCTAGTGTTGAAGTAATTGATCGAGAAGGTCATTTAATTACCACAGACGCATTGACTAAAGCTTTTGATAAATATATGTCGAACTTTAGAACTCGGAACACTATGGTACTCCATTCAGACGTACAAGTTGGATGGGCATTACCTGCGTATATTTCAAAAAGTGGGCAAGTATTTAAATCTGGGGTTGATGATAAAGGTTTGTATTTTGTCACTGAAATTAGGAATGATACAAATATAGCCAACAGAGTTTTAGATCAAATTAAAGATGGTCAGCTTAAATCTTATTCGATTGCTGGCTCTGCTACAAAAGTAGAGAATTTAATGAAAGGCAATATGCCATACATGGAAGTACAAGAACTTGATCTAGCCGAAGTAACAGTTTGCGAAAAAGGTGTAAATCAAGGAGCCCATTTTGAAGTTTTAAAAGCAGATGGAATGACTACTAGTCAGACTTGCCAAGATGGGAGCTGTTTAAATACTTCTGCTAAAGTAGAACAAAGTGAACCCGAAGCTCCAATAACTAAGTCTTCAATGCGACCATTTAGACCGAGTAGACTTTTCTACAAAAAAAGTGATAGCATAGACTTTATCAAATCATTTCAATATTGGATAGATACGAGGAGTTAATATGAAAACTACTAATGCAATATATCAAATAGTAACATTGTTAAAAGAAGTAAGTCCTGAACGTATAGCAGAAGCTAGGGCAGCGGGACTTGTTCCTCAATCAGGAGATTGGCAAAAACCTGGTAGATTTATACAAGATCCTGATAAGAAAGATGGTGCGAGTGATGACGCTTCACAAAAAACACCTGCAATATCTTCGAGCACTGCAATAGCGGCGCTTGAAAATCTTAATTTGCTTGATGAGGATGAAATAGAGGAAACAATTGGGGAGGTAGGTTATAATTCAGAAGCTGAAACTCCTCAAGAGTTTTACATAGTTGCAATAGATGCGGTTGTTACGGAACTTCAATCTCGAATGGAACAAAAAATAAGTGATGCAAAAAGTAGTTTAAATAGAGACCAATGGTCGCTTTTAGACTTAATAGGGTCGATGGCAAGTTACGAGACTTGGGTTGATTTAGCGGGACCCTTAGTGGAAAATTCCCTAAGCCGTCTTGGCGATTGGGACGAGTTTGGCTTTGATGACGAGTGGTATCCAGATAACCCTGAGCAAGTGAAAGAAGGGTTGCGTGCTCTTAACGCAAATCGAAACAGATAAACTTAATTGGAAACTATAACTAAACATACAGGAGTTAGTATGAGAACTAATGAATCAATACAACAAATAGTAGAACTATTAAAAATAACACCTGCAGAAGCTAAAGAACGTGGACTAGCTCCAAAGTCTGGAGACTGGAACGCTCCAGGGCAATGGATTTTAGATGATAAAGCAAAGCGTGACGAAACAAAAACCGAACAAGAAGTAGACCGAGCTAAACAACAGGGAGCTTCTGATGAAAGAAATAAAGGTTATCAGGGACATAGAAATAGAGCAACATGGGCAGTTGGCGTATTAGATCTGATTCCTGATGAGATTCTACAAGAAGAGCTAGAAGAAATGGATATATCAACTATGACGAGACAAGAAGCTAAGTTTGCTCTTGCAGATTCAGCACAAAGCATGGTAGAAGCAGACTTTGAAATGGCTCAAGACGCTTTAGAAGAAGCTGGTTTTGGATGGATGTCAGATTTTATAGATACTTCTGACATTGACTATGATAGCCTAGTTGAGCATATTGTAGATGACTATGATTTGTTCGAATTTAAAGATGATATAGAAGAACGTGAATCCGAAGCGTCTACAGTTTACCGTAGGGAACAAGACAAGCCTTCTGAAGACCGGGCACAGGGAGAATTTGATCCAGGGAGCTTTTATCCACGTTAATCCAAAGCGTCTACAGTCTATCGTGGGGAACAAGATTAACTAAACATAAAGGAGATAACATCCAATTAAATGACCAACATTATTACCCAGGCATTAAACTTTTTACATTTGTCTAGCGGGCACGAGTATCACGATCATGCAGAAAAAGAATACGAACTTTATAAACACATTGAACATATAGACGAACCTGTAGAAACATCTCATTGTAAATACTGTGAATACGACACGAGAACACAACAAGAAAAAGATCGAGATACTGGTTATTTAATATAAGAGAGGAAGTATATGATGGACCACAATCAAGCACATGAATGTGCATGTAAAGACGAAGAAGTGGGATGCAGTTGTCAAGGATGTGGTTGTGAAGAAGATGTATCAATAGCACAATGTGGGTGTGGCAACTGGCAGCAATGTGCAATAGAAAATCAAGATATAGAAGGAGAATCACATGATTAGAATATTAACATTAGGTATCCAGTTTTTCATGTTAAATAGCGGACAGTCCAAGGCTGGCAAAGGTGTGCTGAACGAGGGCATGGATGTTATAACAGCTATTGGTAAGGCTATGAAGGACAAAAAGATAACTAACGCAGAGAAAAAGGCTGTGGTGAAAGAGATAAAAGAATTTTCTAAGGCTGCAACTGATCTATTAGATTCCATAGCCATTCCTGAATAACAGATGGTATTGTGCGAGCTTCAAGTTTTCAACTGTATGGACTTATTTTATTAGTTCTGATTTTGGGGGCAGTTTTAGGAAGTTTATCCTATTCCGATAAAATTAGTTCTACCTTACAATCGCTTGAATCTCGCACTTCTTCAACTTTAACTGTTAACGAACCTGCTTCTGTTGTAATTCCACAAGAAATATATTGGGCATTAGATGATTTGTGGAAAGCTACCGAGCAAACGCAAAGGATCATAAACGAAAATCGATTTCAAATTGATACATATTACTATCAGATTGATGACCTAACTACACGACTCCAAGCTGTTGAAGAGGAATTAAATTCTTTACTATCGGATAGAAAGTGGAACTGATATGAAACTTAACCTTAACTTAGCCACCATTAGCGTACTAGTAGGCTTTGCCACACAGATAGGTGGAGGCGTTTGGTATTTATCCCAAATAGACGCTGCCGTTGCTAGTAACTCTGCTAACATCCAAAAAATACAAACTACTTTAGATGAACAGCCCTATGACCATTTAAATGCTACGGTAGAGAGCCTTAACAATAGAGTTGACGAGATCTCTATGACGGATCTACTTACCCTCTTCCAGATGTCAGGCTCGGAAATGGATGAGATTTCAGACAGGCTCGCTGAACTAGAAAAAATACAATCGCTAATAGAACTTAAACTTGAAATGTTAGCGGTACAAGGAGCAGGAGGCTTATAATGGATATAAAACTTGGAAACATAAAACTTTCTCTAGGTATTATTATCACCATCGTATTACAAGCCGCAGGTTTAATTTGGTACGTTTCCTCATTAGACAGCCAGATGAACGCTAATACAGCTCAAATAGAAGAGCTACAGGCACAATTAGAACGCCATCAAGAAATGGATGCTACATCATCGGCTGATTTAGAAGAACGTCTGGATGACATTGAACAAATCCAAAAAGTTATCGACAATGAAATGCGTACGATCATGTCTGACCACGAAGGATTTGGAGATGTGCTAAAACAATTAAATCAAGCAGGCTTATTACCTAGTGGAGAAAAACGCCAGTATGGAGATTACTACTAATGAATTTTACTAATTTAAAGGTACCCATAGCCGTTGTAGGCGTTATACTTGTCCAAGCATTTGCCGTAATTTGGTACATGTCCAACCTAGATGCAACGGTTAAACGACTAGATGCAACAGTATCTACATCTAACATTGAACGCTTTGGAATCATGGAAGCAGAAATCGAACATCTAAAAGAACGTCTAACATCAGAAGGTACAGCAGAGATGGCAAAAGATGTTGGGGAATTAGATATACGTGTTAGCGAAATCGAGGCATTGTTATTGGAATGGTCAGATCAAAATGTATTCCATATACATGATGAAGACTTCGATAAGAAACTCGACCAAAAGATAACTTCCCTTAGGCAGCGGATTAAGAAACTAGAAGATAACCAAGAGGTTATATTTGAAGAAGCCCGTGGTATTAAATCGAAGGTGAAATAGTATGGGTAAAAACAGTAACGGAATAAATCTATCGGAGTCTGGGAAAGTAAACTTAGATATTAAATCCTTGGTTGGAATTGTTGCGATGTTATTATCCATAGCTTCTGTCTATTTCACATTACAAGGAAAGATAACACAGTTGGAATTAGATGTAGTAAGGATGCAGGATACTTCATCTATGAATACAGAGTTTCGTATTAAATGGCCTAGGGGCGAACTGGGAGCCTTGCCAGATGATGCAGTGCAGGATATTAATATTGAATATCTTCAGGGGGAGATTGAGGATTTAGAAGATGTTCTTGAGGAACTAGAAGACGAATTAGAAAGTCATTTAAACGATAGAAACGCAGGTCATTAATATTATATGTTTAAAAAACTTACACTGCGTGATTGGCTAATAGTAGGTGTAATATTCTTTAGTTTATTATCCCTAGTATCATGCCGTCACCTACCCATTATAGGGGAAGATCAGAATAGCTTAGAGGAAGTAGAAACTACAGAGGAAGTAGCTACCGCTCCTACCAACACGTTAGAAGTCGTTTTACAAAGGGGAGCTTTAAAGTGTGGGGTTAATGAAAACCTTATGGGGTTTGGTATAAAGCTCTCTACGGGAGCCTATGAAGGGTTTGACATAGATTTTTGTAAAGCTGTCGCTATAGCCATACTAGGAACTCCAACAGTGGAGTACATTCCGTTGACTGCCGGAGAACGCTTTACTGCACTGTCAGATGGAACTATTGATGTGTTGATACGTAACACTACATGGACAGCTACTAGAGATATGAAACTTGGGAACAGTTTTGTTACAACCACATTTTATGACGGTCAAGGAATATTAGTTTACACCGATACTATGTATAAAGGGTTAGATCTCCTTATAATGCAAACTTTAACGGAAGGAACTGATACACTTATGGAACTTTCAGGCTCTACAATATGTGTAGTAGCCGGTACTACGACTTCGAGAAACATCCAAGAAACTTTTAACAATGCAGGTGTACCTTTTAAATTGTTAGAGTTTGAAACGAATATGCCATTGCGGGCAGCTTTCGGTAGAGGCATATGTAACGCCATTAGCATGGATAAATCAGCATTACTTTCTTTTAAAGCTACATTACCTAATCCAGATGATCTTACGTTAGCGGGGGCTACGCTATCAAAAGAACCTTTAGGCCCAGTAACGAGAGATAATGATTCAGAGTTTTACGATGTGGTCCAATGGACGATTTTTGGAATGATTCAAGCAGAAGAACTAGGCGTAACATCTGAGAATATAGATAGATATGTACAGCAACCTTTTGACCCACGCATAGCTAAACTTTTAGGTGTAAGTTATGGGGGCGGGGAAATACTAGATGTAGGTTTAGCTGTTGACGCACAATTCATGCAAGAAGTAATACGCCAAGTAGGGAACTATGGGGAAGTCTACGACAGGCACCTTACACCACTTGGGTTAACTAGAGAGAACAGTTTAAATGCATTATGGCAAGATGGAGGTTTGATTTACTCGCCACCATTTAAGTAAGGAGAGAGCATGGCTTTAACACATATAGGAGACATACCTAATCTACACGTTAGAGACTTCCAACGAAAACGTGTATATGACTCAGAACTAGAATGTTCATTTTGGGATAATGTTTCTATACTACCTCTTGAAGAAATTGAACAGCTTATTACAGATATTTCCGTTTGGGCAGATATTAAACAGCCAACACTCTCAGTGCAAGGGCATGAAGATATGTTAGTTGCTTACGCAACGCCTACCGAAATTGTACTACCATTTCCTATAACGCAAAGCAAACCTTTCATATGTCACGAAATGTCTCATGTGATTAACTATCAACTAGGCCCCGCTGATCATCATGGGTCAAACTTTGCTAAGGTCTACCTAGAGGTGGTATACAAATTTATAGGCAAGGAAGCTTATGAAGAACTTAAGAAGGCATTTGACCATCTAAGGGTACGCTATGAGGAGGTGATCTTAGTCTAAGGATGGTAGATATTAACTTTATTATTATATCTACCATTCCTTATTTGTTTTCTAATAGTTGCAGTATAATATATTATATAAGTAAGTAGGAGAATGTAATGGATAGAAAAGAGTTAGAAGATCTTATAAGACAAAACATTGAATCCTATAGCGAGTCTGATATGGCAATATTTTTAGCTTTATGCCAAATATGTGATTTAGATATATGTAAATTGATAGCTAGTTCATTACCAGAAAGCACAAAAATTAGCACTGTTTCTTGTAATTCGTGCGGAGAAAACAATAGTGTTTTAATGTTTACAGTAATTATTCCTGAGGATGCTAAATCTAATGATAAGGATAACTAATGAGCGAGTTTTTTCATTTTGACACGGAAGAAGAATTTATACCAGAAAACCAAGATAAAGTATTAAATTTAAGTCGTAACGAAGCATTATTTATAGATGATAACCTGTCTATGTTAATTGAAAAAGATTTAGGAGATGATCGCTTAAGTACGTTGCGACCTTTAAGCCATACAGCAGGGTTGCCTGCTCCTATTGATTTATTAGAAAAAATAGGGGTAGCAATTTTATATACAACTGATTCAGCTAATTATGGTCAAGAAGCAGAAGTTATAGTATCTGATACAGATTTATATATGCTAAGAGAAATTGCAGTAAGTTACGCTAAAGTTGGTGATGAGCCTGTAGGCTTTCAGTTAAAAAGAAAAATATACAAATTATTATTTGAACAAACATACCATAGAAACGAAGTAGCTAGAAATATTATAGCTCAAATAGATCCAGCACCTAACATAGTTGACAACGAATAGTTCTAATCTATAATTAAAGCTGGACAAGATACACCACGCTCGTGGATGTTATAGAACGCTTGCCTTACAGCTAAGATATGAAAGCTGTGATAGCAGGCAGAGTGATTAATAAATAAATGTTGATCAACTTTTCCCACCTCTGCCTGTCTATTAAAACTCCTTGTTGACAACTGTTTATTTATAGAGTAGGATATATTCATCAAATAAATTATACGAGGTAATTAACATGACAAATGTACCAAACAACAAAATATCATCCTTCACAAATTCAGCTACCTTCTTTTTAAGAGAGAATGAATTTGACTTGTTAAAGAAAGAAAATAAAAATTTATACAAGATTATTAGAGATATTTGGAATAATTACGCTTACGAGCGTACCAATATTTCCCGAGAAGATCGAGATAAGGCGATAGATCTTCTCCTTGAAAATCACCACAAGGAGATGGGTCTGATCTGAGCGTGGGGGCGAAAGCCCCCTATTAGGATTTTAGAAAATTGAAAAGGAGGTGTTAGTATGAGCAATAGACGAGATGAGCTACGGTATCGCATTTGGCGTGATCGAGAAGTTTTACGCAGATTGCCTGGGAGACCTACTGAATGGCAGTTAAGAAAAGAATATTTAGCAGATAATCCCACTGTAAAAGAAGCAGATATTATATTAAACAAATAAAGCAAGACGATAGCCAAAAGTTAATAGTGCTAGATCATAAAAATGTGGTCTAGCATTTTTCTTTTATATTTAGAGTATAATACAGTAAGGAGTTGCATATGCTTTATTCAATGGATGATTTTGAAGAGTTAGCATCCTTAGCTGGTGAGTCACGTAGGTATTTTCCTTCAGACCCAGATAAGGCAGTTGAAAACTTTTCAGATAGATATACACATTTAATTGCGTGTTTAATAGTAACTAATGTCTGGGCTTATCTTGAAGCTGAAATGCTTTTAAAGACAGGTAATCGAACAGATCCATTAGCAACCACACGTAAATGGAAACCATCGGATTTTAAATTAATGCAAAAACATTATAAGAATTAGGGAAGAAATATGATTGAAGGAATAAAATTAGGATTAGCATTTAACAATAGATTGAATGACGAAACTTTATTAGCAAAAGCACGGGAGACTTATAAGGATGATGCTGACTTAGGATCTATCTTTAAAAACAAAGCTACCTTATTAAATGCTATAACTAAGGCAGTAGGACCATCGGGGAAACTAACAGTACAAGAATGGTCAAGCATTGGTAAAGCGTTAGGAATTTATAAAGATCAATAAACTTATTGCAATTGTTAATTTTGTTTGTTGACTTGGGGAATATTGATATGATATTGTGATAGCTAATAATTATTATTAAAGAAAGGTATATTATGAACGCTATAACAAAATCGCTATTAATGTATTTTAATCAAGATTCAGAAACATCTTCTACAATTATGGAGATTTATCGAAGCTCAATAGACGATTATACATTTATGCTTGCTTTAAAATACTTTGTGCAAGATCCCAACAATTTTCCAAAAGAATTTAAAAGCTTTAGTGGGGGCCGCAGTATTAATTGGAATGATGTAGTATTGTATTATAAAACACATTTTCAAAAATTTAATCTCGAATATGGCAAAATTCTGTTTAGTTTTTATCAATCTAAGTTTTTACAAGATAAGAAAATAGCGGAGTCTAAGAAATATAGTTTGATTCCGATTACGGGTACAAACAGCAGCCAATATAAAATAGTATTAAAAAAACATGAACGGATGTTAGCATGATGAATATTGAAACTTCTATGGTTAGAGATTTTTTTATACTTAATAATTCTTGTTGGGGGGATTTAGGTCAAATCATCTTAAAAGTACAAGATAGAAAACGATTAGGGTTAATTATGTATAAATATTTATCAGTGCATGAATGGACATACGATAAGTTTAAAAAACAACATTATCCAGACGGATGTACAGTGGGGTATTACAAAGCGATAAAACGATCACCTAAGGTTTTTGGTAACATCGACTGGAATCAACTTATTGATCATATGAGATTTATTAAACGATTAGAGCAATCAATAATATAGGAGAGGAGCTATGACACCTATAACAGAAGATCCAGATCATAAATGTTTGATTGATGTTAGTGTGTGTTGTAAAGCTGACGAACATAAATGGTTTCCTCTTATGTGTTCAAGTTGTGGTGAGTTTACAGACTTTGTTTGTAGAGATTGTGGAGTTATTTTATATAAATTAGATTAGTTTTGTATGAAAAAAGATAGAGTTATATTATTTTGGTCAAATATTCCTTCTGATTTTGGATATACTAATTATCAAGATTGGGAAAACAGCGAATTAAAGTTTTCTCCTTTTCATGACTTAGTATTTAAATCTCACGAAAGTTTAAATAATGATGTGGAATTATGGACTTTCCAACAGGTGACTAATTTTCCATATAAAAACATTACAATAAAAAATGCAAATAAATATATTAACACTGAATTTGCATTTAATTGTTTAAATATGGGTCACTCTATTGCGTTTGTTTCTGATGCAATTAGATTAAAACGGGCTTCTGAAGTTTTAGGTATTGTTCTTGATATGGATACTGTTTGTTTAAAGCCTTTTCCAAAATATAATAGCTGGTTTAGTACAATGCCTTCTAAAAAAACAGGCGGTTTTGCTCCCAAATGGGGAAAGAATAGACCACCAATGATTGTACATGACGGTAGTTGGAACGGAAAAGAATTAACAGCGTTTCCATTAAAAGTATCGTTAAATACCAAAAAACAAATAGATTGTTTAGCTGATAAGATTATTGCTAAATTAGCACAAAAAACAAAACGTACTAGTAATGAATGGAACTCTACTTTATGGACTATTAAAACAATTGCTGATCAAGATACAACTGCTAAAGTGTTTGAACCTATTTATATGAGTCCATTACCTGCATGGTTAGGTAAAGGCAAATGTTATAGTATAGAAAGCCCTACTAGATTAACTGGGGACACTGTGTTGTTTGGTCATAGGTTACCATCTATTGACGAGATTTTTGAAAAGTCATATGTAGTTGCACATTTTTTTGAAAGTGTATGGAACAACGCAGATTTATTATCTGCTGAAAATTGGGGAAAACTTCCGATAGATTGTTTATTAAGTAAAGAATGTGAGTTGATTTTAGGAAGTAGTTATACAAACAGTGTACAAGTTACCAAAGAATATCAAACATCATTTATATAAAGAAAAGGAAAGATTATTATGAGATACACAGTAAAGTACCAAATTAAAGCAAAAGATTATATTATAGCCGATAATTCCAGGGACGCTAGAGAAAAATTCTATAATAAAATCAGAGTAAAACTATCAGAAGAAATAGATCCAAATGATAGCGTAATAACAATAGAGAACTTAGAAGAGTATATAAGCTAATATACAGCACTCCAGATACGTTAGTGACATAAAGTACACAGAGTAAGTTGTAAGCTCCCTCCATTAAGCCATAAGCGATTACAGTGTGTTCCTTGGTAGACTAGTGATATGTTGTTAGTGTATATGTTATTCTGTCGTGCCTGCCACGACCAAAATCGAACAAATGTTCTAATAGGCCTATTTAGAATCCCCTTTGGAACCGTGTCTGGTAGACGTTTGGCAGCGTTTGGAGCGTGTGGACACAGATCAGCACGCAATCATCATACAAACTCTCTCCGTGTCTCCTAGCGTCATGGCCAGTAGAACAAATGTTCTAAAATTTTCCAATAGGAGCCTTCGTGTGTTTTTTGTGTAGTTTCCATACGTTATGTAAAGTCAGATCATAAGATTGCCGTACTGACTAGGGTGGAGAGGGAAAAGCACTGGATTTGATAGGGCTATTTTTGCATTTGTCAAATGGAAATAATATTATGTAAACCAATCCGTAGCTAGCCCTTTTTTCTGTCAAAAAACGCCTTATTTTTTTGTTCGGGAATTGTTTCCAGCTACGACTTTTCCTAATCCTTGATCTTTAGATAGTCTGATCGTATCTACTCAGCTACGGATATTACGTTTACAGTGGAAAACTCTTTCTATATAATAAGTACATCTTAAAAATATGTGGAGGTAAACACTATGCCAAAATTAAGAGATTCACAGAAAACCAAATTATACAGATGGGAAAGTCTACAGCTACATGAGCTTGGAGCAGATCATGCATTAAATGAGCAGTTAGATCTGAAGCAAGTTACTGAGTTAATGACAAAAGCCTGGGAACGATATAAAGCAACAGGATATCCACCTACATTAAAGACAGCAAATGAAGGTCGCACTTGTTTCTATCATCCTCGGGATCATCAAATTAAAATTATAGCAGCCTGGGGAGCTACACCGGCAGTAGTATTACACGAAGTAGCCCATGCAATTTTAAATAAAGATTATACAGCTACTGGTAAATGTTCAGCACATGGTCCTATGTTTGCTAGACTTATGATTGACTTGTGGAAATGGTATTCGGGAACTAACTGTTTAAGACATGCAAAATCCCATATTAAAGTAGCATCATCCTCCTTGAAGATAGTAGCAAAAAGAAGCCCGAGATTGAAAGCGTCAAAATCTAACACATTAGCCCGTATCGCATGGATGAAACGCAACGATATAAAAAGTGATGATGTAATAATACGAAAGCCTAAAAAGCAGTCATTTCCATATCTTAATCAATACGCTACTCAGTTGGGAATTGAGATCACTACCATTGAAGATTTAAGCCACGTAATGTTTCCAGCTTTAATGAATGAATTAAACATACGTAGTAAAAGTGATCTTGAAAAGCTTGTTAATGATTCAACAACAAACTATCTGCTTTTAGATAAGGTAAATTTAGGAGAACTGTTTGCAGCCGAAGTTGGAAATTCTGTTGAAGCCGGCATAGCGTTTTTTGATGATGCTAGATCATCAGCACCTAAGATCTTTAAGTTGAGAGGTACTAATACTAGAACAGAAGCATCAAATGAAGGCTACAGATATCATAATGCAGATGAACGGGAAGACTGGTGGATTTATGCAGAGAATTTAATGATATTTTGGGCAACTGAATATACTCATAAACTGTTTGCAAGTGAGATGTTGTTTGTTCTTGCATCAGCGATTCAACGCAATGAATGGTTAGATGAGTTCGATTACATCCTCGATGATCTAAACGATCCGACTTCCCGAATTGTTCAAACAGGTTATTTACCAATTGATGAAATGGGATCAGTTCGATACAGCAACGATTATTATCCAATATCGAATTTTTAATCCCGCAGGGGGAGAAGATTAAGTATGTTCCACACGGAGAGAGCTTGATTTACAAAAGTTGATATATTACACAGCTTACCTAGATCCAGCTCGTCTCCGTCAAGCCACGGAAGCGTAAAAACACAAACTAATGCCGGTCTGGCATACAAAATATATAATAGAGGTAACATTATGAAAACTTTTCAATACACAGTAACAGAAACCCATACAGTCATTTATGAAGTACAGGCAAACTCAGAAGAAGAAGCTAGAGAATTGGCAGGCTCAGATGTTTGTACAGTTGTTGATGATGATATTATCAACTTTGAACATGACATGGAAACACTAGAAGAGATCTTCTAAAGACAACAATTAACGATCTTCTTCTCGACCCGCAGGGGGAGCAAATCAGCTACAAATCCGTTCCCCCTGCGCCCCCTTTATTGAGCAGAAAATAACACTGCTTTCCCCTGAACATCTACAGCACAACTCCTCTCATCGATTCAGCTTCTTCCTTTTGCGATTGCATTTCAATCAAGAATTTACATGATCACTAACACATAGCTACAAACTACTACAAAGATCAACTGCTATTGTCTATTTATAGTCAATCTGGCTGCACGGAGAGAGCTTCCTTAGGGTAGGGCTGTACAAAGTGTTACTGAGGGCTAATCCATTGCTCTCCGTAAATACCCCACCTAAACCAAAGGCTCCCGTGGAACACTATATATAGAGTAATCTCTACAGAGAAAAAATTTTAAAATTCTGGAATATGTGGATATCTATTTTTATATAAAAATTATATTAAACAAATTTTAAACTAGTATAAAAAAAGTATGATTAGAACATTTGTGCTAATGGGTAGAACATTTGTTCTAAAGAGGGGCTTGAGATGAGAACTGTTTAGAACTATTCAGTTAATTAGAATGAAGTGTATCTTACCTAGGAGGGATAAGACTATGATATAGGCTGTGCTAACACAGCACTACGATATTAAATTGTAGGGTATACCGATTGCACACTCAAGCCCTTTTTAGCGTTATTTATAATCGACTTTAAATGCGAAACACTTAAAGCCGACTTCATATCAAGGCTACATGCCTCTTACACATAATAATAATCCATAAATATTATTAATGTCAACAGTGTAGATGCATCAGTTGTCTTTTGGTATCCAAGTTACTATTAGGTTTAACTGATCTATCATACCCTCTACCGTATCGGGTGCGACTCTATGTAGCAGCCACTCGATGTGGTCTTCTACCACTTTATTACCTCTAATAGTTAATAATTCTTTTGAGCTGACTAAGTTTTGTTGCTGTAAATTAGCGTAGGAATTAGCATGGGAATTTGCGGATCGCTTGACAGCGATTTGTTGTTCATCAAGGTATAAATAGCTTAACTCTAGCCAATCGTCTTTTGACATACCTTTAGGATAATTAAGCGTATGCAATAGCAATGTTTTCTTTACGTCTGCTTCATCCATTGTTGTCATAATATTCTGCTAACTCCAGTTCTTCTAAACAATCTTTGCAACCACAGGCTCTTAGTTGATCGTCATAACTATCATCATCTAATACGATGGGATCTGGTGGATTTAAAATGTCTACCAGCTCTATATTAATACACTTCTTTTTATTCATGATTACGTATTTTTTAACCCCTATGAAAACGCTCATATTGCCTAACGTCATCTAGTTCACCTTGGGTAATGCAGGCTTCTACTATATCCGTTTTTAAGTTCTCAACTGTGTATTTACCATTAGCTAGATCTTTTAACACATCTAGTGCGGTATCAATGTCTCCTTGTATATAAGTATCTACCATCTCGTTTGTAATTTTCATATCTATTTTCCTTCCAATTCTTTTTTAGTTCTTTCCAGATCTAAATTTATATTAGTAGCCGGTACAAACCCAGGTCCCAAATCCGAGAAACAGTCAAAGAATCTTTCTGTTCTATCTCCCAGATAAATTATTGCAGATGGGAAATTTGCCTTGCCTGAACCGTTGTTTCTGTCACCAGATATAAACTTTAATCTATGGTCAATTAATATCATTGGGCAATCCGCTATAAAACTATACCAGTTTGTTGATGGGTCAAATTTAATTAGCAACACTAGTTCTTTCGAGTGCCCATCATCGTACATCTTGCGTGCGTAAGGTATCCAGTATTTACTGTATTTGTATGGGTGATTCATAAACACTGTATCGGCTTTCCAAAGCTGAGACAATCCATCATCTTGGGCAGTAAAACATTGCTTGCATGGGATATTAGGATTCTCTTTACTGTTGGAACAAGGGTCCAGATCAACTTTCCCATTAAAGAACAGCTGTACTCGATCAACAATTTCTTTTGGTGTATACCATTGCACGCTCCGTTTTTCCGGGGCGTAGTGTGGAAATTGGTTAATAGTGTTCATATCTATTCTTCTCCTTCAAACCATTCTTCTAATAAATATTTTTGACCAAATCCTAATCCTAACTCACAATCATTAGCATTAAAACAATGCAAACAAACATTTGACCATACATTATTTTGAAACGGTAATTTTGCGTCTGCGTATGCAAGTACATCTTCGTGGAAATCACAATAAACAGGTTTAACGATTCTAACAGTTTTATACATCTTTGTCCTCCATACTATCTAAATGATTATCTAAAATTTCTTTAGTAACATTAGGAAAACCTTTAATAAATACTAGTGTATTTGCTTCTGATTTACATTCTTCTACCTCATTAAAAGAAAGATCATTTGAAAGTTCCTCAGCTTGAGATATAAGATCGTTTAAATGTTTTTTGTTTCCGTCAGGCACTGTCATCGCTAACGATATAACTAATGTCAACATTTGTTTTGGATTTAAATTTCGATCTAGTAATCCTTGTAATCTAACCATGTAACACCTCCAATTTATTTTTACATGATATATTATCTATATTACACTGTCAAATGCTTATTATGTTTTGCACCAAATCCATATTTATATCCTATTTCGTGGAATTTAGAAGAGCATGAATAGGAACAAAACGGATCTCTAGGATATGAATATTGAATACGCCTATCTTTTTTTCTCATCCAAAACGGTTTTTTGCAATTAGGACAAATTACTTCTTTCCTAATAGATTTCCATCTTACATCTGTTCGGCATGTAGCACAGCAACCTTTCTTTTTATCATATTTTAAAGTTAAAGTAATATTGCAATATTTACACGTAGTAGCCAAAGGATATCCTCTACGAGAATCCCAATTGGTAGGAATAGAATTATATTTTAATACTTGCCTTACATATTCTCTACTAACTCCTACCTCATCACCAATACTTTGCAAAGTTCTTGCCATATTAGCTAATTTTAAGGTTAAAATTTTTTGTGCGTTTGCTGTACTATAAAGTCTAGTTACTTGTTCTGTGTCTGCATGATTAATCATTTATTCTCCTGTTCTGTTCCGATTGTAATATTTAATATACCAAGCTATTATGCTAGTAATTAAAATAGCTAGTATTATACTGTCAAAAAAGGCTGCTAAAGCGATTCCTAAAATTAATATTGTTTTATTTTTTAAACACCAGTCAGTAAATTTATCCATTTTTAGTTTTAGATACGTAATCATAACAATGATCAAAATAATCAGCCATCATATTTTTTACAGTAGTTACAACTACCACTCGCTTCAAAGCCTCAATTTTTTTTAAATCTTTTTTCGTGGTCATAAAAACTCCTTTTAAAGATATAATAGCTTATCTATCAAACTATTGTCAATGAAAGAAGTAAAATGTTAATATGACAAAAGTTTTTATAGGGAGCTTATAATGCCAACTAAAAAATATAGAATATGGATTGAACGCCGAATTGAACACGCTATTGAAGTATCAGGTGCAGATTTAACACCGGGGCAAGCACAAGATATAGTTTATGAAGCACAACAACGAGGAACAGGATGCAGTAAACATAGCAAAACAGAAAAAGAAAGCTGTAACAGTTTTGTGGAGATTTCAGATGTAGAGATTTGGGAAAATCGACAATGGAAAGTTCTTTAAAATTAGGAGGCACTATGTCCACAGTTTTTAAAACAATTGACTCTTGCGGTCTAATTGCATTTAAAGGAAACAGCATGCTTTGCATTAAAAGAAATGGTATGTGGGATTTACCTAAAGGCAAACATCAAGAAGGCGAACAATTTAGTCAAACTGCTTTGCGTGAAACAGAGGAAGAAACAGGTCTAAATAAATTATATTTTGATGTAACAAGATCTCTTGCTCCTACCATACATTACAGTCAATATGATCAGCAATTAAAAACAACACATTGGTTTTTAGCAAAGTTTACTGGTCCTATTAACCATGTATTTTATCCCCAATTTATAAAAGGGATAACCGAAGTAGAATGGATTTCGCTACAAGCTATGCCGAAAATTATTCCTACTATGCGTAGTTATGCACAGGATGTTTTACACAACACGTTTCAAATTTTAAAAGCAGAACAATATCGATTAAGGAACAATTTATGAAAAAACGTACTAAAATAGGAATTATTGCTTTAGGTTTTACTTTGTTCCACTTAATAGAAGATTTTTGTTGGGTAATGTTAGGCAGATTTACGGATCTATCTATACCCATCATTATTAGTGCTATTGTATTTATTGGATTATTAGGTGGTTTATTTTTTCAAATTCCGGCAGTTAAAAGGTTTATAAGTTCATAATGAAAGTTAAACTTGTTGCCATTAGCGTTGGTTTGCTTTTAACAGCTTCTATGACGTTATCTATAGTCAAGACAGTAACTGACGCAACAAACGCATCTCCGAGCAAATACACACGGATTATAGACTCAGAAAACACAGATTATAAATCAGTTTTTTTATTTGTTTGCCCGTTTCATTAAAAAGATTTTTCTATTACGGTCCAACATTTATATATAATATCTACTCCAAATTCTGGATGCCATACTTTAAAAAATTGGCAGTCTAAAATTAATGTGGCTTTCGGTATAAAATCAATTGTCACGATTTAAAGCATCAGCAAACATATCAATAAAAAAAGGATCGTAGTCTCCATCTGCAATACGTCTTTTTAATCGAAAAGCACTCCGAATAGTTATGTTATGAGATTTTGCCATGTTTCCAAGATCTGCTGTAGTGTAAGGCGTATCAAACATTTCAATTAAAGTTTTATATTTAGCGACATTTTTATATTTAGAAAACCATAGTGGTGCATCATGTTTACATTGTGGTAAAGGACAATCAATACATTTAGAAGACACTTCACATCCAGTATCCTCATAAAAAATTTCATAATTAATGTCTTTTTTATAATTAACGTGATCCATATATTTTCTCCTTAATATGTGCCTTGTGCTTTGCGTATATCAATAAGTACTTGCAAGTTCTTTTCTTTTTTACCTCCATCATATTTCCACGCAAAACCTTCAGCTATCATTTTTTCATTTAAGCTCACTTCACTAGTGCCTACAAATAACCAACCCAACACTCTACCGTATTTTCCCATACTTCCTTCTACCGCTGTTTTAATGATTAAATCTGACGAACTTTCCAAATGTTTAATCATCCAATTTGTAGCATCAATGCCTAAACTTTTTTCTTCTTTATTTCGTGTGCGTTTTTCTGGGCTATCTATACCAGCCACCCTTACTCGTTGATCTATGTGAATATTAAATCCTAAATCAATAGTAACGTCTATCGTATCGCCATCCACTATTCTGTTAATTTTTTTAACCCTGTAGGTGTACATTTTAAGCTCCTGTATAATCTAAATTAAATAATTCTTGTTGAATAGGTTTAAGAGGAATTGTTTCTAATCCAGCATTAGGTAAATCGCATAATACAGCATTTGATAAATCACCATCATTTTTTACGTTATCTACTAATACCATACCGTAATTATTAACGCCTTCAATCTTTATTAAATCTTCTCTAGGGATTAATTTGTTATATTTAAAAGGCTCGTAGTCGACATAGTGATGCCACCTATCATATTTCCATACAACTTGCGAAACGTCTGGGTGTAGATCTGCTAAATATTGTGACTTAGGCAATGTTCCTTCTTCATCATAAAATTCAGCACTATTCCCGCCTTTCACAGTTTGTGTTGCAACTTTACCTTGCAAAAAAGCATTAAATTGTATTGTACAAAGACCGTCTTTTAAAATACGTAAAGAAATGTCTGTGTCTTCGTTATATCGACCTCTCCATCTATAAGGCGAATTATTTTCAATTAATAAACAGCTATAAATGCGAGTATTGGTTACATAGGGAGGTCTTTTAGAATTGCTAGTAACAAAAAATCTATAATTTAAACCTGCTAACGGAACATTTGTATATCTATCAACAAAATCTTCTGCGGCCCTAAAAATTGTTCCTGATTGTACCCGTATTCGTAAATTCCTATTTAATCTGTAAAAGTGAAGTATATTATCATCCATTACCCAGTGCCTTTTTGCACCTAATTGAATGGCATGTTCCCAACACCAATTTCTGGCTGCTGTAGGTCCTTGACCATGATTACTAAACGGCAAAACAAGTATTTTAGATTTATCCATAACAGATGCATAATTTTCATAATCTTGAGGCTCTATTACCATATAATACGGAACATTAATGCTGTCTAATGTCTTGCCAGTTAATCTGCTTTCTGATCTGTTTTTTGAAACTATGTAAATTGGATATTTAGGATTCAAAATAGTAAATCCTCCTCATCAACGCTAGGTTTCTGTGCGTTTTCTAATGCGTCTTGATCTACCCATCGTTTATCTAAATTAATTGTTTTATCTAATTCTGGATACCATAAACTACTAGTTAATTCTGTAATAGTCTGTTCTAATACTTTTGCAAACTCATCTACTGAAGCTTGATCTCGAAACCGTATCGTTAATTCTTTATAAGGAGGTTTTTCTTCTTGAATAAATTCTGGCATATCAAACCATTCAAATCTCCATTGTTCATTCATGTTTGGCATAAAACACTACTCCTAAACCAGTTTATTGAGTATAATATATAGAAGTATGTTTTCAAAATCAAGTAAAATAGAAAAAGCACACAAAAAAATTAAACACCTTCAGAAGTGGTTAAATAAAAATTTTCCTGAAACTTTGCCGATGGAGCCTATGGATGATTATAAATTTGTGGAAGCTGAGGATTTTTTAGCTGAAGAAGCTAGAAGATGGTTAGATGCAAAACGTATTAACAAGGTTGAACGGGATTAAGTTGAAAGGCTAGTTCTTTATAATCACTATCTGACAGATCTAAATGCAACTTGTCTGGGTGTTTTTTTAATTCCTCTGCTAATTGGCAGATTATAGTGTTTGGGTCATTTGATTGATAAATAGACTTAACATCAATATTTGTTTTTAGCCATAAATAAGCTTCACCTAATGAAGTTAATCCATATCTTTTCTCATTGTTCATAATTTACACCGTTAAATAAAATCGACTGCTTTTAAACATTTTACAGCCCATATCTGCAAAATTTAATAAGTTTAAAAACAGCCGACAGGTTATTGGAGGTAACCTTATGGAAGTAGTAATAAGCTATGCCACAAACTTATCACTTTCGATATGCGAAGTTAATTTTGCTAATTCTCGATCTAATTCTTCTACAGAAACATAAGTCTCGGAATCAATTATATAAAATTTTTTAAAACCTTTAGGGCATTTAATTTTTTGTATGTACATTTTAATCCTCTAAAATCTATTTACTTTAAATCATAAATTAGTATAATAATAATGTCAAGTTATTTTTAAACCTGTAAGGAAATTAAATGGGAAAAATAGACTGGTACTGTCAACCTTGTAATTTTGAATTTAGAGCCCATGATGGAAGATGTCCTAAATGCAAAAAACCTATACTAAGAATTAATAAATATTTAGCACTATAATATATTATACATATATACATATATATATATATATATAGTAAGGAATACAACATACTATGAATACTAAATTATCAATAGATACCCCTGAAAGAAAAGCTAGACAGCAAGTATATAATGCAGAAGCTTTAAATTTGGCTGCTGAAGAACCTAAATCTTCAGTAAATAAATTACTAGAATATGTAAAAGAAAAGGAGATTAAGAATGGCTACAGCAAAAAAACCTACCACAAAAAAGGTTACAGCGAAAAAACCGAAAACGAAAAAATCTGAAAACACTAAAATTGAAGAAGTAGTTACTTCTACAGAGTATGATGAGTACGAAAAAGCTCGGAAAAATGGTAGCGTAAAAAACGATACTACAGGTGATTTTGGTGACGTTTCTAGGGTAGAAGTTCTAACGACAGAAACAGATGAGACGCCAAAAAGATATTATGTGCAGTTTTATTTAGAAAGATCACCCTTAGATCATCATATAGGAACAATTTATTGGTCAGATTTAAAAAAAGATATTTTAATAGAAAGTTTAGATGGCCAATATGCTAGTCAAATTGAAGGCATGATGGAAGGAGATTTGATGTTAAAAGATGGTACATTTGTATCTCGATATGAGCATCCAAAAGACTGGGTTTTAAATGCTCCTAACGCTAATTTAGGATTTAATATGTATGCTAAGTTTTTTGTAGAATGTGTGGATTTATCTGATGAAACTGAATGATTATTTAGAAAAATCTCCAAAACCTGTCGCGGCCAATAAAACTATTACGTTTGTAAATGAAACAAAGGAGACACAATTGAGGAGTGAAATAGAAGAGTTATCACAGAAAGTAGAACAGTTAAAAGAAATCGAAAGACAATACATAGAAACAAATGCGTTAGCCCAAAGTTTAGAAAGTAGATTGCACGATTCGTTAGAATCTGTTGGGAATTTACAAGCTAAAAATTCAATGATAGAAGCGGATTTAGAACGTCTTAAAAATGCCCAAATTGAAAAACAAGATTTACAGGAAAAACATAACGATTTACTAGGAAAATTTTACGAACAAGAAAATATCATTAATGAGCATTTAGATTCTCTAAGACAAGCAACTTCCCAAATAGAACAAAATGAAAAACAAATAGAAGGTTTGCAAAACGAAAACAAAGCTGTTACAAGTGAATTAGAAGGTTACAGACAAGTTACTACAGACGCACAAAATGAGTTGTCAGATGTTAATCAAAAATTTGCAGATCAAACAAAAGTTTTTAATGAGATTCAAGTAAAATATACTGATGAGGTAAAGAAAAACAGTTTATTATCACAAGAGATTAGCACAGTGGAATCGAGAAACAAAACTCTTGAAAGCGAAAAAATTGATCTTGAACAAACTAGGAATATGTTACAAGCTTGGGCATCTGCAATTGAAGCAGATCGAGAAGAAGCGGAAGGAAAATCTCAAGTGAATAAATCCGAAATTAATAAATTACGAGATGCTGTGTCAGAGATGGCTCAAAATATAGATGGGTTAATTTCAGAAAACGAGTATTTAGTAGGCTTAAATAACGAATTAAAACTAGAGTTAGCAAAACCAAACTATGCGAGCGTTGGTGCTATTGAAAGGGCAGAAGGATTTAAACTTCCTAGCGGAGCATACTTTAAAGGGAAAAATTATTTAGGTAATGGTACACCAACTTTATTAGCATTTAAAGAGGAGAAATAACATGACATCATACAGACCTTGGAGACAAGAAATTGAGTTACTTCAAAATTACGGAAAACATAAAACATTTACTGTTACAACTACAGATGCTAATGCAACAGATGTGGTACTTTTATCTGGAAATATGGAAGAATGTAATAAAATTAGCCTAGTTGTGGAATTAGGAGATGCGTATATTGCGTTTGATCAAGATGCGAGTGCTTCTAATGGAATGTATGTTCCAGCCGATGAAGGTTATTTTGATTCTGATGTTTGGATTGGAACTAAAATATCTGTAATTAGAGCAACATCAACTAATGTTCGAGTCCGAGGTATTATTTGGGGGAGGTAATTTATGCCTTTATCAGTTAGCGGTAAAAATTTATTTACAAGAAAATCACAGCTAGGAGGTAGCAGTGGCGAATCTGCGTCATCTTTAGATATAGATGGCTTGTCTGATATTGGAGCAGATTTAGCTGATGCGGATTTACTTATTGTTGATGACGGTGGGGGTGGTACTAATCGAAAATCTGCTGTTACACGGATACCTACTTATGTGTTTTCATCCTTAGGTTTAGACGAAGATGGCTTTGATTCTAATTCAGCTACTAAATTTGCTACTCAACAATCTATTAAAGCATATGTAGACGCACAAGTAACTGCTCAAGATTTAGACGCTACTACCGATAGTGGAACTATTGCTATTGATTTAGATTCTGAAACTCTCACAATAGCTGGTGGCGAAGGTATAGATACCTCTGCAACTGGAAACACTATTACAATTGCTGGTGAAGATGCGACTACCTCAAATAAAGGCGTAGCTTCATTTAGTTCAGATAACTTTGCTGTATCAAGTGGTGCTGTAACAATTAAAGATGGGGGCGTAGCAAACGATGAATTAGCAGGGTCAATTGCAAATGCTAAATTAGCTAATTCCTCAATAACGGTAGCTGATGGCTCTAGCAGTACAGCCGTAGCACTTGGCGGTACAATCACATTTGCTGGAACTTCAAATGAAGTGGAAGTAGGAGAATCTTCCGGCACGGTGACCATAGGGCTCCCGAATGATGTCACGATCGCAGGAGACCTTACCGTTAATGGGGACACAGTAACAGTTAACACCTCAACCTTATCTGTAGAAGACCCTCTAATATTTATGGGAAACGGAAATGGTGCTGATTCAGTTGACTTAGGCTTTTATGGTAAGTACACCGATTCTGGAGCAAAATATGCAGGATTATTTAGGGATGCCTCAGATTCAGATAAATGGAAATTATTTGCTACAACTGGTAATAGCCACGAAGTTCCAACTACGACAGTTAATACTACATCTGGATTTACTTTAGGGACTTTAGTTGTAGGAACTCTGGAAGGAACAATTGGCACAGCGAGTCAAACTAATATAACTGGGGTAGGAACTATTAGCACAGGAACCTGGGAAGCAAGTGATATAGCCGTGGCACATGGGGGAACGGGGGTTTCTACTTTGACGGATGGTGGCGTATTGTTAGGGTCTGGTACTGGAGCAATCACAGCTATGGCGGTATTAGCTGATGGTGAAATGATCGTTGGAGATGGTACAACTGACCCAGTTGCCGAAAGTGGGGCTACATTAAGAACATCGATAGGTGTAGGTACTGGAGATAGCCCACAATTTACTGGAATTGAATTAGGTCACGCAAGCGATACTACTATAGCACGAGCTAGTTCAGGCGATATAACTGTGGAAGGAAATGCTATTTATAGAGCTGGAGGGGGTGACGTGGCAGTTTCTGATGGAGGAACTGGATCAAGTTCTTTGACTGCTAATGGAGTGCTTATAGGAAATGGTACATCAGCTATAACTTCTGTAGATATGTCTACTAAAGGACATATATTAATTGGTGATGGTTCTGGAAATCCTTCTATGTTAGCTCTAGGTACTGATGATTATGTTTTAACCGCTGATAGTAGTGAAGCAACTGGCGTTAAATGGGCTGCGGCAGCTTCTGGTGGAATGACAGCATGGATCCTTGAAGACGATGATGGAACAGAAGTTTCTATCAGTAACGCAGAAGAAGTTAAATTTATAGGTTCAGGTATTACTACTAACTGGACAGATACTAGTAATGGTAGTGACGGTGATCCGTTTGATCTTACATTTACTATTGATGCTGCCCAAACGGGTATTACCTCAATTTTAGCGACGGATGTAAAAATTGGGGAAGATGATGAGACTAAGGTTGATTTTGAAACAGCCGATGAAATACATTTTTATGCCGCAAATGTCCATCAGGTAAAACTAGTAGATAATGCTTTTACCCCACAAGCAGATTCTGATGTTGATTTAGGGGCAAGCGGAACATACTGGAAAGATGCATTTATAGATTCTATTACGACTACTGGAAATATTGAACTAGGCCATGCCAGTGATACCACAATCGCTAGAGCAAGTAGTGGAGATATAAACATAGAAGGTAATATTATATATAGAGCAGGCGGTACAGACGTACCAGTTGCGGATGGGGGAACGGGTGCTTCAAGCCTTACAGATGGAGGTGTGCTATTAGGTTCTGGCACAGGAGCTGTAACTGCAATGGCAGTTCTTGCAGACGGTGAAATGATTGTAGGGGATGGCACTACAGATCCAGTAGCAGAATCTGGAGCGACTCTACGAACATCTATTGGAGTTGGCACAGGTGATAGTCCACAGTTTACGGGCATAGAACTAGGACATGCTTCAGATACAACCATTGCTAGAGCAAGTTCTGGAGCAATTACAGTAGAAGGGACTGCTGTTTTGTTAGCAGGTGCCCAAACTGGAATCACAACGATTCTTAATGCCTCAGCAAAAATGGGGCGGGATAGCCAAAATCTTATCGACTTCGCAACAACCGATAATAAAATTATATTAAGAGTGAACAATGTAGACGAAGTCGAATTAGTAGAAAATGCTTTGAGTCCTGTAACGTCTGATGGAGTTGCATTAGGAACTGGAAGTTTAATGTGGTCTGATCTTTTCTTAGCTAATGGTTCAGTAGTTAACTTCAATAATGGTGATGTTACTCTTACGCATACATCTAACACTTTAACTGTTGCTGGAGGAAGTTTAGTAGCTACAGTTACTGGAGACGTGACCGGGGATTTGACTGGAACAGCTGATGTAG
>VTLG01007529.1_pt1 | contig 52287 bp, 55 predicted proteins | sample 4694571 | NCBI WGS metagenome assembly VTLG01 (sample SAMN12604809, study PRJNA352737) | marine metagenome | biome: ENVO:00000447; feature: ENVO:00000209|ENVO:00000569|ENVO:01000036; material: ENVO:00002151; isolation source: viral sequences binned using virsorter ... | reverse complement strand
ACTCTCTGTCTATAAATTTGCTCTGCAGCTTGGTCTTCTAATTGTTTATTATATTTTTCTTTTTGATAGATATCAAACTCTGTCTTAGACTTAAATCTTCTATTTTTTTCTTTATCTAAAGAGTCTTCTCCAAACCACTTTCTTTGAAATGGCTTAGATACTTGCCAATTATACCAAAAAGTACCACCTCCTTTTCTACCACCTTGTGACGCGTCTATATAGTCTGCATTATTATCAAAAGTATAATCAATCAATCTATCATAAACAGGCATATCGCTAGGTTGGTTACCTTGTCTAAGGCTATTTCCTTTAGGATGTGCTTCTATGTATGCATCGGGGTCTGTTACAGAATAATTAGGATTCCAAGCACCTTTAGGAGTAATATGAGCACTATCAAAAATTGGATTAAAACTAATTAATTCTTTTTTAGTAGGATAAACTCCATCTTTCATCTCGTTTTGAAGCTTTTCCCATTCACCCTTAGGCATTTGAACATTTTGCCCATAAAGAACTACATCAATAAGAGAATGTCCGTCTCCATTAATATCACCATCAATAAGGTTCGACATTACTTATTCTTCTTACTAAACATATTTCCCCAGAATTGACCTAATGTAGGATTCCCGCCTACTCCTGGAAGAGATTGCCCTACTTTTTGGAAAAAGTTCAAATCTTCCCAATCAGAATCAGCGCCACCACTAGCTTCATATATAGCGTCACCAACAATATTACGAGAGGTTCCTTCGTAATTAGGAGGTTGATTAACTGATTCAAAACCTTTGCCAGCAAATGTATTAGGATAAACCACTTCATCATCCACTATTCCATCATCCACTATTCCATCATTTTCAGCAGCACTAACTAAGGGGTTAGCATTATAAGAATATTCATCAGCTCCAAGTTCGCTTCTTCTTGCATTTATAGCAGCTCTATATGCTCTTTCTGTTTCTTCCCCGAATATACCATCTTCTGTAACCCCTAATGCCCTCTGAATCCTCTTAACTTGGTCTGCGTCTTCGAAGTCAATATTTCCTGTACTTAGTCTCATTTTAGGGTGATAAGGTTCACCGAGTTGCGAGAAACTACCCTTTAAGCCTGTATCGCCAGGAGCTATAAGGTCACCATACTTTGTGCCACCAGATGCACCAGAAAGTGTTTGGCTATAAGCTACATCACCGCCACTTACTCTATCATAACCGCTTTGAAGCCTTTTAGCTTCTTTTTCCTCCTGTAGTATCCTTGCTCTTTCGTTTTGTTTCTGATTTAAAGCTTTTAAATTCTTAAAAAGGCCTTGGCCCTTTACCCAACCATTACTCATTATTTCTCCTAAATAGTAAATTTTAAATGTATATACACATATAATATACATAAACATACGAATATGGAACAAGAAAAAAGATTCTATAGCCTGTAATTACTGTTATATAGCGTTTATTTGTCTTTTATCTATAATCGACTTACTATATATACTCTCTATATATACTTACTATCTATAAAAATACACAAAAAAAAATATTTTCCAAGTGTTTTTTTCAAAAACCATGAAAAACAGTCAAGTTCCCTTCTATTAAGTTGAATTTTCAAAAAAATATAACGAGAATGCGTGTGTGGGATATACAATAGACGGTACCCGTCTGATTTTACGCCCCTAGGGGGCTCATCTGAGATGAAAATCAAAATCCTGACGGGTACTTCGTCTACTTGTTCCCCTTAGCACTCTGTGCTACTCATTGTATTTTATACAATTAGTCACAGCAAATGTCATTTAAATAAATTTAAAGGAAATTTACTATGTCAAATTCTAGAAAAACATCATTAATTGCTTTGCGAGATTATATTCTTGCAAATAGCATAGCTATTGACAAGACTAAATCACGTAAAGGCATGATGATTTACAATGTCGACCAAGTACAAGATATCAACAAGCTTAGTCAGCTTGCTGAATCTTGCACATCTGAAGATGGCACGCCTTGGTCTATTCGTAAGTTCGATGCAGTATGGGATACTACTGTTCAACCACCTGTGGTTAAACAGCAGGCTCGCCTCTACATCGGACCTAAGCCTAAGAGCAAGTTTGCGATAACTGACAAGACAAGTCTTGACAATTATCTTGACTCACTCTAAACGGCTTATGCCACACTTACAAGCTACGCCTTGCATACTTATGTATGCGAGGCTATGCTTTTTATATATATGTAATACATAATTGCAGGTGTTTCACACATTTTTATTAATAAAGAAAGGATAATGCTCATGTTTAAATACTATGTAAAAAATGCATTAAATAATTCAGTAACTGTAATCGTGTCTAGTAATAGAATGAAGGCTCTTCAAAAGGGCAGAAGCTATTTTGGAACTAGTCAGGTTGTATTAATGAATATGCAGTAGTGCGCTATGAAAAACATATCCCTTAGATTAATATCTAAGAAAGCAGACATGGTGTCTGTGGTAACAATAATTGAGGTAGAGTTTGATATGTTCTCTACCTCTTATAATTATATTTTAGAGAGGTATGTGTCACTACGGTGCGCTACTAAGAGGGCAGCCCCACCTCTCTAATATATTTAATATAAAGGACAAATAACATGACTCATATAAAGAAAGCAATGGATGATTGGTTACAAGAATGGCAAGAATGTCGTGAATGTAATATGATGATTAGACCTGAATTAATCAAATATGATATTCCTGATATAATTTGCATAGATTGTTTCAAGGAATTAGAAGAATAAACTTAAAGCCGCATTTCACCATACTAGATTTAAATATCTAGGAAAACTAAGCGACAACTCAGTATTGGTAATATAAGTCGGCTTTATTAAACTATAATAATAATTGGTATCTTTAATTGAGAGGAATTAACGACGGTTAGTTCTTTGATATTTTAGATTAAATGGTAAACCTGTTAACGCCTTTTACATAAAAGGGCTACAGGTATTATATCTAAGAGATGTCTAATATTATCACTGAATAGTGGTAATATGAACGTAACTGTTTGGATATAAGTAAATGTAAACGAATAACATAAAAGAAAGGCGAAAGCCAGAGATTTTATGTCGGCATTAATCTATACTATGAATCTAACTCGTATTCCCGAGATGTATAGAATATAACATTCCTATAGTGGGATTTTGTAATGTAATAGCAGACAAAGCTATTATAAGCAAAGTAGTGACAGCTATTGTTATATGTGTCGTGAGGTGGCAACACCCATAGGGAAATATCATTTTGAAGGTAATCTCAAATCCTTCACCAGCCAATTATTATATTTAAATAATTAATTATAAATAGAAAGGAACATATGTCAACAAATAAATTTGTTCAAAAGAATAATAAAAAAGACAAGGATTTTGGTCAAGGGACTAAATTCCACGAACTAGTTACCAAAGTATCTGTTGGTAAAAATGATTCTAGCACAGCTATTTTCCAAGAAATCCTTAAATGGGTTAAAGGAAATAGATATCTAAGAATTATACAAAGAAAGGACAAATGATATGTTAAATGTATTATTTTGGATAGGTGCTATATGTTTCCTGAAAATAGCATATAAATTAGCAAGTATTGATGACTATAAAGAGATTCATCATGATAGTCGCCCAGGTAGTTTTCATGAAATATCAAATAGGAGGTATAATTAATGTATTTAGATACTACAATATTACAAAGCAGGACAACTACAACATTAGTTGAGTTTATAGATGAGTTAATTAAACAAGTTGAGTTTATAGATGATTCAAATGTACACAAAGTAATTGATTCTAAAGATATTAATATTAGTAATGAATTATATCGTAAATATAAAGAAATCAAGAAACAACATAAAAAAGCAATGAAATTAGATAGTAGAGGAAAGAGATTAAGCCAAGAATAGTATATACATATCCATTCTTTTCCCCGTTTCCCACAAAAGTGGTTTGGGGTTTTTAAATATTCTTGGCTTTAAATTAGAGAGGTGAGATGGGTACCTGTAGAACCTTACCCGCAGGGAATGGTTGTCTTGCCTCTCTAATAAAGGATTGGAGGTAAAATGTCAATAATTGAAATGGTATTGTTAGGAGCAGTAATTATAATTATTATTCTAGCTTTACCAACAATAGATGATTAAGGAGGTAGTATGGACGATATTATAGATATATTAATGAAGTATCAATATGCTTATGATATATTAATAAAATATAAAGACAAATTGTCTGATGAAGATAAAAGAAAGTTGGAGGAAATAAAAGTATGAATGTAGAATACTGGGAAGATAAAGTAGATGTATGGATAAGTAATTCAATTAAATTAAGGAGAGGTGATGACACCATTCAAAGCAAAAAGAAGAAAAAAGAAATCACATAAGAATAAAATAGCAGTTATTATTCTTATAATAATTGTAGGGTTATTGGTAAATAATGCTATAATGAGTCATGACAACAAAGAACAGCAAATAGAAAACCTTAAGGAGGTAGAATAATGGCAAACGATAACATAACAATCAATTTATTAGATAACGGTGAATTTAATTCAAGAGAAACAGCATCTAAAACTGTTGGTGATTTAAGAAATGAATTAGAAATACCTACAAATTCTAATGTTATGGTAGCAGGAACTATCAGACAAAATGATTTTGAATTGACTGATGGTGCACTTGTAGCTTACGCGAGTAATAATAAAGTAGGTGGATAACAGATAACTTTAAATGAGAGCCAATAACTGGGCCTGTAAGACCTGATGTTCAAAGGGCAATTTGTAAGACCTGATGTTTAAAAGGCAAAGGCATATGTGAGGCTCTCATTTAATACAACACGGGAAGGAGTATAAATGTTATTTTGGAACGGAACGAGAAATATAGAGGTAGATAATATAGATGTGTTATCAAACTTATCTCAAGATGTAGCAAATAATATAGCGATTGGGCCTCAAGAAGATTTTCTTATAATGCTAAAAAGAATAAATGAACAATTGTTTTTTAATAATATTGGGAATATTGGTATTACTAAGAAATGGAATTGGAAGCCTGGCTCATATGACAAGATGAAAGAACTTATATCTAAGAAATTAGATTTACATAAAAAGTCAAATGGGATGGATAATTTATTATATAGGACATATGATAGAGTAAACTATCTTAGCCATATTAAAAGTCAAGCTCTTGAAATGGAAAGACAAAGGTATAAATTGAAAGATTTAGGGGTTTCACCTGATGTAGACTTAAATGTATTTAAAGAACAATGCAACGAATTTGTAAACAGTATGTTGAGTCAATCAGAAACTATTACTAAAATGTTTAATAATAAGGTTGAATTAAATACATTTATCAAAATAGATGAAGAAAATAACTATAAAGCTGATTTATATATTGATATGCATTTATTTGATTTAACTCTTAATGTTTTCCAAGGTAAGGATAAGTTAGCTAAATCTATCCAAGAACTACCATTACAACCTATTCATATAATTGTTAAATGTGATTTTAGAAAACTTTTAAATAATATGAATGTTAAACCTATTTTTAAAGGTAAGTATGTAACAGGCGAAGAGTCTTCAAGCAGAAGAAAGCAAATAACATTTCCATATATAGGTAATTCTGATGATAATAGTTATGGTGCTGTATGTTTAGATAATTATTTAGATGAAGCATATAATTCAATCAAAAACAAGGATATGATATCTTTGGTTATGACATTATTATCTTGGTCTCAATATTATAACATTACATTCGCTAATCCATATTCACAACCACATTATCTGTTTTTAGGTATTCCTGAAGGCTTAACTAAAGAATATGTTAATACTATATCAAGAGATGATATAATGTATTCATGTCCTAGTAGAGTTGTAAGATTAAACAATAGTAAATCTCGTAGAAAGAATAGATTACTAATAGAATCAAGTTCAGGATTTGTTGATATATGCAATAATGCAAAATGCACCTTAAGAGATGAATGCTTAACATATAAAAGTCATGCTGAAAAATTGTCTAAGTACAATAATGAAGAATGGCTATATAAAGCAGAATCTTTAGCAGGCTGGTTATTAGAACAATATATAGACAAATCATATGAATGGAGAACTGATTCCACATTAACAATGAGGGCTAATTATATATTAGACCGTAATGCTGATTTAGTATCTTATACTATTAGTCTTGATAATTATTCTCTTATTGATGATAATGGTCATATAATAGGAACAGGTGAAGAAGGTTATTTTTCTCTTTATTGTCAATTAATATTAGATAGTATAATAGAATATATGGCAGGATATAGAGATGGATTAAACTTCATGAGACATCTAGAAGACTACGGATATCATTATTGGTTAAAAGAAGATAATGTTAAAATAGAAAATACAGATAGTGAAAGACAAGAAGAAGAGTTAAAAGAGTTAATGAAACAATGGGCTACAAGCTCAGAAAGGAGTGAGTTTTAATGAAGATAGAAAATATGTTCTATATTAAAGAGAAAGATTGGTATAAACTTCAAGCCTGGGCTAAATTAGCTCATAAAGAAGATAAGAATGAAATATCAGGTTTAATGACTGCTATACCTCAAGAAGATGGAAGATATCTTATGAGTGATGTAGAAATTCTTAAACAAGAAAATACCTCAGTTGAAACTGATATAGATGGGGATTCTGTTATGGAATATAAAATGAAGTATGGCATGAAGTATAATAATCCAAGTATGAAGTTTGTATGGTGGCATTCGCATCATAATATGGGAGTTGATTGGAGCCATACTGATTTAAAGGAAATAAATGCATGGAAGAATAATTCATTTTCTTTGGCATTAGTTGTCAATCTAAGAGAAGAATATACTTTCAGAGTTAGCTTATGGAATTGTAATGGAATACCAATGGAAGAACACATAGATACATCTATAACAATAGAGAGAAAAGAAGACTCTATTAAGATTACTAAAGCTATGAAAGAGCAATATGAAGAGCTGTGTTCAAACCAAGTTAAGCCACATACAACAGGTTATGTTCAATATGGTGGATATAAGAATCATATGCAAATGAATCTTTTAGCATCTAGAAATAAAGGTATGCAGAATATAGATGTAAATGCTTATTCTGAGGCTCATTCCAAAGTAGAACAAATGCAAGATTCATTAGTTGATGGAACATTGCCTCTCAAGGATTATTTAGAAGAACGTCAGAAGTTTAATAATACTTGTAGAAAATCTAAACTACCATTCAAATTGAAAAACTTTGGTAAAGATTACAAAAAGTTAATGGATGTAATGATGACTAAAACACCAGATGAATTATTTGAATGGGATAGCAATAAAGCTAAAGATGAATATCAAAATGCTTATGGATGGGGAGGTTGGAGCAATGGCTGGTATTAATGAAAGAATGACTGGATTAGTAGACAATATCAATCAATTCAATTATCATATATTAGGTTGCGGTGCTATTGGTAGTGCCGCAGCTACTCAGCTTGCTAGAATGGGAGCTGAGAATTTCTGTTTATATGATAATGATAAAGTTGATACTGTTAATGTAGGAGTATCACAATATACTATTTATGATGTAGGTTATGCAAAAGTAGATATGTTATCAGGAAAAATAAAGGATATAAACAATGATGCAGAAATAGTTTGTTCTGAAGAATTGTTTAGCAATTTCTTATATATGAATGAGAATGACATAATCATTTTAGGTTTTGACAGTATGGAATCTAGATTAGATGCAGTCAAAGCATTATCTTCATGGAAACATTGTAAACCTTATGCATTAATAGATGGTAGAATGGGAGGAGAACATTATCAGCAATATGTTTTCTTAAAGCCTGATTTAAAGAAATATCAAAAATATTGGTATTCTGATGAAGAAGGTAGCGAAGAGCAATGTAATATGAAAGCAACTAGCTATTGCTCAAATATGTCAGGTAGTTTTATATCTAATGCTGTTAGAAAGATAGTGAAAGAACAACCCTATGAAGAGTTTGTGTCATTTCATTTTCCTACTATGTCATTAGAAAAAACTACTTGTTTATTTAAGTAGATAGTGTTAACTTAAGAAGCTTGAGGGAGGTTATTAATGTAATATGCTTTAGACCCTCTCTCAAGCCCTTTCGTAGGGGTCAAATGAATGAACTAATTAAACAGTATTTATCGCAATATAGAGATATTTATGGAAACGATTTATACATCATTAAGGAGAAAGAAAATATGGCATTAAAGAAAACGAAAAGAAAAGCTATATCTACAAATCCTAAAGTAATGCTATTATATGGAGCACCTAAAGTAGGTAAAACTACTGCTTTAAGTCAATTAGATGATTGTCTTATAATTGATACAGAAGGTGGGGCTAATATGGTAGAAGGATATATAGAAGAAGCAAATAGTAGAGAAGAACTTATTAATATACTTAAAGAAGCTAAAGACGGTCACGATTATAAGTATGTAGCTATAGACACAATAGATAAAATAGCTACTTGGGCAGAACAAACAGTATGCCAAGAAGAAAGCGTATCAGCTGTTCAAGACTTAGCATTTGGCAAAGGTTTTGGATTGGTTAGAGAAAAGGTATTAAATACTGTAAGTGTATTAAAGAATATATTTCCTCATGTTATTATCATCGGACATAGGAAATGGGCGAGAGCCGTAGTAGATAGTAAAGCAATAGTAGAACCAGAAAGTCTAGATTTAACAGGAAAATTAAAGAATATGTTAATGGCAGACTGTGATGCTATCGGATATGTCTACAGAGATGATGAATCTAGCAAATTAATGGTATCATTTAAAGCAAATGATGCATTAGAAGCTGGAAGTAGAAGCCCTCATTTAAAGGGTAAGGAAATGGAACTTAAATGGAAATCAATTTATAAGGAGAAGAAATAATGGCGATATTTAAACCCGAAGTAAAAGAGTTTAGTGGAGATAACAAATTCTTAGGTGTTAATCAATTTGCAATTATAGACTTTGAAGATAAATCAGGAATGTTTGATTGGGCTGATTTATATTTAGAAGTTGAAGTAAAGCAAGAGTTTAGTGATTATACTAGGAAGTTACAGATAAAAGGTTCTTTTGAAAAAGATAGCAAAGGCAAGATAACAGGAGGTAGCGTTCTTAAAAGAATGTACACTTTCTTTGAAGCAATAGGTTGTTCTGCAGGACTTAATGTAGATGGAAAATGGGAAGACGAAAAAGGCGAAGAAATATCTGACATAGTAGATTATTTATCTATTTTTAGGTCTAATCCTATTCCAGGAGAAGATATAGACAACTATCCATATATTGCTTACTTCTATAAAGAACAACCAAAGAAACCAGGTGGCAAAGCTTATACAACAGTTTGGCCTAAGGTATATAAAAGCAATGATGAAAATAAAGTTAAATTAAAGAAAGATATAGATTGGTTAAAAGGCAAAGGTTATTTAAAAGAATTAACCGATGCAGAATCTAATGCTCCAGCAATGAATGAAGGAGGATTAGCTAATCTATGATTTTTGTAGAGATAGCTAAAGGTTCACCTTTTAATAGAGGTATTATCATACCTGTTGACGAACTTGCTTCTCATATAGGCAAAGAAGCTTTATATAGAAGCGTTTATCTATACGATGAAACTGCTCTAGAATATGTAAATTCTAATGGTAGTTTAAAGAACTTTTTCGGAGTAAGATATATTGATAAAGTTCCTATCGATATAGATAAACAAGACAGAAGCGATGATAAAACTTTAGATATCTTGCGTGGTATTGTCCTAGAGCTAGAAGATGCAGACATTGATGAACATAGCTTCCAATGTTACTTTTCTGGCTCTGGATATCACATTATACTCTCAGGGGATTTATTCAATTTTCAACCTGGAACTGATTTACCCTTCATAGTAAAAGGGACTCTAAAAAAGCTTATACCTGACATAGATTCTAGTATATATATGAGAACTGGAATATATAGGCTACAACACACTATAAATCAGAAAACAGGTCTTTATAAGATTCCATTAACTCGTGATGAAGTTATGAATAAAGACCCTGAGGAAATTCATGAATTAGCTAAAAATAATAGGATTGATTTTAAATATCGTATTTTAAAAGGTAATAGTGAATTTGAAAGCAAGATAATAAAGGATGTTCCTGATATAAGAGTATTTAACAAAATATCAGAACCTAATAAAATAATACCTTGTGTTCAATCGATGCTCAATCAAGGAGCAATAGAAGGTAGTAGACATATAACTGCAATGAGAATAGTTAGTCATTTCAAAAGACATGGTATACCTAGCCATTACGCAAAGGTATGCATGTTACATTGGAATAACAAAAGTATGCCAGAAGATGGCATAATAGAAATGGTAGAAAATGTTTATAATAGAAATTATAAATATGGATGCCATGATACAGTTATGTTAAAGCATTGCAAAACACAATGTATACACTTCGATAGAAAAGACTATTTAGTAGATATAAAATCAGCTTTACAGATGCAAAAAGAACTAGAAGAACGTTTGACCACTGATTTTAGTGGTAAAACAATAAATCTAGGAAGAGCTTTAGGATTAAATAATGAGTCAACTATATATCCAGGAGAATTAGTAACTATCTTCGGGCCAACAGGCTCTAATAAAACTACTTTTGCTCAAAACTTAGCATTGGGAGTAGATTTTGTTAATAATAAAATAGAAAAGAATTGGCAAATACCCACTTTATTTCTATCTTTAGAACTCTCTTCTTGGTATATGCATAGAAGACATCTGCAAATAGTGGCGAATAAAACAAAAGAAGAAGTAAACCAAGATTATAAAGGTTTATATGATGCTAATAAAGAGAAACTCGAACATATCATGGTTCAGACAATATCTCCAACTTTGGATAAAATTTATGAAAAAGTTAGAGAACTACAACCACAATTAGTCATAGTAGATTATATTGATTTAGTAGATACGCCTGTTAGTTACAGAGGTGAGTATGAAAAGATTAAATATATATCTCATGGACTTTCTAATATGGCAGTGAACAATGATTTGATAGTGATACAGATATCACAAGTAAGCCGCGAATATAGCAGAAATGAAGTGTTGGATTTGTATGCGGGCAAAGGTTCAGGAGCTATTGAAAATGCATCCAGAAAAGTGATAGGATTAAACGGTCAACCTAGCTCATCAGTAAGGGCAGTGAGATTATTTAAGAATACAGATGGAGAATTATTCGATACTCATATTGAATGGACACCTAGTTTCAGATTAAGGAGGGTCGATGGGTTGGTTACTTAAATTATACTTATTAGACGAAGCATCAATAATAAAAATATTCCGAATTTTCAAAATAGGTTTCATACATCCAGAAAATGCACCTGGAGTTGTTAAAGGATTAATTCTAGGTATTTGGAGAATTGAAATACAGATTATTTTTGGATTTTGGAATAAAGGCAAAGAGATAGGAGAAATAGGCCATGCGTAGATTAATAAAAAGAGTTCTTTTTGGTAAAAGAAAGAACTATAAAAAAAACTTTAATAATAAATATGTTACTTGGTTTGTATATAATCAAGAATTAAACAGATTAAATACAACTGTAGACAATTTATTAAAAAAGCTAAAACTACAAAGATTGGGGAATAGTAATATGATTGGAGATAAAAAAGATGCGAAAGCGTTTGAACAACAATGGTCATAACCCTAAAAAAAGTCAAATCAATAGGGGACGAAAGTCCCCTAGAGGTTTGTCTGTATGGGAAGGAAAATTCAAAAGAAAATTAAGAAAACATCACAAACATTTTGCTAAAAAAGTGTTTCATAGATTGATGAAAAAATCTTCAACATTACGAACTACATTGAAAAGGAGGAGCAAAGAATATGAAGTCGAATTTAATATATCGCTTACAGAAGTTAGAGAGTTATTGCATAAATCTTATGGGAGGAAGTGTCGTTACTGCGATACTATACTTTTGGTCAATAATATGGCTTGCGACCATGTTCATCCTCTTTCTATGGGTGGTAACTCAACTCCTGCAAATCTTCAAATGATATGCATGAGATGTAATACTAGAAAAGGGCCATTAACAGATAGAAATTTTAAAAAGATATTAAGATGGTTAGAGAAACAAGAATTAGATTTAAGGAAATATGTCTTGAGAAAGTTATCAAGCAGAGACTTCTAGGAGTGGAGAGCTGATACCGCGAGGTCAGCCGAGGGTTCTTATTTGCGGATTTCATACCGCGTCCTTTGTTATTGCCCTGTTTGACACTCCTACATCATTAGGGGGTAAAGAGTAAAATGTCATTGCACTGAGAACAAATAAGTTTAGTGTACTGTGATTCTCGTCGGAATTTACCCCCTATAAATTAGAAAGGAATACTATGGGTTATAAAAAATGTAATTTTGGAAAAATGGAATATAAAGGTTACTTTAGAGAAAAAAGCGATATTGAAAAAAGAAAGAAAATAATAGAAGATAAAAAGAAAAGGAAGAAAGAGTTTAACAACTGGTTATTTGGAGGAGGGAACAACAATGGCTAGGCCAAGAAAAATAAGAAATCCTATATGGTTAAAATTTCACAGATACTTTCTGGGTAGGTCTATAGATTATATAGCAGAGAGATATAAAGTATCTAAAAGAACAGTATGGAGATATTTAAAATGATAAACGTTAAGGGAGCAGATGTGGAACAGAAATTAAAAGACTACCAAGCAGTAATATTCAATAAAGACAGTAAGTTTGACATTGATTTAGAGTTTGGAGAAAAGTTTGAGAAAAGTCTTGCTAAAATACTTACTGTTGGAAAAATAGAAGTTAAAACAGAAAGAGATAAATGGAAGAAAACAGGCAATATAGCAATAGAACTATCATCTAGAGGTAAATTAAGTGGGCTTACAACTACTAAAGCAGATTGGTGGGCTCATATATTAACTACTAATGGAAAGATAGAAGGTATTTTAATGTTTCCTGTTAAGCAATTAAAGAAAATGGTCAAACGTTCAGTTAAAACTGGTAATGGAAGAATGGTGATGGGTGGTGACAATGATACTAGCGAATTAGCACTAATACCACTAAGTGAAATCTGTACATTGATATGAAGAGAAAAGCAGAAATACAGAAAGCTTATAATGATGCTGTAGAAGTAATGCAAGAAATGAATGTTATTAATAATGGTCATGAGGTTGAAAGATGCGCAGGATTTCAAGATGCATTATTATGGGTTTTGTCCAAAACTGACTATCATGCTTATAAAAAGAAAAAGGAGGAAGAAAATGAGTTCGACAGATTATGATAGAATAAAAGAGTTAATAGATGATATAGTTGGCGTTGATACAATGCAAGGCAAAAATCTGAAGAAAGCTATAAAAAACTATTTTGAAACAAAGCCAGTAAGTGTTAAATTAGTTAGTCCAATTACAAGAGAATATGCTAAACCTTTCTCTATTAAAGTGCAAGAAAGAGATGATGAAATGATTAAAGCGATGGATAAGTATACTGCTAAATTAAAATCTGAAACTGAAACTTTAAAAAAGAAAGGTCAATTCAAAGGAACATGTAGTATAGATGGACATTGAGATGATTAATATTTGCTGGAGGCAAAATGAGTTATAAGTTTAAAAAGAAACCTACAATAAAGGAGTTAGCTTCTGTTGTTATAGATATTAATAACAAGCTTAACTCCTTAATGGGTTTTGTTGGGGACATAGAGAAGGCTTTTAGTCTCTATGTGCAAATGAACAAACATGATGCGGCTTTTACTGAATATATACAAGCCAAAATTAAGGAACATGATGACACAAAAAAAGATGGAGACGCTGATACACCGAATCTTCAAGGAGATACAGACGGTGAGGGAAGCGGGACAGAAAGAGTACGCGAGAAAGCAAAATAACGCATTTGCGAATTTTGAAAGAATAGCGGAAAACCTAAGCTTAGATAAGCAAGAGGTTTTAATGGTTTATATGCTTAAGCACGTAGATGGTGTTTGTGCTTACATTAAAGGACATAGGAGCCAAAGAGAAGATGTCAGAGGTAGAATTACTGATATAATTGTGTATCTTTGTCTTCTTTGGGGGATGGTAGAAGAAGATGAATAAATGTCCTGTATGTAAAGACTTAGTGTCTCCTAATGCTATTGCGTTGAAAGCTTCTGCTGGTTTTGTAGATGAAGAAGGCAGGTTTCATGATGATTCTTCAATTATATTTCATAAAGATTGTTATTATAACTATTTGTTTAATCCATTTGAACAACTAGAGATAAATATGACAAATGATTAGTCATTATCTCCGAACATCTCTTTAGCTAACATAAGCATACTAGCAGCACCTCCCACTACTCCAGCTCTTCTTGCTAAAGGTTTAGCAAATTTCATCAATTGATTCCAACCTTGCTGATTCCTAATATTAGGGTTTCTTATAATATTAATAACCTTTTGCTTCTTTTGTTCAAATGGTTTAATAACTTGCTCATATGCGTCTTGTCCTGTTTTACCTTTATTTAATCTTAAAGTTTTAGCATTCTCTACTCTTCTTTCATATTCAGTTCTAGATTTATACTTTTTATCTGATTTAGGTTTAGGTTCTTCATGAACAGGTTCTTTAAATTCCTTTTTTAAATCTGCTATTTCAATATCTTTTGATTCAACATAATTTATAGTATTTGCTCCACCTAATTTCAATCCAAATAAATCTCTTTTATCTGTTGCCATAATCTTTATTTTAGTTGGGCTATTAGGGTCCCATATACCAACAGCATTAAAACCACCCCAATCGTAATTAGGTCTTATAGAAGGAGATATATTGAAAACAACTCTATCACCAGTAATCATAGCGGTGCTATTTGGTAATACTTTTTTAATTGCTGTATGAGCAGATTCTAAAGACTTTTTGCCTTTTAATGTTCTCATGCCCTTATAAAAATCCTTATCAAATTGAGCTCCTCTTACTACGTCTGAGAAATTAACATTCTTATATTTCATAAGTTTTAAACCATCATAATCTACTATTATATTATTGAAATCATCAACATAGCCTACTCCAGGCTGTCTGCTTATTACATAAGCGGCAACATCTTTACCTCCAGCAGACTTAATAAAATTAGATTTGCTCCCTACAGAAACATATTTACTAGCATAATTTTTTAAAGGACTTTTAGGGGCTTCCCCATACATATGAGCATTGGAATAATCACTTGTCAATTTAAAATGTATTTGCTTTTCTAAATTCCTAATACCATTTTTAGCAGTATTAAAATCAATATGTCCGTCTATATACATTTGTTCCAATTTATTCATTCTATTTTGATTATCTTTAAACATTTCAACTATATATGGAGCTATTCCAGTTTGTTTATATACCATAGAATCTAAAGGATTTGCAAATTGCTTAGCAATTCTCCCTGCTCCTCTAACAACTTCTTTTGCTGCTAAAGACCTTCTTGTAAGCTTAGTAGCCCCTTTGTCATAAAAACCTTCTAAGAAATTATGCATATTGTCAGCTAGTAATTTTGCCCCTCCCCCTGGAACAGTATTTAAAGCTTGTCTAGTAGCATATAATCCACCTCCAGTTCCAACAGCACCAATTAATCCTTTAGTCCATTGTGATTCAGGAGGGTCTAGAACGAAGTCAACTGCATCAAAGTTAATTTCTGAATTATCTATAATTTGCTGTATATTATTTACTAATACACCGTCTTTTTTAGATTCATACATAATTAAAATACACTAGGTTTTGGTTGCTTATACCTAGTTCCTTTCTCAATTTCTTTTTTTCTTTCACTTGTAAATCTTTGAACATCTCTAAGTGGCATACCTGCCAATTTCTCTAATATTCTAGAAGGATTATCAATCAAACCTTTGTCTGCTTGGAATAAATCTCTATACATTCTTCCAAATGGGAACATAGTATATATTTGATAATCTGTAAACCTAGTATAATCATCTCTAGCCCATTGCATTAATCCTGATACAGGAAATCTAGCTAGAGGAGGAGTAATAATTTGCAATGGTGCTATTGCTGTAGGATAAGTTCCGAAAAATGCTTTATTTCTTTCTTTCTCATCCCCAAATAACCACTCAGATGTATCTTGAAACCATCCATAAGGCTGAGGCAATGCATTGTCAAATAAACTATAAGCAAACATATTACCTAGAGCTAAAACAAAAAGGTCTATTTGCATAGTTCTTTGGAATCTTTTATATGGTTCAGTTCCTGGTTTAAATCCATAAATAGTTGCCTGCCTATTAACTTCGTTCCTAAAACGCCACGAATTCCACGCATAAAGCTGGAACCTAGTCATTATCTTACCTAGAGCAGTTCTCGCGAAAAAAGGCCTAAATGGGGCTTCATATAGGAATTGAGTAGCTTTTACACCTTTTTTAGCCATTTCTATTAAAAATGGATGATTAGGGTCTCTTATAGCTCCTCCGAATCTTTCCCAAGCTCTTATATAATGAGCCATAAAGGCATCTCTTCTTAATGTTAATTCAGGAACTGACATAAATTTAGCTGCCTTAGAAATAATAGTATCGGATATTCCGTGTTTTTTACCTAACGACCATACTTCCTTTCTCTTAATAGGGTCTTTGGAGTTAATTTTCTCAGATAAATCACCTATAAAAGATTCTATTCCTTTAATCCCTTTAGCAGCTTTACCTAAACCTAATTCGTGAACTATAAATTCAGGAACAACACCCTTTTTAGTAACAAAGTCTGTCACGTCTTGTAAGCTATTCCATTCAGGATTAATTCTTTTTAAGTATTTTATACTTCTAGCTTTAATAAGAGCTCCTGGTCCTGCAGATTGAATAGTATGTAAAGTACCACCAAAAATATTAGTTATAGAAGATTTAGGGTGAGCAAGTAATGTTGCTAGTTCATATTTTGCTTCCATATTAGACCAATGTCTTAAATCATGATAAGTGAAATCTTTTAATTCTTTAGGCAAATCACCCTCTCTAATACCTAGTTTTTCTCTTATATTATTAACTCTATCTAAAACTCTGTTATCTGCCCACCATCCATAAGGAGTGCCTTTTAGTTTCATTTTAGGGTCTTCATATACTTTCTCTGGAATAACATCTGGTTGCCCCATAGCTCCTTGCACATATAACTTAAAGTAAGTTTGCCATCTATTTGCTAATTCATTACCAAATTTCTTATTCATTCTATGATAAGCATCATCAATAACTTTTCTTCCCATAATTTGATTCAATTGCCTGTAAAATGTATTAGTAACATTTTTAACATAAGCATCCATTACATTAACATCTATAGACCATCCTGGTATATGACCTTTTCTAGACTGCATATTACCAAAAGTAGTATTCATGTCAGTCCATTTAATTGTATCTTTTGCTTTTTCTTTCTTTTCAGCTTTTTTACTACCAATCCTTTTATGAGCTTGAGATAGTTCAAATACATCTACTTTATCCCAATCTTGCATATCCTGAAATTCCCAATCTCCAGTTAAAACTTTATGTTTGATTGCCACATTATCTATAGCTTCCTGTCTTTCTTTCTCACTGAGAGTTGGGTCTTTTTTTATAAAATCTATAGCATTTTTCATAGCTCTTTCAGCTTGTCCCCTATCAAAGAACATATGAGGCCAATAAGTGCTAAAGTCAAAATGTTTTGTTTTATGTATTTTCCAGAGATTATATTTATTATTTCTATGTCCTAAGTCATACATCATAGAACGCATAATATGTCTCATTCCATCTATACCCATATCCATATTTATTTCTTCACCTCTTTCAAAAGCAGTCTCTGCATCCTTAACGAATTTTTTCCAATTCATTCTAGGCTGAAAAGGGTCTCCATCGAAGAATTTACCTGTTTTATAACTGTCAAATACTTTTTGGTCTCCAGAAACAAGTTTAAATAAAGATTCAAATCTTTTGGTAATTTTCTCTTTTATACCAACTAAGCTTTTCTTTTTAGAACCATTAACAATTTCATAACCAGTAGCTTCTATTCTTTCTCCTGCTGAGTTTATAGTAAAATATGATTTATTTTTAATCTGGTCCCATTTATATTCTGCTTGAGTATCATTCTTTAATATATCATATACTTGTCTATAGTATTTCTTTAGGCTAGCAGGAGCATCGCTTTTATTTATTTGGTCTTTTATTCCCAATTCTCTTTGAGCAACAGCTATTTTAAACAATCCTTCTCCGTCTTTTATTTCATCTAAATGAATAAAATCGCCTTGTATTTTTTTAGATATTTCTTCCGCTTTACCAGTTGATAAATCATTTGATTTATGAATCCAATTTTGTAGAATATCTAAGAAATAAGTAGGTCTTCTAATAATACCTTTTTTAACTTTACCTTCATTATTTACAAAATAACCTTCCTTTTTAAGCCATATAATATCATGAGCCATTAATTCTCTATTAGTAGTCTCTGGAAATAGAGCCCAGTATCTTTTCTGTATTTCAGGATTAGGAGTTCTCCATATCTTTTGCATAATAGTGCCATTTTCAATGTTTTTTAAATAATCTCTTATAATCTCAAAATCTCTTTTGTGTAATGAATTTAAGTCTTTACCTCTTCCAGTAGCTGCTTCCATTATACCTCTGACTTGCTCATTTAAATCAGGTAAGCTGTTTCCAAGTTTATTATTATATCTCTTGAGCATAACTGCTATATCTGTAATAATCTTCTTATCTTCCTTAGAAACCTCTCCTTCTTTAATGCCAGCATATCCAATTCCTTTATGAGCCCCTTGAACTAATTCGTCCATCACTTGCTCATCTTTAGCTACTTTAGTTTTTTCAATTTTAGATTCAGTTTCTTTTATAGTATTTTCAATTTCTTTTTCATTAGGAGATTTCCACATTTTGCTATATACATCATTCATAGCAGCAAAATGGTTTTGTATAGCAACATCGTTTATAACTTCAGAGTTTATAGCTAATCTGCTCTGAGAAGTCTTCGCGTTTTCAGAAATTAACTTAGTCACTATATCTCTAACCATAGGATTAAATTTACTTGCTTCTAACTTTTCTAACCAATCATATAATTTCTTAATATTGCCTCTATTAAGACTTCCAATCATAAGATGGTCAAATAACTCTCTTTCAGGTCTATTTAATTTAGATTTGTATTCATAAATTTTCTCATCTAATTTAGCTTGGTCCCAAGCAGCAGACCTTTTATCTCCCAACATATCTTTTTGTTTTTTAGATACGCCTAATATTTCATCAGCTTTTCTGAAGATTAAATCTATATCAGCTTTTTGAGATTGAGATAAACTATCTTCTAAATGAGATTCGTAATCCATTTTATCTCTCTCACCTCTATTAAGATAATTTCTAGCTTTAAACATTTCTACTTTATGATGTATTTGAGATATCTTCTTGGGGTCATATCTATACTTTTTAAATAATCTTTGTAAATTAAGTAACGTCGCCATGTCTGCAAGGTCATTTGACATAAAATCTTCAGCTTGTCTAACCATACTATTTAACATAGAAAGTCTTTCATTGTAATCGAATAACTTTTCTTTTCTAGTGTCTTTATTTTGAAGCTCTTTACCCCATACAGTATGATTAATAATTTTAAGAAACTTTTTTAAGCCCTCAGGAGAGTCATCTCTAGCTATTTTTCTTCTAGTAAATCTATTATTTAACTCATTCTCTACAACTGCCCTTATATGTTTATTATAGGGAACGGAGAAACTAGAACGTTGCATAATAGGCTCTAACCACTTAAAATCTTTGGTCATTTTACCTATTTCTCTATAGATTTCTTTTGTTGCTGCAAAATCCATTCTATTGAATAAACTGTCACTCCAATCTAAACCTTCTAATGTTTCAACTATCTTAGGAAGCAAAGTATTCTTCTGACTTTCTGATAAATTCTTTATATTTGAAGCTAAATAATTAACTTCATCCATAGTATGTCTTCTGTTTTCATTCCAATTTCTACTAAAATATGCTGAATTCATGTTTTTATACCATTGAAGCATACCATCTCCTCTTAAATGATATGGTGTTACTTCAGTTATATTTACATTCCTGCCTTTACCTTGCATAATCACATATTCATATGCATTCTTATCAAATTCAAATCCTTTAACTTTTTCATATTTCTTTTTGTTTTTATTCCATTTTTCAACTGTAGTATTGAAGTGAGCTTCATGCATAGTATTGAAAAACACCTTAGCATTCTTTAATCCAGCTTCATCTAAAGGGTCAGAAGCAAACGCTATTTGCGCTCTTGTTAAGTCTCTTTGATATTTTCTATCAGAAGCAGATTCTTTAGGAGTAACTGTTATTCTATAAGTACTTTTTCCTATACGAGTTTTGTGAGACATACTTTTATTAGGCGCTTCCATTAAAGAATTATAAGCAGATTTAAATATCTGACCTTGAGTAACAGCAGTTCCTAGCATATTCCTACCTTCAACAGCTCCTTCAGACGCTTTAATTCTAGAATAAGGAGAGTAATATAATGCCTTGCTCTTTTTAAGGGGATTATCAGGCTCTGCCTCTATTGTAAGTATTTCTTTGTATGTTTTACCTTTATAAGGACCTGTCTCTATAATTGCTTTTTTGTTATCTAAGATATTACCTGTCTCTTTGCCATTTTTATCTAACTCATAATACTCTTTTCTATTCTTATGTATAGCATCCATCCAAGATTTCTTCATTCCAAAGCCAGTTCCATCTTCTTTCTTACCTCCAAAATAGACAAATGCTTCGTCTCCATCTAAGTCAGCACCACCTAATGCTCTCATAGTTCTCCCATGAAGTAATATACCATGTCCCTCCCGTCCAGTAAAACCTTTAAATTCAAGCTTATGAGCTCCAGATATACTATCCATAGGAACACGAAGAACCAAAGCATTAAAAATGTCTCTATATTCTTTTTTACCAGAAGCCCATAATTGCCCTAATGTCTTAGTAGAACCATCTGGAAGTTTTATTTTAGTGTTTTTATATGCATTATCTAGATAAAATATATTATCATTAGTCATTAAATCTGGAAACTTCTTCTGCATCCATTTATCATAAGGTCTCATTCTGGCAACTGCTGAATTATCAGTTGTAGGCCTAGATATAGATTTCACAAAATAATTATGTAAAACTGCAGCTCTATAATCTCTAACATATTTATGCATATATCCAGAGAATCCTGGCTTACCTTCTTCTATTGCTTTCTCTCCTACTATAGCAACGTTTTTAAGTAATCTATCTATAGGAGATATAGAATCTCTAAGATTATTTAAAGCTGTAGCTCTCTGTTCTGCTGATATAGAACCATCTTGGAAAGAAGCTTCTATATCTTTTTCTACAACTCTTAACATTCTTTGCATTGCACCTTCTGCAAATCGTTCAGCTCCAGGAGTTTGTAATGCTGAAATAAGTTCTTTTGTTCCAATATCTTCTAAGTTTTTTAACAACCCTTCTACCTTAGATTTATCTAATGTTTCTAAATAAGATTCTAATTCTTTATTCATTTCCTTATTTCCGTCAAATGCTTTTTGAATTACCTCTTTATGTATATCTTTAATAATGTCATCGCCTATTTCTTTATTAGCATATTTATGAATATTGGTAAATAACTGTTTAACCCATATTTGTTTTTGTGCCATATGGCTGTCATTTGTTACAGAAGAACTATATTTAACGCTTGCGGGGTCTAATTCATATGTCTTTCCGCCTTTTAATATAAGTTCATTTTTAGGACCTACATCATAATTTCCTGTTAATCTTTCTCCTGTTTGTTTAGCAGAAGAAGTCATAATAAGCATATGAATACCTTCTTTTTTCATAGCATCAGTAGCTTCTTTTCCACCAGCATGCATCATATATTTGCCTAATAAAGCTCCCATATTCTTTCTAGCCTCACCAGGCATAGTCAAAGGCGTATTATCTATAATAAAAGACTTATTCTGACCAGATTGAGGATGTCCTGCATCTTTGTTTATAGCTCTAACGACATCATCTCTAACTATAATAGCTCCATCTACATGTTCTGGCAATTCTATATTTAATGCTTTTAATGTTTTCTTACCATCAGGAGTTTCAGGGTCAACAATAAGTCTATATTTGTAATTACCAGTTCTTAAAGCAGAAAATTCACCCTCCCTAATCATCATCAAATCTCCACCTCTTACTTTATTAACGTCCATTGAAAAGCTTTCCCACTTACCTTTAGGAATAATTATATTTTCTTTTGATACAACTCTTTGTTCTGGTAACGCTCCTTCAATAGTAGTATCTGCACCTTCTAATATTTCTTTCCCTTTTACAGCTTTGAAAAAATCATTTTTATGTATTTTTAATACAGTAGAAGGAAAATCACCCAAGGTATTATATATTTCGTCAGCAAATTCCAAGTCCATATCTTGACGCTCAGCTATTTCAGCTTGTCTTATTCTATCATTAAATCTTGTTAAAGAATATTCTCTAGCTTGCTTAGAATCACCTGTTACAGAAACCCCCCTCCCTTTTCCTGGAAAACTTCTTTCAAACATGTCATCTCTTCTAGACCGTAAAATTAAGTTACCATTTTTATCAACTGAAGGTTGACCAGAAAAACCTCTATATACATAATCATTATTTTGAGTTAATTCGTTTCCTTTTTTATTCTTGAAATCTTGACCAGAACTTCCATAATAATCAGCATCCTTAGGAGCTGCCATATCATCTATCATACTTTTTATATACTCTTTATTGCCTGAATATCCATTTGTCAACCATATTTGTGCTCTTTTATTATATGCTACAGCACTAGGAATAAATCCATCTCCAATAACTTTTGTTATATTTTCAAGTGTTAAATCATATCCATTTAAGGATAAATCATACATAGCGTTAGATACAACCATTTTTTTAAACATATCATTTGAAATTCTATATTCTCTCCTCATGGAATCCATATCGTCTTGTAATAATTTATATGAATTAGGGTATTTCTTTTTAATCTGTCTTACAAATCTTATATAATCTGCTCTAGCATTTTCTGAAGCCTTAGGGTGGAATTTGACAAATACTAATCTCCCTTTATCTCCATGTCCACCTAAGGGATATAGTCCGTGTTTTTCTGTTAATTCTTTTATTACCCTGCCTTTTATAACTTTTGCTTTCCTTACAGCATCTGCTTCTGACATATTTTCGTTAAATCTTAAATGCATAGTTAGCTTATCCAGAGGAACTTCAACGCTCATACCATCTTTTCTTGTTCTCATTACATTATCAAACACAACTAATCCAGGTTCTTTTTCAGTAATTTTACCACCTTGAGCTTCATATACCTCTTCTATTAGTTTAGGAGGCTCTATTTGTCTTAAAGAACGTCCAGTAGAAGATGTTGGATTAGATGGATTCGTAAATCCTAATTTACCACCAGTAGTTTTAACAAAAATTACTTGTCTTCCTAAATTCTGCTCAGTGAGCCATCTTCTAACAGTTCTTTTAGCGTTGTCAGATAAACCTTTTTTAAGCTCTAATTGTTTTTCAATCTCTTTTATAGCCTCACTAGCTTTAACGTTTTTTTCGCCCTTTTCTGTATATCCTCTTATAATATTCTCTACAATCTTACCACTTTCAAGCATTTTATTTCTTTTACTTACAGTAGCATCAGGTTTATCCCATACCTCTTTTAAAAAGTTATTAGAGAAATATTCGCCTTTTTTCATTAAAGGAAAATCAGAAGCTTTCATGCCTATATCTATATCTTGTATAGTATCCCCAGTAGCATAATCTATATATTGTGTTTTAGCTAAATTTTTATTCCTTTCTAATTCTGCTTCCCATTCTTTAATCTCTGCTTCTAAATCTTTCTTTTGCGTTTTTAATTCTTTAATTCTAGTTTTCCCAACTGTTCCAGTTTGTATATCAGAAACTATATCTGCTAAATCTTTACGTCTTAAATTAATTTCATTTTGAATGTCTGCAATATTTACTTTAGTTCTTTCATGAAATTCAGGAATCTCTTCTTCAGGAATAGCTTTTTTATCTTTCGATTTAGTTATGGGTTTATCTCCAAAGGTTTTTTCAGCAACATCCTTAATAGCCTGTTTGCCTTCCTTAGTTAACTTTCTCGTTCCTATTACTGCAGAGTTTCTAACTAATTTAGGAGCTTCATCGATAGCATAGAATCTATCTTTAGCATTACTCCATTTAAACCATACATTTTGTTTTTGGTCAAATACATAGATTTTATTCATTCCTTTATCTAATCCCATTTGAACAGCCCAACCAGTTCCCCCTTTAACAGAAGTTCCATTTAAATGTGCTTTATCTCCTGTTCTACCAGATTCGATTTCTCCAACAGCATATATAGCATTAGAGTTTTTAATTTGATGATGATTTCTAGCTATCAAATCATACATCCAATCTTCCATTTTATCTATTTCTTTTCTTTTAAGAGTTTGATTAGCAGTTTCTATAGCAGGACCTGACTCTAATAACTCTTCTCTACTTAACTCTCTATCTACACCCTTTACTTGCCCACGTTTAAATCTAGTATGATAGTCTTTTAATCCCTTTTTATTAGTTTCTGTGCCTGGCATATAATGGATAACTGGAAGTCCAAATTTTGCTAATGTCTTAGACCAAAAACTATCAGCTCCTTTAGCCCCTCCAGAAGCAGCGACTTCTAATACATTATGAGCTTTTTTCTTTGTCCTTTTTTGTAGACCTCTTCTTACACTCGATAAAACATCATAACCTTTAGTAGTCCACTCTTCTTCAGGTATTTTATCTGTGATTCCCAATTGTCTCATCAATTCATATGCTGTTCTTTTATTTGCGTCAGGAGTATTAAATGTTTTGATAGCTATTCTTTCCATCTCTTTTTGAACTGGCTCTGGATACTTCTCAAACCCTTCCATCTCTTTGACATCTCTTTCCCATTCTAATTTAGGGTCTTTAGATGCCTGTTTTTCAAATTCTTTCATGCCTTCACGAGCTCTATGTTTAATCCAACTAGTTTCTTTACTACCAAAGTAAGCACCAACTAAATATTCATAAATTTGCTCAGGAGTAGTAGCTCCCCTTGAAGTTGCTGGTAGTCCCATAAATAGCGAACCTGCCATAGCTTTTATTGCTTTATCTCCAGAGGTAGTACCAGGAATAATATTTCCTATTCCTCTAAATACACCACCAGCCAAAGCACCACCCATAAAGCTTTGCATCATAGCATCAACACCATCCCATACAGAAGATACTGCGCTAGCAGCACCTAATTCAAAAGCTCCTTCAACTATATGTCCTGTTTTTTGTCCTAAAAAGAATTTAGAAGCAGTGTCAACAGCTCCAAACCTAGAATTTGAAGCTCCTTTTATTATAGGATTAACAACTTTTTTAGCCTTTTTTGTTACACTTTTAGCAATTCCCATAGGGATAGATTTAAAAGTTCCTATTCTACGCGCTGCATTTACTAATCCTAAGGCTTTTAAAGGCCCTGATAGGATACCAGGTACAAATCCTATTAAATGCCCTAAATTCCTAACAATAGCTTCATATTCATTATCTGGATGGTCTGCTACTCTAAGTGTAGTAAAACCTTCCATAAAGCCACCTGCTGCTTGCTTAATAGCTTCCCCAATAGAAAAATCCCCTTCATAAAAAGGGAGATTATGATATTGAGCATGTTCTCTTATTAAATTTAATTTCTCTTCGTTAAAACTGGACGGAGATTGTCCATGTACCTGTATTAATCTCCTAGTTTGTTCAGATGTATAACTAGGTTGCCATTGTTCGTCTATCTGTTGTGTTTGATTTGAAGCCACATTATAAAGGATTTACAGCAAAAGGTTTAAGATTTGCTTTAGGAGTTGTTGTGACCGATGCTGTAGAAGTTCCTATTCCAGCTTCTTGAGACACACTTTGTATTGCTTGGTATAAATCATATATATCTTTCATAGCCCATCCTGCCATTGCTGCAGTTGCAAGACCTCCTGTGCCTATACCTCCTACTAGCCCTATACCTAGCTTAGCTCCTAGCCTAAGGGCTAAACCAGCTCCTGCTTTTTTAGTAATTTTCGATAAAACCCAAGGTAGTCCCTTCTTTTTAATCATTTGATTAGTAGTTAAAGCAATACTAGATAATGTTGCATTAGTTGCAGCACCCGCTACTTCTTGTCCTTTTTCATCTGCTCCTAAAGCTTTAGCAATTTTCCTAGTACCATAACCAGCACCAGTAGTTATAGCAGTAGCCATCCCTGCTGATTTTAATATGTTCTTCCAGCTACCTGGATTTTTAAGCATATTTTGAGTCCATTTGCCTTTACCGATTTTAGGAAAAGCCTCATTTATTGCTTCAGTAGCCGCTTTATTTCTGACAGCAGGAGCTCCTCCCAATGCCGCCAATCTTTTTGCTCTTGTTTTAGCCCATTCTCCTTCGCCTAATCCTTGTAAATATTGTTTAGGTGCTCTTTTCGCTGCTTCTTGAGCTTTACGTATACCAAATGGGTCTTGACCTTTAGTAAATGCAGGTAATGCGCCTTCTGCAACATCAGCAGAACCTCTGTTCATAATGCCTTGAGCTGCTTTTTTAGCTGCCCAAATACTTGCTGCACCTCCAGCTCCTACACCAGCTATTTTACCTAAGCCCCAATCATCTTGCCACCAATCTTTAATATTTTCACCTACAGAATAATAAGGCATGGCATGTTGTCTCATAATACCTTCTGGGCTACCATTAGAAAGTAAGAACTTCTGTAACCCACTAACACTTTTTACAAAATCTCTAGACTCTTTATTATTTAAACCATTCATAATTTTATATGTTTCTAATTTCTTTTCAAACATAGGAATGTATTGGCTTTTCATTGCTGAGAATTGTTGTTTAAATGCCAAAGGGTCCATAAGCCCTGATGAGTATATAAAATTTCTTTGTAATGAAGGGAGATTATCTACTTGATTTCTGAACTTTGCATAAGCTTCTCCCGAATTTAAAAAATCTGGTAATCCATTATTAACCCAATGCCCTATATCCATAGTAGACAAATTCTGATAATCTCTTGATATTGTGTTCATAAAATTAGAAAGGAATTGATTAGCATCTGAATGTGCTCTTTCTTTATTTAGATTTCTAGCTTCGCTTAGAGCTCTATTAATACCGCTTAAATCTAAAGTTCTTCCTGCGTAATTTTGTGCATAATTTCCGTAATTTATTGCCATTTATTCAATTCCTTTATCCATCTGCATTGTTAGTTCCATCATCATTAGTACCATCATTTCTTTGGGGTTTATTTTTTCCCATTCCAGCCCATGCTCCTATTCCCATTTCAAGGAGACTCATAAAATTACCTTTTCTTTGTGATATTGCTGCATTATGAGCATTGATTTCTTGTATATGAGCGTTTGACAATCTATCGCCAATACCTTTCTTCATGTTCATCACATTAGAAAATAGTCCATATCCTTTATTCCACTGATTATCCATAAAACTGCCCCAATTACCCCCCATTTGCCCAGAAAATTGATTATCAGCTTTTAATTGGTTAGCCATTATTTGAGCTGGACTCATATTGGTCATAGCTCCAGTGTCCTGTAAACTTCTTTGAGTTACAGCAAGATTATCTCTCATTGAGTTTTCAAATTGAATTCTTTTGCTTCTGTTAAGCAGAGAATCTTCATCCATGAAATCACGAGACCAATCTTCAACTTCCGATACCATATCTTCATATGGTTGCTGAAAATCTTGAATTTTTTCTTGGTCTATTCTTTTCTTTTTCCCGAAAACCGCATCGCTAAACCATCCCATTGTAGTTATATCTCCTTAAAATCTATCACTATAATTTAAGCATTCTATTTTATTTATACAAGTTTTTATTTCCACATTAATATCCTTATTGCCCCATCATATGTTTCAAGTGAATTAGCATTTGACATAGAAAAATTACTAAATATACCAGACCTAGCATTTCCTCCTACTAAATAGACATATTCTGCATCTACTTTATAAACAAGGCCGTAATAGTCTGGATTAGCATATGAATGCCCTAAATGATTGTTGATTTCTGTAAACCAAGTTACATTACTTTGAGGCTCTGTTAAAGTATCACCTGAGCCCATTGTTCCATTCTCTTGATTAGGAGCAAAGTATATTTTTATTAACATAGGAAGTTGGCCTAATGTATGAGTATGTCTCCAAGCAGGTAAACTACCTCCTATTTCATGTGCACTATGGTCATAATTAATCCATTTGCTATCATAATCTGGTCTAGGTACCCCTGTTAAATGACTCACATCAAACTTTTCATTCTTCTCATCATATATAGTTTTTTGAGCTATATTTTGCCCTTTTTCAGCATCTTCAGCTACTATAGTATCTAAATCTTTCTTTATTTTAGCTTTTACCAATGGGGGTTTATTGTCAAAATTGACAGCAGTTCCACCATAAGTAGGGACTTTCCATCCTTCTTTAGTTTTTAACTCAAAAGTATATGTTCCATCAACATTTCTAGATATTTTAGTATCTCCAGTTTCTCCTTCAGTTTCTTTAACATCTTTTTCAGCAGGTTTTTTTATAGAAGATTCTATCTTATGAAACCGAGCTTCTAAAGATTTAATCATTCTTTCTACATCTGGAAAACTAGTAATCCTTGAAGGCAACTTTAATTTCTCTAGTTCTTTTGACATTTATTTAGTTGCCTTTCTTCTAAATATAATACCAATAGAGTCTAAATTCTCATCTATTTCTTCCAATTTAAACTGTATCCATCTGCCTTTTTTGTTAGACCCTTTTAATCTATAATCTACATTGCCTTTTTGGGTGTTTACTTTATCTATATCAGAAGAAGCAATATTACCTTCGCTAGTAACAATTAACAATCTATCACTACTATGATTATAATCTCCTCCTAAATTAATATCATTTGTAATTCCATTTAATTTTATCTTATTAAATACTTTTGTTATAGAATCTTCTGCCATAGTAACTTTTTTACTAATCCAAGTATAATCCTTATTGACAGAACCGCCTTTGTGTTGATAAATTAAATCATCTATAGGAAAATAAACTTCTCCATTTTCTCCTATAAAAGGTTTACCAACCTTAGCATCTTCTGCTAATTCATATAAATCCCATCTTTTACTAATAATACTATAAGCCCATAAATAAGTAGTTACTTTAGTTGTATCAGATACAGTGTTTAAAATACTAGTCTGTTTGTCTGTATATTCTACAGTAAATAATATCATAGAAGAAGGTCCATCATAAGTAACTCTAATATTAGGATTTACATTATTAGTAACTAAGCTATTCCAACTTACATCTCTAATATTATCAGTTCCTCCAAAAGTAGTTTCTGTGTTTCCTCCTTGTTGTATAGGAGCAGAAATCCTCGCAGGAAAACTTCCATTATGTAAATATGCACCACTATTATCTGCGAAAAACATCCCCATTTCAGTAACAATAAAGCTATCTTGACTAAGGCATCCAACTCCCTCAAATGTGTCTTCTATGACTAAGGATTGAGGATTAATTCGATATATATTGTTTGTATCAAATGCATATAATCTGCCTCCAAAATTAGCTAAAGCCGTGGGCCTTGCTGGTAATGTAACAAAATCTATAGAATAGTCAAATATACTGTATCTTCCAGGCTTAGACTTAAATATTTGATTTGAAGCATTTTCAATCTTATCATGAGAACAATCTCCTACAAATAAACTTCCGTCTATTTCTGTGGAAAGACTATAGTTAACTGAAATAGAGTCTAAAACCTCAGATAGGCCTGTTCTTGATTCATATGATTCTCCTGCTAGTCCAGTATCTATCAATTTATATAGCATATTACCTTCTGAACTAACCCAACCAGAAGCAGTACTAATCTCTTCCACTAATCTATAGAAATCATTAGTTGAATCTTTCCTATAAACACAAACAGCAGATAATCTTTTACTAAATTCTTGTATTTTTAAATTAAGAGCAAGTCTAGGATATGCCAAATCAGATAAATGTGTCCAAAATTGATTACTTAGTAATCCTTCCTGATATCCATCATATTTATACGATACTTTATAAAAGTAAGTATTGTTTTTTAAGAAATATCCATCTTCATCTGCACCACCTGCAGTTTCTAGAGTTAAACCCGCTTCTTTAAATTGTAAATATCTATAAAAATCATCTCCTCTAATATGAGTTTGAGGATTATTAGAATTTAATAAATTGGCAAATCTTTCTGATGTATCCCACTGATTGCATCCTGCTCTAAGTTCAGATATCTCAGAATTTCCTCCTGTTCCAACAAGAAGCATTTCCCATTGGTCCATGAATGTATGATGAGTAGATGCATATGTAGTAGTAGTATCTGTATGAGACAAATTATAGTTATTTGCATCATGCCATTCAGCGTAATAAGTCCCTGATTGCACAGCTGTACTATTATTCCTGTAAGTTAACATTTTGTGATTTCTGTCAGTAATAGTAGGAGTTGCGTTACTAGTTCCACTTAATTGTATTCTTTGGAGAGATGCTGAAGGACTAGATAGACCAGCCACAGCTCGCTCTTTCATTGCATCGCAATCTAAACCTCCATAATGAACAGATAATGCTGGACTAGTTAAATTAACAGTAAGAGGATTAGCTGCAGAACTACCGCTTTTTGGAGGTAATTTAATTGTCATTTCTAAATCATTTAATGTATCAGTAGAACTACAAGTAAACGTAAATTGAGATGGTGACTGTACTGCGAGTACTTTATAAGTTTTACCTATAGTTAATGCATTATTATTTGTTGATGATACTACAGTAAATTCATCGTTTTTTGAAAGTAAATGTTGGTCATTGGCACCATAAGTACCAGTACTTTTCACAGTAGCAGTTCCACTAGCACAATCAACATCGTCAAATACATAAGCTCCAAATCTTTCTACTAAGCGTTCATATGAATATCCTGGAAATTGCCACCCTTTCTGTCCTCTAAATTCATGATTACCAGTAGACATCCCATTAACGCTATTTGAAAAGAAAACAGGAGGAATAGTAGTACCGTCTATTACTCCCCCAGAATATTCTAATGCAGTAGTTTTATGGAGTCTCATAGGGGCGGTAGCCACCATAGAATGTTTCCAAACATAAAATATATCACCAGCAGCTGGTTTATGCCCAAATGGATAATGGATTTTAACCTCCATAACAGTTCCTGATTTATATTTAGAGCCTATGATATATCTTGTTTCTATAGCCCCTGTATTAGCGTCTTGAACACTTATACAAAGTCCATGTAATGCATTATACTTAGATTTGTAGAAAGAAGTACCAGTACTGATAAAAACACTACCTCCTGGCGTTCCCTGAATGTTAGTCCAATCAAATTCAATTAATGGACAAGTATCAAGGTCTCCATCCATTGCAGCAGCAGCAGGAGTTACATTATAAGCATCTATTTTTCCATAAAAACAAACCCCATTAGAATTCCCCTTATTCCATGAATTTGTTGTATGTTGAACCTTAGGGTCAGTTTTCGAAGTAATAGAACTTCCATCTAAAGTAGAAATTTTTTCTATTTGTAAAGAAGGACTAGGATATAAGAAAGATGTATTGCATATATATATTTTAGACTTATTATCAGGGTCTCCTGGAATAGGAGAAGATATAAATAATTTGCTAGAATGCGTTAAATTATTCGCGTCTTCAGTTCCTCTTGTATCAAATAAGAAATTGTTACTAGCGTGAGAATGGTGTTTTAAATGATATATATTCTGTGGCCATGCAGGCATATCTACACTAGTAGAACTTCCTATAAGTAAATCGGAAAAATCATCGTCATCCATTTGGAAAGGCCTTATCATTTGACCACTTCTATAACTTAATTTTTCTATTTTATATACTAAGCCTGGGTTTACAGTTGAATCACCAACAGTTTTAGGGCCTCCCCAATAACAAGGGGGGGTAAAATAAGTCTTGCAATAATGCCCACTTCCGCCTCCTTCTGTGTAAATATCTCCATTTTCTGCATTTTCTTCATCATAAACGAAATGGAACATTTTTTCACTTGTTTCTATTCCACCTCCGTGCAGCCCCAATGTTTTATGTATAGCATGAGGATATACGTATCCACTAGTTACATTACGATAAGATGACGAAGTAGGGTCTATCATCGTAGTATAAGGAATAGTTAATTTAAGTTTGTTGCTAGCCTTATCGACTAATGCTACTGTTGCAGTTGTACTGGAATCATAAAAATGTTTAGCGGATAAATTACTCACATTTTCAGTTATTTGATTGGACATTACTTTATTGTAAGGTTTAGTCCAAATTAAATCATTACCGTCAATAGTTCCAGTTAACCCAAATTTGCTAATAACAGCTTGCCTTAATTGAGTAAGAAAATCTCCTTGCGTAGGAGAACCTCCTGTTATTGGTAAACCAACAGCTATACCGCTAGTAATCCCAGCTACTGCTGACAAAGTTCCAGAGCCTATATCAGTACCAGAACTTAATGCATTACCCGTGGCGAGCCCTCCAGCCCCAGTGTCTGTTATTACAAAATTGACTCTGTTAAGTCCAGAGGTACCTCCAATACTTCCTCCCATTGTAACATATTGACCATTAGTCATTCCATGAGCACTTCCAGAGCTACTAACTGATACTTTGCCTTGTATTCCAGGATACTTATTATTAGACAAATGTACAGTATCTCCTACTTCTATTCCAAATAAATTATAATTAACATCTCCAGAAATCGTAAGATTGATATTTTTACCACTATCTACAGAATCTACTCCAGTGAATGTATAATGTTGATTTGGTTGGTTATCTCCAAAGTCCATATCAGCACATACAAATACACATTTACTAACTTTCATATTTTCTGGAGAATCTTCCGTAGGCCCATCACCATGATTAGATACGAAATAATCGTCTTTACTCATGTTAATTCGCCCATGCTGTCTTCCCCAATGTCTTACCCACTGTCTGTCTGACCCCCCAATTACACCTACTACATGTGAAGATAATCTATGTCCCAATCTTCCATATGGTCCTATTTTTCTAGTAACATCAGTAATTGTCTCATCATTAGGAACAACTACTCCAGTTCCATCTATTATTCCATCGCCATCATTGTCAGCCATTTGAAATAAACCATATTTAGCTACTTTAATTGATGGCATGCCATCGGTAGCATCCCATCCTACATTATAACCATAATTAACATAAGGTTTATCCGCTCTCTGGGCTTGTAAAAACCCGCTATTTAACCTAGAGTCTGAACCATGCTTCCTATATACTGATATACGTTCTAATTTATCTCTTGATAAACTATGCTTTCTATCTTTATAATGATAGAAATATGAATATGGTTTGTAGTCCTTGCTTTTTTCTATAGTAGGCAAATGAGTATAATCACTTCCACTTCCATCAGCCCTTACTCCAGGTCCAGCGATAAATTTATGAGAAGGATATTTATGCCATCTTGTATCTACTCCTAATATTACAGTAGTTGGAGGAGTTCTGTCACCGAAATCTAAAGTATTAGAAGATGGAGTGTATGTATTATCGTGAGTAGTAACTCCACAGAATAAAAATCTATCTCCTTCACTAAAATTTGAACTTTTACTAGGAGAGCATTGAATCCAAAGCCTAGTATCTAGCATTGCTAATGTTATCTGAGTATATGCTGTATAATTAGGATTAAATAAATTAGATGTATCAGAGGTAGGCCCTCTTGTTTCAATTATATCACTTAATCTTCCTGCATATTTTACATCTGCAGGTTCACGATTCCCTCCGTAGGGTGTATATCCTGTATTAGATTTCCAAAAAGCTTTCCATCTCATATCTATAGTACATATTTCAGATAACTTTGAAGTAGTCCATTCATTGTAAGGTTTATTTACATCTATAACCTGAATTTCATCTGTATGAGAAGAAAGAACATATACCATTCCTCCCCCTAAATCACCAGTGCTAGGACCTTTATTATGATAAGTGCATATAGACTTAGTAGCGATAGTAAGAGGTAAAGACCTCTCTACTTTTCCTCTTATATATTGAACTTCATCAATATCAGTTGCATTGGCATTAATATGATTATCTGGCCATATTCTATATATTGCATTATCTCCATCTTTTATTCCATAGTAAAAATAAGGTCTATAATTTAATAGTTTTGCAGTAGTATGGTCATCACTTCCATCATGAACTACAGCAGCATCCACGGATGTTTGTCTTTTACATAGAAATGAATTAGCAATAGAAACATCGGTAACTACCCATACACCCTTAAATATACTTTCATTAGCTGCGTCCATCCATTCGTTAACAACTATATTATCTCCTGCAGTTAGTCCATGACTATTATGATATATTCTTAATGTATCGTCAGTTAAACCTGCTAATGCATCTCCATCAGCTTGAGTACTTCCAGAATCATTGTAATATGCTGTCAGTCTCTCATATTCTCCACAAACAGTTACTTTACTAAGAGTATGAATACCTTCCGAATCATAACTATGGACTGTGTCTTCATCTTGATATATTTGCCCAGTTAAATCTTCTCCAAATGCTTTATGGTTTATATACCCCAACCATTGTGGGGCAGAATCATGCAATCCACTACCAAATCCAATATGTAGTTCTCTATTATTAGCCACCATACTTCCCGTGCCTTCTAATGAAGTTATATTAGAATCAGCAAAAGGAGATAGTTCTATATCGTCAGTAAAAGAGTTATCAAGTGATTCTCCTTGGAATATACCCTTACAGACTCTGAGTTTTTTTTGCACAGAATCATACCCTATCAAATCTCTTACTCCTGTATTATTTATATAATTAGAAGTTGAAATAAAGGAAGTATTGTCTATAATAGACAAATGTGTATGTTCTAAAAGCTCTACTAAATCTAAATAAATATAACTATCATTTACTCCTCTAGAGCTAAAATCTAATACCAAGTCTGAAAGTAATTCCTTCCCTTTTGGTAGAGTAAATACAAATGTAAATTTTCTCCAGATATTATCAAGTCCTCCAGGACTCATATCGCCTGCGCTATCTTCCGCTGCATCACTATAAGCTTTGTCTAAATTATTAAAATTAATCCATCTATCTTCTTGCATGATGGAATATTTATTGCCCCAATATCCATTTTTAGAATCCTTAGAACTTTCTAACCATTCTCCAATATTGTTAAAATAACCTCCATTTATCCTTATAGACAAAGCTCCTCTACCATTGCTATCATTATCTTGAGCGTAAAATTGTAACCTATATGTTTGACCCGCTTTCAATCTTTCTTTAGGTATAGATTGCTGTATTCCTTCATTTAAACATTTTGATACAATATCAGATGTAGTATGGGCTTCTAAATCAGAATCTAAATGACCTCTCGATACATTAACTTTATTTCCTTCTATTGACAATACTTTCATATATTCATTATCAACTTTAAGTATATCATTTTTAGCTATATAAGCACTAATAGGAATAGTCCCAGCACCGCCTCCAGTTAAATATAAAGTATCTTCACTAGGGTCAGTTCCCATAGCTAATTTTAATTGACCATAAGTACCTTGTCCAGCTTGCTTATATTCAGATATTATTTTTATAAACTTATCATTACTATCAAAAGGATAGAATTTATCAGACTTACTTATACCTATATTATACCAAGAAGCTCCTTCTGCAGTTTCCCAAAAACCACCACTAGTTTGTTGAGTTACATTAGCGTCTGTTGTGCTAGTATCGTAATAATAAGAATTAGATGTATATGGACCAGAATAACTTTTATAACTAATATGTTTCCAGTCGTTTATTTTATATTCTTCTCCAGGGTCTACATTGATAGTTCCATCATCTTGAGCATGATGAAATGTATGGTTTTTAATTAAATTAGCTTCTATAAATAAATCTCCAGAAGACATAGTTGCCGATGCAACAGGAGCAGTATCTAAAGTTAATACTATCTTACTATCAACAACAGCTTTTTTAAGTATTTTAGCACTGAATCCATTATGAGTAGATGTAATACTGCAATATAATGTTATAGTATCTCCCTCATAAAACTCTATAGCAGCAACATTTGTTCCAAAAGTTATTGTCTTTGCAGTAGCATCAAATACTACTTCTTTGTCAGTCTCGCTAGTTGTTATTTTGCCATATTGATAAGGATTTGTCGTATGAACACAATAGTGGTAATTTCCTCCTATGTGGTTTCCTGAATAGTTAGAAAAGTTACTTAATCTAGCATAACATACTTTAGTATGACGTTGTTTTCCTCCTATAGTCATGACATTGCCATAAACAGAGAATTTAGTCCCAGAAGCATATTCATATCTATGATTTTTAAAACACCCTCTATCAACTATTAAAGTATTGTTAGCTTCATCTACTTCTCTAACACGCATTATTTCTTCAAAGAATCCTTCAAATGTGCCCGTATCAAGAGAGAAATAATCTCCCTCATTAAGATATTCATTTAAAGTTCCTATTGCAAATTCTAAGCTTAATACAGCAGCTTCTCTATTAACGGTAACTCTTCCTCCATGTCCATTTAAATGTATTATACCATTTTTAATTTCTTCTGCTATTTCATTAATAGTTAATAATCCTTGTAACTGAATTAATGTATTTCCACCAGAAGTTAAAGAACCTGTTGTGTGTGTGCCTGTTCCTTCATTACCATCTTTTCCAAATTCATATGTAATAGCATCTCCATCAGGAGATGTTATAACAAAGCTCTCTCCATCAAAATGAGCTAATGTTGTAGCTATATCAGTATCTAATGCTATTGTTATAGTAGCTTCTCCAATAGCTTTTGTTGGGGTCTCTTCAAAGCCAACTGTTGTAAAACACGAACCACCTATAGTACTATCTGTTATAGTTTGACCTTTATCTAAATAAGGTATAGATTCGCTAGTAGCAGATATAGTAGAAGCAGGTTTATAATATAATTCTGGTTTTTGATATAATCTTTCTTCATCTACAACTGCATGAGCAGTCCCTGTAGCAAATGTAAGCTGAGTAACACTAGCAGTAGAAACCCTACCTATCAAGTTACCATCTGAATCATATATTTGTCTATATAACATTTCATCAGTAGCTTCTCCTGCGCTTCCAAATATATCACCACCACCTCCTGGAGTTTTCTCTACATTTAAAACAACAGAAGAAGATGATTTTGCCTCTGCTTCCGCTGCATATGCAGGAGTTTCAATTAACTCGTCTACTGCAATCATCCTCTCTAAGTATGGAGCAATTTCAGAAGTGATAACTCTTTCTTTTTTACCTTGAGTTCCTATAAACTCGAGGTATACATTATCTTTAGAGTTGAATACATCTATATCATCGAATTGAATTAAATTTGTAGATGTAAGAGCTGATTGTAATTGTGTATATCCTTTTGCCTTTCCATCACTCTCTAATTCAGGCCAAGATATAGGAGATATTGCATAGGTACCAGTATTATTAGATGTCATAAAAGGTCTATCTATTTTAATACCAGACAAAACACCATTCTCAGCATTAGCGTCTATATTTAAAGAAAATGCCGCAGCATCTTGCGGTATATCTCTTTCTGAAGCATTTAAAATAGTTCCTAAACTAAACTGCTTTATTTCTTTTAACTGCTTAGCCATTAATTACAATCCATTTTACATTAATAGAAGAATCCCAATAACCATTAGGAACTTCTATATATTCCCGTCTAATAACTCTCCCCATACTGTCGTTCTCCCATCTATTATTTGCACTATATCTACAGTGAACCTTCCACCTTTATAATAATCTACTATAGCAAAAGCATGAGCCCATTTATGTTTCCTACCACCAAGCCATTCATTTTTTTCAGCTCTCATATCCTTTAAACAACCTAAAGACCAAGCTGATTTAGGACCGTCCATATACGTTACACTATCTTGTTGCAGGGAATGATGATGTCCATATATTATATTAGCACCTAACTTTCTTAGATGATTCGCTGCGTGATATTGTCCGCCAAAATGGTGCCCATGATAGAAATAGAGCTTCCCTATTTTAAGGTATTCACCTGCAGGGTGAAACTTATAACCTCTCTCTTTAAACTTACAAACATCTTTAAATTTGTAGTCTAAGTATGGATGCTCTTCTACGAATCTATCTAACCACTCATCATGATTCCCTGCACACATATGTTTCTCTTTACAATTAACCTTATCTAAAGATTCATCAATAATGTCAAGTAACTCATTTACAGCCTTAATATCCTTATCGACATTAGGCATTATGTATTCTAAAGGAGGTTTTTTCTTTCTTTTCCATTGCCAATGAGAAACACTGGCAAATTCTCCTAAATCTCCTAAATCTACATATATATCTGGCTTAACTAATTCTATAGCCTTTTTAACTACGTTTATTGCAGGCACATCGTGTATAGGTGCATGCTTATCTGGGGTTACGATTGCTCGCTTAAGAACCCCACCTTTAGTTTTTTTCATATATCAAAAAACTCCTAATTAAATTTGGAACGCGGCACATAACCCCAATCCGAGGGGTTAGTCCATACTCCTTTCGCCAACTTTAAATATTTCTCAGTTGTTTTTTCTTTGAATCGAAGTATTACTTCTTCACATTGATGGCATTCCCAAAAGAGAACGCCATCATATGCTCCCATAACTTCTATTCCTAATATCTCATCACTCTTACATTTATGACAAGATTTGGGCTTAGATTCAGATATTTTGTTTTTGGATTTTAATGCATCTACTACTTCTTCAGCATCCTCTAACATTACTAATCTAATACCGTCTTCCACCTATTTGCCTTTTATTTTATCAACAATAGGTTTTAAAACCATATCCCACAATAAATCATCTTTTTTAGAAGGGGATAGTTTAATACCTTTTTCTAAAACATATAGTCCTAGTAAAAACCACTCCCAATTTGATGTTATAAATGAAAGCATATTTTCTCCTTATTTTTCTTTTAACTTTTTCTTACAGCAATCGCATGTAACAAAATCTTTAGGCTCATGGGCCAATTTTTCTAATTTTTCAATTCTATCATGAAGACTTCTAGCAATCTTTTTGTCATCAGCTTTTTCAACAGCTTTCATGACTTGCTTTATTATCATCTTCAACACCATTCCTTTTACCATAATTTAAATATATCCTCTCCGTAAATGAACCATAAGCCTCCAACAAAGACAATTAAAAATCCTAGTAAGAAAGCTCCTAATTCTCCCATCAGAATTTATAATTAAATCCCATACTTACGTTATATTCTTGTCTCCCATAATACTTTAATTCAGAACCTTCTATAAATACACCTAAGTGTTTTCCTAATTTAGCCCCTATTAACATTCCTACATCATATTGGTCTTCTCCTCCATTATAAGATTTATCTGTAAGTCCTTTAGAATAAGGAAAAGAATTAATCCAAATATGAGAATAGAAATTATCGTTACCTAAGTAAAAATCCAAACCTACTACTATACTAGCTTCAGCTTGCCATTCTTTAACTTTGTTTTCTTCGTTATACTGCTCTATAATACCAGGCATATGATATTCATAAAACTCTGCATCAGAATAAGCAACTGCATTGGAGTCAGCATCTGTCCAATAATACTCAGCATCTTCATAATAATATGTCCAATAACCATCATCACCATTAGGGTCTTCTGTAATATACACGTAATATGAATCAATTTCTCCGTTCCCATTTAAATCTGTTACGGGAACTAAAACATCTTCATATCCATATTCATATGCAAGATACCACCATGGCCATTCATAATCATCATACGCAGGATGTCCATATACTGGATGTCCCATTACATTACCACCTAAAGATAATATCGCTGGACCTACATTAAGCTTATATCTTAAATCAAATGATGCAAATTGCAGGTCTCTACTTTCTTTCTCTAAATACTTAAATTTGCTTATTAACCCCTTATTTGACCATTTTAACCAATATTCTTGGTCTAGGTACTCATGACCCCTATTCCTTACAGAACTCGCGGAAAAGAGGTATTCTAGGCCTTCAACTGCTCCAAACAGAGCTTTATCGCTTAAAGATTTCTCATCTCCATTATAAAACTTTTTAGATGTTTGATATGGAAATAGAGCTATTTTTCTAATTCCAATACTATATTTATAATCATCTTCTAAAGAAACATTTCCGTTTTTATAGGGTGTGCCCATTGAGCCAGAAATATATATAGTCGAGTTGTCAAATACGCCACCAAAAAGTAAAGTAACATACGTAGCCAAATAACATATAATTCTTTCATATGACATTAAACTCCTCCTCCACCGCCACCACCAGCACCAGTATCACCTTCTCCTCCTGGACCTCCTGACACTGAAGTATGCCCTCCAGCTTGAGAAGAAGAGGCTACGCTTGCTGAACCAGCTACTTGAGCTGTTCCTTTTTTAGAATCTACAGATTCTGGAGAATAAGCTTTAGTTAATTCATGTAAATCAACAGGAACTCTCTTTTTGCCAAATCCATCTATTTGTTTTATAAACTTATCTAATTCCATTAAAATCTACCTCCTCCAGATTTTCTTCCTTCTAATTTAGTTACTCTTTCTTCAATTCCACCTATCTTAGAATTTATTTCATCTAATTTTTTCTTGCAATCATCAATGCCTGACAAATCAACTTCAGGCATATCTATTTTTTTATTCTTAAGTTTATTTAATTCTTTGCTAAGTTTCTCTATCTCTTCTTTAATATACGCTAAATCAGTAGCTAAAGGAGATAAGCTTGTAGACAGAGATTTTAAATCTTTAAAAGTTTCGTCATATTCTCCTAGTTTATAAGATATTATTTTCAAATCACCCATAGATTTAATATTATCTATCTCCTCTCTATTATCTTCTACTTGTCCAGTTATACTAAAATAAGTAGCAGATGCTGAGATTAAAATAGCTGCCATAGTCGCTATAAATTTTAAGTCAAATGTGAACTTACTTCCTTCACCTATTTCTGTTGACATAACTTTCTCCTCTTTTTTTTGCTGGTCATTCAATGCTTCAGCTACCTCATCTACTGTAACATGACCTTCTTCTATTAGAATCTTCCCTAATGGAACACTTCTATTGTAATTTATAGCTTCTTTAGCTTGCTTACTAAGAGAAGCTTTTAATTGCTTTTTATTAATATAGCCTTTTATTAATAATAAATCCCCTAATTTCATTAGAAATCCTGAGGCACTATATTGCCAGTTGTAAGGTAATTACCCCTAGCAAACTTTTTAGCTTTTTTAACACCTTTCTCATACTCATTATCAAAGTATTGAGCTGTTTTTAATTCCATATGCCTAGGGTCTCTATAGCCTATAGATATAGCTTTATTAACTATATATTCATGAAATCTAGTGGGAATGTTTGAATACGATTCATCTGCTAATGCTGATGTTAAATCTGAATCAGTAAATACTCCTCTCACCTTTAATATATTTGTACCAGATGTTTGAATTGTCTTATAGTTAGAAGTATAACCATCTTTAGTAACAGTACCCTTTTCTACTAAAGCTATTCCTTCACCACCAGCTTCAGTATCTATAAAATAAAATCTTTCAGTTTTTGCCATAATTAACTTTCGTCATTTATAATAGGATTGCCTTGTAATCTAGGAATCCTAACATCGTTAAAATATACTTTTTCTATTTTTGTTAAGCCTGTTGGAATACTATACCATCTTGTGTCAGCTACAGTACTTTGCTGTGTAGTTTTCTTATATATTTCAGTCTCTTCACAAAAATCATCTTTAACTCTATTTAACAATTTGATTATCTCAACTTCTCCCATATGAGGATGATGCTGTTGAACCAACTCTACCATTTCTTTAGTTTTCATTATTCTCCTCTTGGCGTTCCGCCTGGTTCTGTATATCTAGCCATTTCTACTTGGAATTGACCTTGTAATGCTTTTTGTTGAGTTAATAACATTGTTTGCATTTCAGAGTCTTCTTCATCTTGTACATAGTCGCTTATATAAGCTGCTAAAATATTTACGCATGCTTTCAATATTACTGCTTGCTCTATTTCATTTGGCAAACCATCAATAGCAGTAGCTCCTGTATTATCAGTTGAAGGATAAGCAAAATAATAAACTTTAACCGTTTCAGCTGCTGTAGGAGTCGGGTAAATAGTTAATGCAGTATTTCCCGCATCTGTTGCATATGTATAAACAGGTGTATGCTTTGTTGCTTCGTAAATACTATCACTATCTTTAGCTCTTTCAAAATCCTGTATAGACACTGCTTTGCATTCTCTTCCAGGAGAACCTGAACCTTCTAGCCTCATTACTAATAAAACCTTTTTGCCTTCTACTGAAGCCCAAGTAGGAGTACTATTATCTAAATTAATAGGGTCTACTGCATATTTAAGTAGCAATTGATTTGGCAGCATATCAACAACCTCTGATATAGCTGCATTAAATAAGTCTATATAGCTTTCAGACGCTATACTACTATAATCACTCCCTATCAATTCAGTGATTCTATTTGAAAAAGTAGCATTTAAGCCCATTATTTTTTACCTTTTTTCTTTAAATTCAACTTTCTTCTAGTATCAGGTTTTACACGGCCATGCCATGGATTCCCGATACTAGTTGAAAATACTACAGCTTTTTTCTTACCCACCTAACCTTTTTTCTTTGGTGGTGGCCCTATTGGTTGAATCGGTTTTGCAGGTACATTTATATTAAATGAACCTCCACCTTTAACAGGCCTCATACTTGTTTTTAATGCTTTCTTTGGGGGCTGTGCACTTTTACCCTTAGCTCTAAAAGTTTTTCTTTTACTTTTAGGAGCAGGTTTAGCCATAGTAGTTCCTACTTCAGTCATACCTACTAAGTCTATATTGAATCTCTCTTTTCTTACATCAGACATTTCGTCTCCTTATTAATTAAAAGTGTGGTACTAAAGTTACCACAGCTTGTTTAGTGGATTCGTTTTGATTATTATCTAAGAATCCTATTCTTGTAAATCCTGTGAAACCATGCGTATCTATATCAAACATAGTCCACCATCCATCTTGTTCTACAAACGCACTTACATCAATTGTCGCTAACTTATTTAATTCCGTTCCAGCTCCAGCTGAAGTTACAGCAGTAGTATTTTGTTGTCCTTCCACATACCAATCAGTACCATTAATACTATGCTCTAACCTAACTTCCATATCAGCACTTAAAGCTGATGGATTACCATTACTACTAAGTTGAAATTGAACTAATACTGCAATATCGCCTTTTATAGGTATATTAATAGGGCTAGTATATGCTTTAACTCCATTATTAGCTCCACCAGACCAGTTCAATAATGTAACTGTTTCTGTTGCGTAACCAGTTCTAATACTTACTCCTCCATTACCATTAATGGTTTTATGTATTCTTTCCCAAGCCATTATGAGAAATCTACCGAATGAGTTATCTTAGAAGCTGCAGGAAGATTAACTAACCTGCAAGTTATGTCTACATCTCCAGGATTAGCTGTTGTTAATATAAACTTTAATCTCATATAAGCTTTATTAACTACACCTGTTTTGCTTGATAGATTGATTAACGTTCTATCATCACAATCAGCACTACCATTCAAATTCATTATTTCAACAGTTGTCCACCCTGTATCCTCAGCAGATGCATCAGAACCGCTACCAGAAGCAGCGTTAGCTATCGAGGGGTCATCTGTGCCTTGCCACATAATTTGCATATCAGCAGTATTAGCACAATCAACAGCTTCTGTATTCCATATAAATTCTGTTTCCTTAGATACATTAACGCCAAATGGGTTTGTGTACATGATGCTAGTAGCCTCAGTACCATCAAAGTCTATAACTATCTGTCTCCCATTGAAAGACATATCGTTACCTTCTTTTATAGGTCCCCATTTACCACTATCTTTTATTAAATTTGCCATCTATTCTCCGTTAATGTGAAGGGGCACAAAGCCCCTCCACGATTGTTAAACTAACCACTATGATGGGTCAGCACCTACACCACCAATTGATGTTCCCTCTTTTTCAGTGCTATAAGAAAGTTTACACCTTCCACTAGTACCCATATTAACAGCAGTAACACCAGTACCACCATTCATATGTATTCTAAAAGGTCCCATCCCTTTAACACTACTAAGGTCAGCTACGAAATATTTCTGACCAGCAGTATCATGAGGGTCTAGGTCTGAAGATGCTGTCGCAACAACACCCCAAGTAGTTCCACCATCCATTGAAGCCTCTACGCTTAAAACAGCAGCTACGTCCGCATATGCAACTGTTGTTTCAAACCCTATCATAACCTTTTTTTCATTAAGGTCATCATTGATAGCAGGAGAAGCTACAGAGTCACCAGTACTTGAATGAACAGCAGATAACTCAGTCTCATAGGTTTTATACCCACCAGAAACAGTTTCAGTCCATGTTGTTAATGATTGTATCGCCATTATCTACCTCCTACTTAAGAAAACTTAAGAATTGCGTGAGTTTCAGGGACACTAATCTCCAAGCCAGATTCAGTGATGATTTGGTCTTGGCGACCATCAACACCGTTGTCTTGTACATTAGTTTCAATGAAGGTGTCTCGACTCACACCGTTACCCACAAGTGGTCTGTAAGCTACATTTTTCATATCAACAGCTACAGCATAATCTTCCCAAGGACCTCTTAATAAAGGCTCTTGAACAAAGTGAAGATTACCAAAGATAGTATTAACCATTGTTACTGTATGCCCGAAAGCACCAGGAATAGTTTCTACATCTAATCTGTATTGAGATGAACCTACAGAATTATTTAAGAAGCTTCCACTTCCAAGTTTGTTCAAGTAAGTAATAACTTTTCTAGAAGCTAGAACTAGTTTATTACCACTATTACCAGACTCAGGAGCAAAGAAATCTTCCATTGCATCTAAGAAAGCATCATAACCAGATGAAGCATAAGACATGTTGTATACTTTACCAAAAGATTCAGTGTAAGGTAAAACCCCCCAAGTAGCTCTACAAGGAGCTCCTGTAAGACCTGTACCATCAGCAGAACTTCTAGCATCATTAGTACCTCTACCAAACAAGAATGCTTGTTCTATGTCCATTTTATGTTCCATCAATTTATCTTGCCAGATTCTTTGGAACTCATTAGCAATACCTCTATATTCAGTAGCTAATGCTGTTCCTGAGAAAATGTTCATTCCAGTTTTGAATATTTGACAATATCCTTCTCTGTCATATAAAGCATCTTCCCAACCTAATGGAGAGTCAGTTCCTTCAGCCCATGCACTACCAACTATTTGGCATTTATTACCAGCTGAAACTACTGTTCCGTTAGGGATAGCTTCGCCTACAACACTTAACTTCTCACCAGAAATTTCAGTATGCAAACTTGAAGTCAAGTGAGCAACATCATCTCCTGCGTGAGCTGTAGAAGCAGAAGTTCTTACTACTGTATCTTCTGCTATTTTCACATTGTAAACTACACCATCATCGGCTTTAAATGCAATTACTTGACCAGGTAATATAAAGCTACATTCATTTGCAGCTACTATCTTACCATACTCATCATATTTGCATGTTACTATTAAATCTACTCCAGCTCCGAGAATCTCACTAGCTACCATCTCTTCACCAAATGTAAATCCAGTTTTTATTTCAAAATTACGTCTTTGCCACTGATGTCTTTGTTCCAAAAACTTGAAAACAGGGTCATTAGTAGCTTTTTTTGCCACCTTCGATAAATATACGAAGAATGGGCTTTGTTGTGGAGCTAATTCTGCAACTCTTTCACCAAAGTTAAATATTCGTCTAGTACTATCAATACTAACACCAGAATTCAGTGCGTTGCCAGTGGAATTACTCCATACTGAGCTTGCCATATCAGTCCATCCTCTTTATGCCCTCTATCAACTGCCTTGTTAGGCCTTCAAGTAGGGCGGTTAAATTAAAATTACTTCCAAGGGTTTTTACTGTTAAAATTCCCTATCATTGTATCCATAATTTTATCTTCCATTGTTCTTCCATCAACATTAGAATTACCAGAAGGCATCACTCCCATAGGAGAAGGTACCTGCTGAGCGTTCTGTGTTTGAGTGAAAGCGTCGCTAGGTTGTGAAGGGGCGGTTTGCTGATTAGCAGCGCCTCCTTGTTGCAGCCTATATAGTTGAACTAAATTATCGATATTTAACGACTGGGGGTTTGACATTTTATGCATGAAATCAGTAGCTTCAGAATCAGACATACCATAGTTAGCAGTAACATGTTCATGTATCTGTCTAGCCTGTGCATTCTCTTTCTGTATTGCTTGCTGTCTTTGCGCTTCTCTTACGCGTTCTTGTTGCATGTCATGAAGTTTTTCTTCCATAACAGCACCTTGATATTGCGTTTTCAAAGTATTGTATTCTTGCATATTATCACGCCATTGTTCCATGTCGTCTAAGTACCTAGCACTATCGCTCTGAGGGTCATTATATGCTTCCTCTCTGTTCCAGGTTCTAGGTCTTTCAGGTTTATTAGGCGGTGGAGGAAACTCTTCTTGAGCAGGTTCCTGAGTAGCGACTGGTTGTTGAACAGGTGGAGCTTGATGCTGAGTTTGCATTGCTGTCTGTTTTAGTCGGTCATTTTCTGCTTTGAGTTTATCTGCACGAGATTGCCAATATTGGTATCTCTTTTCTTCATTGCTAACCTCTGTTTGAGGTTCTACTCCATCATGACTAGGTTGTCCTTGAGGTGCACCCTCAGGAGCTGTGTCTTGATTGCCTTCTGTACCATCCGTAAAAGCACTTGATGTATTATCTAAAGAGCCCTCTGTACCAAATACAGCTTCTTCTAATGAAGCAAACTGTTCACCTGATTCTTGAGGGGTGTCTTGTTGTGTATTATCTTGTGACATTATTTCTTCCTCTTTTTAGCTGCCCCTTTTCCACCAGAAGGGGGTGAGCTGATTTTTTTTGCACTATCTTTTATTTGTTGTTTCACAGTGGACAAACTGTCATCAAGTCGTTTTTCATAAACAGTTCCTGCAGCTTTAGCTTTTTGACTAACTCCATCAAGTTCTGTTTTAAACTTCTCAACTTCAATTCGCTTTCTAAGATTGACTGCTTCTCTATCTCTAGATTGCAAGTCTCCTTTAAGTTTTTTAATTTCTTCTTCTTGTGCCTGTGCTTGCTGTTGTAGTTTAGTAACCTCATCAATTCTTTGCAAGACACCTTCCATATCAAATACTTCTGTTTTCTTAAGAACCTCTTGTCTATCAATAAGTCCTTTAGAATAAGCATCCATATAAAACTCAAGTTCCGCATATCTGTTAGACGGAAGTGTTGAGCCAGATACTACGATGATATCATATTTACCTACTCCAATATCATTAAAAACTTTAATTTGTCCAGTTTTATCATCAACCAACTTCTTATTTAAAGTATATTCATTTATAGAATTGTTTGGCTGTATAACTCTAAAAGTTTTCTCACTAGTATATAATTGTTGCATCAAAGGGATTGCAACCTCACCTGCTCTAGTTAAAGCAGCTTCTACATCTGCTAGTTTAGACTTCATTTTCCTTTGTCCAAATTCATCAATACTTATAGTAGCCTTATAGGTTTGAGGAGCAGCTTGTGAATTGCCCATCATCATTTCATATAATCCTAATGCATGGTCAATGTCAGACTTAGCAGTAGTTTCATTTTGATATAACTCATTAGGAAGAGGTGTGGGCTGAACAGGCATAGGAGCTCCGTCTGTGGGGTCATAAGGGATTGCAACTCCAGGTTGAGCCCACTTCTCTTCAAATTCTTTCATATCAACACTACCTTCAGGGACAAGTATTTTTGTATTTGTACTTGTTGTAGCATGTGCAATTATCAAAGAGCGAGTTTTATTTATATACTCCTGTAATCCTTTTACCATCCTAACATCAGAAACTGGATAAGGAGTTCTAGTATGTATATTCATAACAGGTATAATAGGATAATCTTCAATAGGCAATATTCTTGAATATAATTCGGTATCACCTATTATAACGCATTGCTTAACCTTTTTAGATAAAACTTGAACTACTTTTATTTCTCCCTTTTTTACCAAATCTCCATAAGTTACTTGCTGAAATGGTATATGTTTTGGACCTTCTTGTTGAAATGATTTTATAGATGTTTCATCATAACCTGCCTGTTGCATTATTTGCAACTCTTCTTCAAATAATTGTTGTGCCTGAAAAGACAATTGCTCATATAACTGTCCTGCTTCTTTAGTATCAGTAATTAACTGATTGGCTACATAATAAGCTGGTTGCTGTATGTATTGAGCATAATCTTCTTCATTCAATAAGTCTTCACGTCCAGAGAAATTTTCAAAAATCCGATATTCATCAACATCTATTTTATAATATCTTTCATAACCCCTTATGTAGTCTACTTCATTTAATCTACCTACATCTTCTGGAAACTGAACTTCTCCGTCTCCTTCGCGTTCGGAAGATGGGGCATTCCAATCATTAGCATTTCCAAAAGCACCCTTAGATGTTGCATTATCTATTTTCTTGTTATACATAGGATACATTTTCTTAGCTTGTTCCTTTGTAAACAACTTAGATATTATAATATTCTCAGCATCGTCAAAATACCTGCTTCTACTATTAGGGTCTACATAAACATCAAGAGGGTCTACATCATGAAAGCAAACTTCTCCTTTACCCATATCCATCATAGGATTTTGATACACATGAATGTAGCCAACACCCATAACATAATAATCATCAACTGCTTGTCTTATTACACTCCTACCATCAGATATGTCATACATATAAGACAGTAAAGCACTAATAACTTGAGCTACTTTATTATCAGAGTCTTCTCTTGGAGCAGCTCTGAAAGAAGGTCTATTAGATGTAAGCATAGCCTTTGCAGATTCTACTGCAGGGTGTATTCTATTAATAACAATAGGAGCTTGTCCCCTAGATTCTAATGTTTTTCTTTGCTCAGAAGTCCATTGTCTACCAAGTCTAAATTCCTTATCCTCTTTAGCTTGATTAGCCCATTGGTCTCTTTTGCTTGAATACTTATCAAACAAATCTAAAGTCTCATCTACTATGTTTCTAGACGATTTTCCGTCTTTTTCGGTATATGCCATCAGCTTAATTTACGAATTATAATGTTAACCAATCAAGTTTTTTATTTGGTTTTCTCCATTCTTCTTCGGAAATCCTTTCAAATTCTTTAATTCTACACGGTTTTGCCCCATCTAAGGCTGTCCATATTGAATCCATTATGTCGTCATGTTTGCCCTTAGGATAAGACAAAAACTCTCCTTGTGCATGCGTATCCTCAGGTCTAAAATAAAACTTCCCTTTCGCGAAGAGAGGAACTAAAGATAATAATCTTTCGGATTTAGCATTCCTAGGCTTGACGCCAGATTCTAATCCTGGAATATAAAGCATCTCATCTTTCATTATTTCTCTAACTCCAGTTCTTAAGGCTTCTTGATACCCTACTGTCTCAATTTTAACTCTTCTAGGTCTATATTTCTTATAGTGTTCTATTATTAATCCTGGTTGTTCTGCTGGAGATATCCTATTTCTATATATATCTACTACGTACTTATTATTCTTATTATCCACAGCAATAGTGGTGATAACAAAATAGTCAGCCCTAGCAGACAGAGAAGAAGCAGGGTCCACTCCAGTATAGAGTTCAACAGGTTTAATCCTTTCATTATCTTTGTCTCCATAATTTTGTACCAAACAATTCTGTTCTTGTATTCTTTTATATTCCCAATTATGTATTTTAATCCACTCTGGTTGAAATGGAGCATCATCAGGAGATTGTGCTATATTCATATACTCCTGGAAGAAACCATTTATATTACCAACTGATTTAAATTCTTCTTTTATAGAAAGTATACGCTCTTTGGGAAATCTTTCAGGCCATATACTCTCCTCATCATCATTCCATATAGAAAACCATAATACATTCCAAGCACTTGACTCTTTTGCCCAACATAAAAAACAATCCTCTGATATAACCGTACCAATCATAGCTATCTTCCCATCGTCTGATAGAGAAGGTATAACAGCTTCAGTCAACCATTTCCTGTTCTTAGCCCTAGCTTCTGGGGTAAATGCATTTAACTCTGATTCAAAGTCATCTACTATGATTAAATTAGGACGAGTGTCCCCTTGTAAGAAACCCCTAACTCTTTGCCCTGTACCTACAGCAACCATCCTAGTACCATTTGCTAATATTATATCAGTATGAGTCCATCTAGTAGCAGTCTCTGGTCCTAAATCTCCAAAGATTGCTTTAAATTCTTGACTAAAAGTCAAATGATATTTAATCCTAGATAGGAAGTTAATAGACTGTGCTTGTGATTCTGATATAATAACTATAAATAAATCTTCATTAGTACTCTTAAAAGCAGCTCTCCATAAAGGATATATAAGCGTAGTAACTGTAGACTTAGCTGTACCCCTAGGTGCTGCTATTAATACTCTCTTTCTTTCTTCATCAGACAAATACTTATATATATCTCCATGAAATGGAGGTGTAGTCTTTTTTAAAGCAGTAGGAAAGCAATGCTTCCCAAACAAAGCCATATTATTACGAAGCTTCTTTAAAGCCTGTAATTGCTCATATTGTTCTTCGTAATCCAAACGACTAAAATTCGTCCTTTAAAGGTAAAGGAACTTTGATAGGAGAACCAGCCCTATAACTAGAGTTCTTTTTACCATATTTAGCATCAATAGTTGCTTGTTGCACACCTCGCGGAATCTGCTGCATCTGATTTGGATTTCTCAGCATATTAGAACCTCTTCTATTTCTTGAGCTATCTGGATGCCAAGGGTTAACATCTGGGTCGTTTTGTAACATTAAAAATCTTCTTTTTTCTTCTGGTGTCATTATTCTTCCTCCTTAGTAGTAGTTTTAGTAGCTATAAGCCTATCTTCAGTCTCTCTAAGCTCATCTATTAACTTAGTATTACTTGTAGCTTCTATTTGCTCTACTGTTTTAACAAGATGCTTGTCTTTCATCCCATGCATATCTTGTAAATTATCAACAGCTCTCATCAGATTAGTGACATCACCTTTATCTTTAGCTGTTTTAATAGTACTCTCTAATAATTCTAAAGTGTACTCCTCTGTAAGCCCATGTTCATTTAATAATTTCTGTAATTCATCTCTAACCATATCTTTGAATTTCTCCTTCTTCATTCTTCTCTTCCACATGACCTTTTGATTGTCAGTAGGATTATCTAGAACGTGCTCTATTGTTTTATCATAATCCATGGTTTGTGCATATACCATGGCTAAATTTTTCATTTTCTGACCCTTTGAGATGACTTCCCAATGTGTTTTTCCAGAAATGGTATTATTTGACTTTCTGCCAGCAAAATTAAGTTTAGAGCTATTATAGTTGGGATTAAAAAAAGTATAGCCGTAGGGAAACCTAATATAAATACTAGAAGATTTGTATTGGGCTCTTGATATGACTTTAGCCACGTAGTTGTCATCTGATAACCCATACTCTCCTTCATTAGCTTCTCTCCAGTATTTGTAGTTAATTTCATTAGAATCAGCCTCTTTTTTATCAAAAACTTTATAAGTAGTAGGCTTTTTGTCTCCCTTATGATGTATATCTATAGTTAGCATTAAACTATAATTTTGTCTACTCTTTTAATAGTTGCTTTATCTGGGTCTGTGTGATGAAACTTGTAATAAGCTTCTTTTCTAGGCTCTATCTCTCCATAACCTATTTTTCTCAATAATTTGTCTGAACCTCTCTGAGCAAACATATTAGCTAAAAACATACAATCAGCATGCTCATCACTCCAATTGTGAGGATTATTATCAATTTCTCTTATATCTTCCTTATCAAAGCCCATATTATACATTCTATTCTTAGCTGTTTGAACCGAAGCATCTGTAAATTGATATACTCCTTTAGCAGAGGTTGTTTTAGCAGCTGCTTCAGGATTATTATCAGATTCTATTTCTCTTACTTGTCTTGAAAATGAATACATATTACGCAAAAATCCACGATAATCAATGGATTTAAGTCTTAAAAATTGCCTCTTCATAAATATTAGAGCCTGTCCCTCAAACATCCTTTTCGCCTATCTTATCATATTGAAAAGCTTTATTCCCAGTTCTCATCCTATCAAAGCCTCTTTTAACAACATCTAATAAATTTGCAGTTCTTTTATCTTGCCACTCATCTACTCTCTGTCTATAAATTTGCTCTGCAGCTTGGTCTTCTAATTGTTTATTATATTTTTCTTTTTGATAGGTATCAAACTCTGTCTTAGACTTAAACCTTCTCTTTTCTTCCTTGCCACGATTACCACCAAACCAATTCGATGCCTTCAAATGATACCAAAATGTAGGACGTGATACCCCTTCTCTCCATCCTCCGCCTTGTTTTTCGTCTAGATAAGCCTCATTATCTTTGAAAGTATAGTTTATTATTCTATCATAAACAGGCATATCGCTAGGTTGATTGCCTTGTCTAAGGCTA
>VTLG01004001.1_pt1 | contig 52342 bp, 76 predicted proteins | sample 4694571 | NCBI WGS metagenome assembly VTLG01 (sample SAMN12604809, study PRJNA352737) | marine metagenome | biome: ENVO:00000447; feature: ENVO:00000209|ENVO:00000569|ENVO:01000036; material: ENVO:00002151; isolation source: viral sequences binned using virsorter ... | reverse complement strand
ACAGACAGGAGATACAGGCTCACAAGGAATACAAGGCGATAAAGGTCAAAAGGGTCAGACAGGTGGTACAGGACCAAGTGGGCCAACAGGACCACAAGGAAACGCAGGATCAGATGGATCTGATGGGTCAGATGGATCTAAGGGACAAAAGGGGCAGACTGGTAATACTGGCTCTACAGGGCCAACTGGACCTAGTGGTGATAAAGGTCAAAAAGGACAAACTGGCTCTACAGGATCAGCAGGATCTGATGGATCAGATGGGGATAAAGGACAGAAGGGACAAACTGGCTCTACAGGTGCTAAAGGACAGAAAGGAGAACAAGGGCAAAAAGGACAACAGGGGTCAGCAGGTACAGGAATAACTATGAAGGGATCTGTCTCTACTGTGCCAGATCTACCAAGTTCGCCAACCCCAAGTCAAGGAGATGCCTATATAGTTCAAGCTGACGATAGTTTACATATCTACGATGGCTCTGCTTTTGTAAGTGGAGGATCTATACAAGGTCCAACAGGAGATAAAGGTCAGAAAGGCGACACAGGATCTACAGGCTCGGCAGGAAGTGATGGCTCAGATGGATCTAAAGGTCAAAAAGGTCAATCTGGAAGTGATGGCTCAGATGGATCAGATGGTAGTACAGGTCCGACAGGACCAACAGGACCAACAGGACCGAGTGGATCTAATGGTAGTGATGGGGATAAAGGTCAAAAAGGGCAAACAGGATCTACTGGTCCGACAGGCTCTACTGGTCCTGCAGGCTCAGATGGATCAGATGGATCTGATGGTAGTAAAGGACAAAAAGGAGAAAAAGGCCAAAAAGGTCAAACTGGTAATACTGGACCAAGTGGATCAGATGGAAGCGATGGATCTGCAGGTCAGAAAGGAACTACTGGATCAGCAGGAGATAAAGGTCAAAAAGGTCAAACTGGTGGGACTGGCCCTACAGGTCCGAGTGGTAGTGATGGATCTGATGGCTCTAAAGGTCAGAAAGGACAGACAGGTAATACTGGATCAACAGGAAGTGCAGGTAGTGATGGATCCGATGGCGATAAAGGACAAAAAGGCCAAACTGGAGGAACAGGACCAACTGGCCCTGCAGGCAGCACAGGACCAAGTGGAAGTAATGGATCCGATGGCGACAAAGGTCAGAAGGGAGATACTGGATCACAAGGACCAACTGGCTCAGATGGTAGTGATGGTAGTGATGGATCTAAAGGGCAGAAAGGTCAAACTGGTGGAGATGGTCCTACTGGTCCTACTGGTCCAACTGGAAGCACAGGATCAACAGGTCCAACAGGTAACGCAGGAGATAAAGGTCAGAAGGGACAGACTGGTAACACAGGATCTACTGGCCCTAGTGGTCCTACTGGTAGCGCAGGAGATAAAGGACAGAAGGGGCAGACAGGTGGAGATGGTCCAACAGGCTCTACTGGTCCTTCTGGTAGTGATGGCTCAGATGGTAGTAAAGGTCAAAAGGGGCAAACAGGTAATACAGGATCTACTGGACCTTCTGGATCTAATGGGTCAGATGGTAGTGATGGAGACAAGGGACAGAAAGGACAGACTGGAGGAACAGGTCCGACAGGTGGAACTGGTCCTACTGGTCCTTCTGGAAGCGATGGAAGTGATGGATCAAAAGGGCAAAAAGGTCAGACAGGTGGAACTGGTCCTACAGGAAGCACAGGTCCGACAGGATCAGCAGGGGATAAGGGGCAAAAAGGTCAGACAGGTGGAACTGGTCCTACAGGAAGCACAGGTCCGACAGGATCAGCAGGGGATAAGGGGCAGAAAGGTCAGACAGGTGGATCTGGACCTACTGGCTCTACTGGACCAGATGGCCCTACTGGACCTTCAGGAAATGCAGGGGATAAAGGACAAAAAGGGCAAACAGGCAGCACAGGTGGAACTGGACCGACAGGTGGGACTGGACCTACTGGGTCTAAAGGTCAGAAAGGGCAAACTGGTGGGACTGGACCAAGTGGACCTACAGGGCCAACTGGACCTTCTGGAAGTGCAGGTAGTGATGGAGATGATGGATCTACAGGACCAACTGGACCTACTGGACCTACTGGATCAACAGGTAGTAAAGGCCAGAAAGGTGCAACTGGTAGTGGAGGATCTACAGGACCAACTGGGCCAACTGGTCCAACTGGACCGAGTGGTGGAACTGGTCCAAGTGGTGGAACAGGGCCAACAGGTAGTAAAGGTCAAAAGGGTGCTACAGGATCTGGTGGAGGAACTGGACCTACAGGACCAACAGGTCCGACAGGTCCGACAGGACCAACTGGACCAGGAATATCTACAAGTTCAAATACACAGCTTAATAGCTTAGGTATAGGAACAGGTGCTAGTGGAACTACAGGAGAAATTAGGGCAACTAATAATATAACCGCATATTACTCAGATCGCCGATTAAAAGATTTTGAAGGCAAGATCCCTGATGCTCTGAATAAAGTATTAGCATTAAGTGGATATTACTTTAGAGAGAACGAAGTTGCGAAAGATCTTGGATATACAAATGATGAAAGACAAGTAGGTGTATCAGCACAAGAAGTCCAAAATGTTATGCCAGAAGTAGTAGCACCTGCACCAATAGATGAAAAATATCTAACAGTAATGTATGATAAGTTAATCCCTCTATTGATAGAAGCGATTAAAGATCTAGAGGAGAAGAAATCAGATAAATAATTTCTAGGGAGAAATATGAAAGCCATTTGGCAGATGTGGGCACAAGCCTTAAATCAAGAATCAATCAATAACATAATTACCGAGTGCGAATTATACGACCCAGTTGAAGCATCTACAGGGTTTAATCTAGGCATAAAAGAAAAAGCTGTAAGATCTAGCACAGTTCGTTGGATTAACAAAAACGACAAAGATTCAAAATTCATACATGATTTAATCTATCACTATGCTGCAGAAGCTAATAGAAATGCTTTTGGTGTAGATATTAGCTATCTATCGGATATTCAATATACAATCTATGATGCTAAGGAAGCAGGACATTATGGTTGGCATTTTGATACTTTTTGGGATAATGATACAACTACTAATGATAGAAAGTTATCTGTTACGATACAACTATCAGATGGTAATAAAGACTATGAAGGTGGAGAGTTTGAGTTAGATCAACAATACGAGCAACCAAATCAAGAAGATTTAAGATCTCTAGGTACAGTATTAGTGTTCCCTTCTCCCATACGACATAGAGTAAAACCAGTAACTAAAGGTATAAGGAAATCATTAGTTGCTTGGGTGGAGGGGCCAAAATGGAGATGAATGGTATTAAAAGGGTTATCCCTATTGTTGATAAAGAAAAGATAGATAAACCAGAAGGATATGCACTTGTAATCTATGAAAAAGGTCAAGATGCTTACGAAGGCATGATTATCTTTAACTGGGAAGAATTAAATCTATACGACATTTACTATAAAGATCCGAGATACGCATATATAAAAATGGTGGAAATATGATTAAAACATTTATAGAAATAGGATCATGTGATTTTGATACTAATTTAAAACTGATAGAAAATGGGGATTGGATAGGAGTAATGTGTGAGCCTGCACCTAAATACTTTCATAATCTAGAACAAATAGTATCTGGAAGCAAAAATAAAGAGAATTTACACTTAGAAAATATAGCTATAAGTGATTTTGATGGAAAGATAGATTTTACTGTATCTAAAGATCTCACTAACGAAGATAGAAGTATGGCTTGGGTCAGAGGGATTTCTAGTGTTACTGCCGATAATCATAAAGGCGAAAGATTATTTGAATATAAAGATAATGCTAAATTCATAGAAGAACACTTACAAGTGCCTTGTATGAGATTAGATAGTTTGATTGCTAAGTATAAGTTTGAGCATATTAACTATCTAAAAATAGATACAGAAGGACACGAAATAAACATTATTGAAGATTATTCTTGGGATATTAAGCCAGACTTTATAAAACTAGAGCATTCGCATATAGATCATCTCTATGTAGCAAATATATTAGAAGCTAAGGGATATATCGTATATATAGAAAATAGGGATATATATGCAGTTAGATGAAACTTAAAACAGACATTGTTAAAGAAGATGATAGATATAAAGTAGCAGATGATACTTCTTTAAATCAATTAGTCGTTAGCACTACAAAACTATTTGCAAAAAAAAGGACTACAGGACACGCACACGCAGGACAGGAAGAAGTTTATGTATTTACCAAAGGCAAAGGAGAAATGCAGATAGATAATATGAGATTTAAAGTAAAAGAAGGAGATGTAATTCTTATAGAAGATGGACAATTTCATAGAGTTTATAACACCTCAGACTACAGATTAGACTTTCTTTGTATTTTTACAGGATCTAGAAATAAATGAAAAAGATAGTTATATCTTTATTACGCAGAACAGATAGAAAAAAGAATTTTCACTTAAACAAATTAGACAATTTTGAATACATAGAAGCCATAGATGGTAAGAATATGCCAGACTGGGTATATCGTAAGTGTAGAGCAAGATCTGGATATAAAGATCCCTTCTTAAACAGGCCACTCTTAGAAGCAGATGTAGCAGTTCGTTTATCTCATGCAAAAGCATGGGAAAAAGTTATAGAAGAAGGTAAACCCTGTATAGTAATGGAAGATGATACTGTTATAAATGATCTATGGAATGAGGAATATTACGAGGAAGTAATAAAGGACTACGACTTCTTATATCTACAAAAGAACGAAAATAACCCAGAAAAAGTTGTCAAAATAGATCTCAACTTAGAAAAGCCACATTATCCATATAACATGACATCTTATGTAATTAAGCCAGAAAGTGCTCGTATATTGCTCTCTAATATCGCCTACAACGACTTAATACCAATAGATGAATACTTACCAGAGCTTATACAAAATAATCGCTTAAATGCGATCTCTTTGATCCAAGATAGTTGTAATCAGATGTCTAGAGAGAGTTGGAGTGGTAGTGATATTGAAAAGGATCCAAAAATCTACAGACCTTATAAAGTCCACCCTATTATTTGTGGAACTGATAGAAAGAAATGTTTGCCTGTAACAACTTCTGCTAGGCATTATGGAATAGATTTAATAAATATAGGCAATAATGTAGAGTGGCTCGGAACAGATATGACTGGACCAGGTGGTGGTATGAAGATAAATCTAGTCAAAGATTTTATTAGAGAGCTGCCAGATGAAGATGTAATACTGTTTACTGATGCTTATGATGTTTTTTATGCAGATGATTTAGATACAATCTTAGAAAGATACGAGGATTATCGTGATAATAATAATGCAAAAGTAGTCTTTTCTGCCGAAGATCAATGTTGGCCAGATGCTTCATTAGCAGATCGGTTTCCAAACACCAAGACAAAATACAGATTTATTAATTCTGGGACTTATATTGGAGAAGTAGGAGAGTTAAAAAAGATCTTTGAGCATGATAATTTAGAGCATGATGGAGATGATCAGTTATTCTTTCATTATGCTTATTTAGAAGGCGACTACAGTATGTTTTTAGATGAGGAGTGTTATATATTCCAAACGCATGAAACAGCTGTAGGACAGCTTGGAAAACAGCTACATAACCCAATAACTAATTGTTGTCCTTGTATTTATCATGGTAATGGTGGAATAGAAGCTAAAGAGAAGTTTTTAGATCTTTATTACAAATTCTTCCCTACACAATCAGCATTATTCATTCCACACAGAGGTTATGAGATCTTAGACCGAGATATGCTTCTTGTAGATTTTATGACACAAGATCAATGCGAAAGATTAATAGATATTGCAGATAATAATGGTGCTTGGGGATCTTTAGATTACGATAAATTTCCTGCACAAGAAATAAGAATGAAAGAACTTGGATTATGGGAACAGTTAGAAGAACATTGGAACACCCATATTGTGCCTACAGTAGAGCAGTATTGGAAACCAATCCAAATGTATGGCCTAAGAGATGGATTTGTTATGAAATATGCGTTAGATACACAGGTCAGCTTAAATCTACACCATGACGCAAGCCTAGTTACAGGATCAGTAAAGTTAAATGAGGACTATACAGGGGCAGAGTTAATCTATCCAAGACAGGGTATAACCAATAAAGATATTCCTGTAGGAAAAATGTTACTGTTTCCGGGTGCAGTTTCACATGGACACGAATGTTTATCATTAAAAAGTGGTATCAAATACAGCTTAACCATTTGGAGTTGTCGCTATCCGAATGATACAATTTGAATTATGGCTTACAGTTGCAAATTTATAGATCTAGCAGAGTTTGATGCTCTCGTAGAGCAAGGTATTGTCAAAGATATGGTAACAGCTTCATCTAAGGCATTAGATATAACTAAAAACTACGATTATAGGGAAGCAGAATACAAAGATTACAAGACAACTACTCAATATACACCATCAGAAATAGCTGCACTTACAGATGATCAGAAAGTAACTCATTGGGAAGTACAACTAAGTGCTTATGCAGAGGACAATAATATAAATGCTACTGATAAGGCCAACAAAAAAAAGTATCTCTTACAATGTAGCGAGGGATCTAAAATATTAACTCTGACAGGTGTTTATTATGATTCAAGTGAAAAGAGTTTTAATATCTGTATTGGTATAGGTGTAAATGATGCTAACGATAGTAGAGCCTATTACTTTTCAGAAGCATATAATAAAAAAAGAGTAGCTTTAGCTAAAACTCTAGGTGCGACCAAGCAGGTCGGTTGGTTATTTCCAGATAGTGGATTAAAAGATACATTAGCAGGATCTCGTAATGGAATGACTTATAACCAATTACACAGTGTTTTTAAGTACGATACTATCCAAGTGGAAAATATCAGTATGCAATATAAGTATGTTATGCCAGAGCATAAGAGTTTACCTACCCAAGATGGTGGTGGAGATGAAACGATTGCAGAGCATACAGTCCATGACTATACTGTAGAACTGATTAAACACACGATAGATTATGTCTAAATTATCAAATACGAACATAACTTGGGACGGAATTGGAGATGTTTTTGAAAATCATGGAACATCTGGCACAAGATCTGGTGCTTATATTGTCGGAGGGGGTAATGGAGAATTACAGGATCGTTCCCCAAGATCTGGTGGTAGTGCAAAATCATCTGTAAGTGCAAATACATTTAGCGCAGATGATTTTAAAGGGGCATTTAGGGTTGTGCCTGGTCATCAAACATATCAAACAGGATCATCTAAAGGACAAGTTAATAACGCAATCTTCGGTTGGGGAACAGCAGGGGGTGTTCAAGCTGCAACTAGTGGATCAGTAACAACAGCACAAGGAACTCTTTTTGATGGAACAGATGCTTACACTACATCTGCAAAACCACTTTCAGAGTTAGGATCACAATTTAATTCAAATAAGTGGCTTAGTTTTATTGGCTATCATGCAGTTGGATTTACTTTTACTGGAATTATGGTGTTTGAAGGGGCAGGAGCAGGTACAGGAGATACCGATTGGACTTCTATAACCTATGCTATTGATGGAACTTCTGGTGGTGCTGATGGTGGATCTGTAGGCACACAGCTAACAAGGTCTGGTAATTTTACAATGTCTAGTGGATATAGCCGAGTAATATGTTCTTCTTCTGCACTACTAGGATCATCAGCTTTATTGGGATATAACAGTTGGTATTGTCTGCGCTAGATCTTGTATTTGACTATAAGTACAAGAAAAGGGAAAATAAATCAATACAGGAGTAGATATGGTAGAAGAAACAAAGCCAGAAGGCCAAAAGAAATATAAATATCAGAGTAATGATGGAAAGGAAACTCTGTATGAATATAAAGATATGTCGCCTATTGGTCAAGAAGTCTTTAGAAGATTACAGAATTGCGAAATTAATAGAATAAGTATTAATGAAGCAGTTGATAATAACGAAATCCTACAAGCTCATTACCGAAATATTTTACATAAGGAACTGGGAATAGAAGATGAGCAAGGCAGTAAGTCAAAAGGAGATAAGAAGTAGCCTACAACAGCACGAAGAAATATGTGCATTAAGGTATAAGGCTATAGAAGATCGCTTAGAAGCAGGATCTAAAAGATTTATAAGAATGGAAGGCATGATCATTGGCCTTTATGTTTTGATTATCGGCACCCAAATTCTTGGAGCAATATTATGAGTGGTTTGATAATTACAACAGAGCCGACACAAGAGCCAGTAACTCTACAGGAAGTCAAAGAATATCTAAGGGTTGAAGATAATACAGATGAAAGAAATCTACGACCATTAATAGAAACAGCAAGAAGATATGCTGAGGAACACATGAGCAGAACACTCATGTCCACAACTTATACACAATATCTAGATAGTGTTGATGAATTAGAAGATCCTTTATGGGAAGGAGTAAGGACAGGACCATATCTAAATTTTTACAAAAACTATATACAACTAGCTAAAGCACCTGTTATATCTGTTGCTCATGTTAAGACTTATGACGATAGCGATACTGCTACGACTATGTCTAGTTCTAAATACTATGTTGATAACGCAGGAGAGCCTGCAAGATTAGTTCTTAGAACAGGGGAAACTTGGCCTAGTGCTTTAAGAGTAGCTAATGCAATAGAGATACAGTTTTCAGCAGGTTATTCATCTGCATATTCTATTCCAGAGCCGATAAGAATGGGTATATTGCAACATATAGCATTTCTATATGAGCAAAGGGGCGATAATCTAGAGTATCAATCAGCAAATCAATTCCCCTTAATGATTAAATCTCTATATGCCCCTTATGTTATTCATAAAGGTTTGGGATCTTCTACATTAATGGCTCTTGGTTAGATTATGGCAGGGCATGTTTTACAGAACATAGGCAAATTAAAATTCCTAGTTGAACTACAATCAGCGACAACTACAAGTGATGGCGCAGGTGGAGTAACAGAAGCATACTCAAAGATCGCTGATATATGGTGCGATATACAGCCGATTTCAGCTATAGAGGAGTTTAGACAAGGGAAACTAAAAGAAAAGGTCACACACAAGCTAATAATGCGTTATAGAAGTGATATTAATACCTCATATAAGATAGTTTATGGAACAAGAGAGTTCAATATACGAGGTATTTTAGATCTTGGAAATCGCAATAGATTTTTAGAAGTAAAAGTAGAGGAAGGTGTTGCACATGGCTAAGAAAAGTAGAAAAGGAGATCTTGCAGATATAGAACATATAATCAGAGAAAGACTAGGTAATGTTAAAAACAATGTTGTAAGAGCAACAGCAAGAGCAACCCAAATAGTGCAAAAAGAAGCTGTTGATAAGATCTCATCTGGTGGAAGATCTGGAAGGCAGTATCTGAAAAAAAGTGGAAAAATACATACTGCTTCTGCACCCGGCGAATATCCAAAAACAGATGATGGAGAATTAATTAGATCTATATTTACAAACATAGAAACTAAGGGATCTGTAGTTGTAGGACAAATTATTTGTGATGCTGCACATGGGGCACCATTAGAGTTTGGAACAATGCACATGGATCCAAGACCATTTATGCAACCGAGCCTTGATAGTAAATCTGGGGAAATATTTCAGATCTATGCACAAGAAGGTTATTTAAAAACAACTAGAGGTGGAGGAGTTAATTAATGGCTATAGGTCAATTCGCTTTTCAGCAAACTATATTTACTGCTCTATCTAATGACAATACATTAACATCTACTTATGGAGCAACTATTGTAGATGAAGTAACGAGTTCTACTAGCTACCCATTCGTCACTATAGGAGAAGAAACTACAAGTGATTTCTCTACTAAAACAGACGCAGGTGGTCAAGTTACTATCAATATCCACATTTGGTCGGATTACAAAGGTAGTAAGGAATGCAAACAAATCATGGACAAAATACATGATCTATTGCATGATAGTAGTCTGAGTGTTAGTGGATATAATCTCATAAATTGTAGATTTGAATTTTCTGACATTCTAAAAGACCCAGATGGGATAACAAGGCATGGAGTTATGAGATTTCGTGCAGTTTTATTAGGATAATTTTTATAGAAAAATAGGAGAAAATATGGCAGCACAAAAAGGAGCCGCACTTTTATTAAAAGTAGGAAATGGTGGAAGCCCAGAAACTTTTACCACAGTCGCAGGACTGCGTTCTACATCTATAACTCTTAATGATGAAGCAGTAGATGTAACTAACAAGGATAGTTCTGGTAACAGAACACTATTAGCTGATGGTGGCATTAACTCAATATCTGTTTCTGGATCTGGTGTTTTTACCGACCATGCTACAGAAGCGACATTAAGAGGAACGATGAACGCATCTTCTTTTACAAACTTCCAAATTTTAGTCCCAGATTTCGGCACTTATACAGGAGCATTTATGTGTAGTTCGTTAGAATATGCAGGCGAGTATAATGGCGAAGTAACATACTCTGTTACTTTAGAGAGTTCTGGTGCTATAACCTTTGCTACAGTTTAAGGATAACTATGGCTTGGGAAATTTGTGAAGTTAGTCTAGGTGGAAAGACTAAACATTCTGCACAAGCAGATGGGAGTATTATTTTTATTCCCTATGTTAAAGGAATGAAAGTCGGAGAAACTATATCTGTAAATGGTAAGGCACAAGAAGTTGACTCTTGGGAGTTAGATCCCAGAGAAGAAGCTATAACAATTAAACTTGCAATGGCAAGTAAGGAAGCGAAAGCTGAGGAGAAGTCAGATGGCAAACAAGTTAAAGGGCCAAGTTAAGTTACAGTTAGGATCTAAAGAATATACAGCTAGACTAACTATAGACGCAATAATCAATATTGAAGATAGCCTTGATATGGGTATCGTCAAGATTGCTACTAGAATGTCGGAAGGCGATGTAAGAATGTCGCAAGTAGTCAATATCCTAACCCCTGCACTAAGGGGTGGTGGAAATGATGTACAACCGAAAGATGTAATTAAATTAATTTCAGAAGTTGGGATAGTTCCTGCAACTGCAGCAGTAGCGCAGTTACTAATGGAAGTATTAACACACCAACAGTCAGAGGACAGCGAAGAAAAAAAGCCAAAAAAGGAAGAATAACAAGTGATTTTCTTCCTATACAGAGATATATGCAAATCTGCATAGGAATGATCGGTTGGCAACCTTCCGAATTCTGGAACGCATCTACACAAGAGGTTTGGTCGGCTATTGATGGATTTGCCGAGTTCAATGGCGATGGTAAAGAAAAACCTATGGATCGTGATGAACTAGAAGAAATGATGGAGTTATACCCAGACTAATGGCTAAAACAGTAGATCAGTTACTTATAGAGATTAAAGCTGAAACAAGTCAGCTACAAAAGGATCTTAAACAAGTAAAATCAAAACTTGGCGAAAGTAATAAAGAAGCCAAGAAATTCAAAGTAAATATGCGTGCAGTAGCTGCAGCACTTGCAAGTATAGGTGCAGGTGTAGCTATAAAGGGTATTGTTGATACTACAAGAAAGTTTGAAGATCTAAACGCAACTCTTAAAGCTATTACAGGATCTGCTGATACTGCAGCACTTTCTTTTGATGTTATCCGACAATTTACAGCACAAACGACATTCCAATTAGATAGTGTTGCCCAAGCATTTATAACACTATTACAGGCAGGTATTGTTCCTACTGAAGATGCCCTTATGGACTTTGGTAATCTAGCTGCAGCTTTTGGTAAAGATATATCCCTAGTAGCACAGGCAACATTCCGAGCCATAACAGGCGAAATGGAGATGTTAAAGCAGTTTAATGTTATCGCAAGAATAGAAGGCGATAAGATCAAAATGACCTTTGATGGAGTTTCAACAGAAATAGATAGAAATGGTAGAGCTGTAGCCGATTATCTAAGAAATATTGCACAAATGAAATTCCCAACTGCTGTAGCAGATAGAGCAAATACTCTTTCTGGTGCTTTTTCTAACCTTAGTGACGCATTTGCAGAATTTCAATTAGCTATTGGAGATCAGTTTAAGGGTGTTTTAACTGAGATAGTTAAAGATATGACAGAATTACTTTATGCAGCACAACCTTTGGCCCAAGTTATTGGGTATGCTCTTAAATTTGCACTTATAGCAGTAGGTAAACCACTATTATTTCTAGTAGAAAACTTTAAATGGTGGATCGGTGCAGCACTTCCTTTGGTGTTTATGGGACTTAGAGCTGCAGTTGTAGCACTTTCTTATGGTTTCTTCTTTGCCTATAGCAACTTATTAAAACTTAATACAGCTATGCTTAGATTTAATGCTTTATCTAAGGCATCTAGATTGAATGTTATTTTAGCTGCAATAGGGGTGCTTATTGTTCCACTAGCAGATCTTGTATTTGGATTTAGTGATTACAATGAAGAAGTTGACGATACTATAGATATTAACGAACAATTAGCTGCAAGTTTAGAGAAGCCATTACCATTCCTACAACGACTAGGAGTAGGATTAAAAGCTGCATTAGGAACTATGCAAAAGTTTGGTGTAGCAACTAAAACTACCGACCAAGAGATAAGAGAATTAATGAATTTTGAAGGTGGGCCATTAAATGCACTAAAACAATTAGAAAATGAATATATAGCAGGTCGTATTCAAGAAATGAAGGGAAGCACACAAGGTCGTTCTTCACTTGGTTTATCTAACGAAAGTAGAATGATAACTCCGAGAGGTGGTGGGCCACCAGAAATGCGATTTAGTGATGTTATTGTAGATTTTGATAAATACAAAGAAACTTATCAGGCATTAAGAGAAGAATTTTTTAGTACAGAATTTAGTGGATCTACAGAAGAAGATGTATTAAGAAGAATTGGTCTTATGAGTTTAGGGGATCTAGACCCATTACTCCAAGATATAAGAACAGCAATAACAGATACATTCCAAGATGGTGCACAGATCCAAACAATATTAGATGATCACGCAAAAGGCGGAACTATGCTGACTGATATGTATAACAATGCAGGAGGTGCTGCAGCATTTTATGGCAAGACTATAGAGGAGATTGTGCCAATTCTTGGACAGATGCTTTTAGATCATAAAGATCTATCAGATGTAGCTGCAAATATGCTAGACACTATAGCTAAGTCTAAAGATCCTTTAAGAGATCTCAAAAAGATTACAGATGATAATAAAGAATCATTTAGAGATTACTTTGATGAAATAAGTGAAAAATATCCAGAAATGTTTAGAGATTTTGAACATTTTGTTGAGGAATATAATATTGCGATGGATAAAATGGATAAGACAGCTAAGAAAACAGGCAAAACATTTAGTGGAGAACTTAAAGATGCTGTAGTTACTGCTTCTAACTCTTTTACTAACGAATTTGTAAGTTCTTTACTAGAAGGGGAAAATGCTCTCCAAGCCTTTAGAGATTTTGCAAAGAATATAGTCAGTCAGATAATATCTATCTTCTTACAAATGGCAATAGTTAATAAAATCATTAACCAAGTTTTTGGATTAGAAGGAGATGATGCTCTAACAACTATAGATCTGAAAAAGAAAGCAGCAGGTGGTGGATCAGCATATCCTCATCAACCTATGCTTGTAGGTGAAAGAGGTCCAGAATTATTTATCCCTCATACAGCAGGGAATATTGCTAATGGTATGAATACTAGAAATATGCTTGGAGGTGGTACACCTATAGTTGTAAATCAATCTATTAATCTATCTACAGGTGTAGTAGGTACAGTAAGGTCAGAAGTTATGAATATGATGCCCCAAATAGCAGAAGCAACAAAAGGAGCAGTAGCTGAATCAGCAAGAAGGGGTGGAACTTACAGAAAAGCATTTCAAGGATAGATTATGAAAAAGATTACAATGCCTGCAACACCTAATTTTGTAAGATCTAATTTTGCATTAGTTAGGACTGTAAGCCAGACTATGTCCCCATTTTCTGGTAAAGTGCGAACACAAGATTTTGGAGGTGTATTCTGGAAATTAGAAGCACAACTCCCTGCTATGTCTAGAGCACAAGCAGTAGAGTGGCAAAGTTTTTTATTAGAAGCCGAAGGGCAGACTAATGTATTTGAACTTACAGACCCAGATGCTAAGACTAATACAGGAACATATAATCAATCACATTTACAAGTAGAAGCTAGAATTACAGATACCAGTGTTACTCTTACTTGGGCCAACTCAACTAGCAGATTAACCAGTAGTGACGCAGTATTTACTACATCAGCAGTAAGTGTTGGAGATTACATTCATATAACTGGTGCAACTAACGAAGAAAATAATGGCACACATAAGATAACAGCTAGAGTAAGCGACACTATTGTTGTACTAGGAGATAGTTATTTAACAGATGAAAGTAATACAGCTAGTTGTAAAATACAACAGAATGTGCAAGGGGCAACAGCTTTATCTCTAAAAGGATCTTCAAACTCAGCAACAGGAACAATAAAGAAAGGAGATTATCTTGGGATAAGAACTACATCTAATTCAAGTGATACAACCAATCCTAGCGATCCACTACAGATAGTTATGGTCGTAGAAGATGCTACTGAAACTGATGAAGGTGGAAGTGCTAGAAATCACTATAGTGTAAAGATACAACCTAAGCTAAGACAAAATTCTGCTGACGATCACTATATAAGATTTACAAGTCCAAAGGGTATGTTTCGCCTTGTATCAAGTGAACAAGATTGGTCAGCAGATGCTGTAAGTAATTATGGGATTTCTATATCGTGTATTGAGGTAGTGTAATGGCTACTAGACCCAATCTAACTACACCTGTAACAACAAGGCTCGCATCTGATACACAGAAAGGTTTATTTTTTGCTATAAAAGCCGAATTTGATACATCTACTATTAGAGTTTGGTCTGGTAAAGAAACTCTATCTATCGGTGGAGAAGATTATATTGGTGGTGGAGATCTAATTAATGTTGCTCCTGTAAAAGAATCAAATGATGTTAGATCAGAAGGATTAACTATAACTATATCTGGTATGAATGATACGATTATGACTTATGCAGTAGCAGAAAATTACCACTTCCGACCACTTACTTTCTTTATGGGATATTTGATGGGCGACTCTCTAGAAGTAGCAGGTACAATAACCCTATTTAAAGGTCGTATGATCGTTTTAACAGTAAATGATAACCCTAACTCTCCTACTATTACCATTCAATGTGAAAATCGCTTAGCCGACCTCTCTCGCCCTTCTAATTTACGATATACAAAAGAGTCGCAGGAGTATTTAGCAAGTGGAGATATATTTTTTAACAATATAAATACTATTCAAGATAGAGAAATTACTTGGGGCAGAACAGCAGATTCAGGTTGCTTTGTAGCAGGATCTAAAGTTCTTATGGGAGATGATACAACTAGAAATATAGAAGATATACAAGTCGGTAGTTCTGTAATGGCTTTTAATGAAAAAACAGGTAAAAAAGAACAAGCATTAGTGCAGCAGGTGGCTAAACCTAAATTAGAAAAAACAATAATGATTCAATGGAAAAAACCATTTTTTCAAAAAGGCACAGTTCAATGTTCTACAGATCACCCAATAATGTGTGAAGATAAAGGTTGGTGTGCTTGGGATCCAGAAGCCACTCTTAAATCTTATAAGTTAGCAGTAAAAAAACTAGAAGTTGGAGATGTATTAGTTACTAGCGAAGGAACAATTAAAGTATCTGCTATTAAAGAACAAGACCATAAAGAGCCTTTACAGGCATATAACTTAATCAGTATAGATAATGCTCATACTTACTATGTAAATAGTGTTCTAGTTCACAACAAAGGTAGTGGTGGGACTGATGATGAGAACAGTGGAAGATATAGGGATATGCGTTAATGGCTACTAAAAAGAAAAAAGTTAAGAAATATGCAGACTGGGAAATGCTTTGGAACATCTGGATCGTTGCAAATAAAGATAAGAAATTTAAGTGGGGATCTTGGGATTGCGTTATTTTTAGCAACTCTCTTATAAAAGCCATAACAGGAACATCTGTTCTACCTACAGAATGGAAATGGAAATCAGAAGAACAAGCTATGAAAAGCATAGCTAAATATGGTAAAAAAAAAGGTATTGCCGAAGGTATTGCCCAAGCTGTTAAGAAACTAGATGGGATCTATGAGGTAGATCCTGCATTTGTATCTAAGGCAGATTTTATAGTGTATGAAGATGCCGAAGGAACTGAACTGGTTGGAGTACATGATGGTATGTCTATTCTTGCTCCTAGTAGTGTAGATGGATTAGTTACTAGACAAGGCTACAAGATCCTTCGTGTTTGGAGAGTTGATTAGTGGCTGATGCTATTGAAAATGCTTTTAAGTCTGCGTTAATTATATTCGTAGCCTTAGTTATTCCTGGTGCATTAGAGTGGATTACTTGGAAAGCTGTCGGAACAGCTGTTGTAGCGACTTTTGTTACTTCACTAATAGGATCTATGACCTCAAAAGGTGTAGATACTTCTAGAGGTAATTTCGGCACTAAATTTAGCACTAGATCTTCAACAGCACCAAGACAAATAATATATGGTCAAGCTCGTGTCGGTGGGACAATATCACATATAAATACTTCTGGAACTGATAATACAACTCTTAATATGGTTGTTGCTATAGCAGGACACGAAATAGAAGAATTAATAGCAATAAGAGTTCACGAAACTGTATTAACTTTTGATAGTGGTCAAACTATTGGTGGAGAAACAGTTTATACAGCTACTAACTCTAAATATATAAATGCGGAAAATGATAATGCGTTTACTAATTCTTCTGGTACAGCTAATGGATTATTTAGATATGCGTTAAGTGATGGAACACAAACTACTGCAAATGGATTTGGAGTAGCAAATATACCTGCATTTGGCGCAAATCATAAAGGAATTGGTGTGGCCTATGTTTGTATGCAGTTTATTTATGATGCTGAAGCCTATGGTGGTGGTTTCCCTAATGTTTCTTTTGATGTAAAAGGTAAGAAATTATATGACCCAAGAAAAGATTCAACCGCAGGTGGAAGTGGAACACATAGATTAGGCACATTAACAACTTATGAATGGTCTGATAACCCTGCACTTATAGCTTTAGATTATTTAACAAATACAGTGTATGGATTAAAGGCTCTAGCAGAAGAAGTAAATATGACTACAAACGCAGGTGGATTTATGGCTGCAGCAAATACTTGCGATCAAACAGTAACATTAGCAGATAATTCAACTACAGAAAAAAGATATACGACTAATGGATTTGTAGATATGAGTGCTAGTGGAGAAGGTGTCTTTGAGAGTGTGCTAAGTTCATGTATAGGCAAACTTACATATACGAGTGGAAAATTTAATTTATTTGTTGGTGCTGCACAAACTCCTTCTATGACTATTACTGATGATAATTTATTAAGTCCACCAAACATTAAAACTTCTGCACCAGATGGCCAACTATTTAATTCAGTTAAGTCTATATTTGTAGATAAAAATAATAAATACACAGGATCAGATGCCCCAGTATTAGAGGTTTCAAGTTTCTTAACAGCAGATACACCTTCTGGGGAAAGTAGTGCAAACTTTAAAAAAATGCTTGAAGTGCAGTTACCTTTTACAGTTACAGATACTATGGCTCAAAGGATCCAGAAAGCTGCACTCTATTTATCTAGAAATGTCCAAACTATGTCGTGCCTTGTAGATATTGAATATCTAAGATTACAACCAAATGATTGGGTATATGTTACTAACGAAAGATTAGGATTTACAAATAAAACTTTTTCTGTAGAAAGCACATCATTAGAGCCATATTCTGGTGGTGGAGAAGGCGAGATTAGTTCTTTAGTCTGTAGATTAAATCTAGTAGAAATAGATGCTGCAACTTGGAACTATGTATATAACGAATACAGCACACCTATAGCTGATGATGGAACAGGTGGAGATGAGGGAGATAACTCTATATCTGCACCAACAGGACTTGCACTAGCACAACAATATAATCTAGAGGGGGTAACTCCTAAGATAGATATAAAAGCTACTTGGACTAATATTGCTAATGACGATATTAATGGAACAGAAATATCATATAAACTTTCTACAGATGGATCTTATACAGGATCTATAACTGTAGGAAAAGGTGTTACAAGTGCTTTAATCCCTAATGTAGTTATAGGTAAGACTTACAATGTAAAAGTTCGTCACAGTAGCGCAGGAGGTGTTTACAGCGATTATACAAGTGCTGTTAATCTAGCAATTACAGATCCTACATCTATAAGCGCACCATCTAGCTTTGCAACTACAAATCTTCCTATGGCAGTTAAGTTAGCATGGACTAACCCTAATAATACAAATTTAAGAGCAATTAAGATCTATAGACATACAGCATCTTGGACACCTAGTGATGATACATATCTCGTAGAAACAGTTGCAGGAGAGCCAAATGCACCAATGGTTAATTATCAAGGTAGATTTGATGGACTAACAGCAGGTGTAACCTATTATTTTGCAGTAAGAGCAATAACACACGAAGGATTACATTCGGCTTTTTCATCAGTTGAAAGTGGAAGTTTTACTTTTGGCAAAGATGATATTGGATTGAATAATGTAACTAATCATACGCAAATAAAAGATGATGGAAGTAATGCACCAAACATTCTTAAAAATAGCCAGATTTCTATAGGAGCAGATGGAGCATTAGCAAATGCAGGTGGTGGCCAAGTAACTACAGGTGGGATAGGAGCAGAAACTCCGAGTGGGGCACAAACAAAAGTAGATGATAGATTATCCTCTACAGAAAAAACAAGATTAAACGCAGGATCTAGTCCAGATAACAGTTTAGATCTTAATAATGCCAATGTTGATAAAGCACATGTAGGACTAGGTAATGTAGATAACGATAGCACAGCTACAATTAGGTCTGGGACTACAAAAGATAATGTTGGACTAGGTAATGTAGCTAATGTAGATCAAAGAGATGGGGGAAATCTTAATGCAAATAGTGTAGATGCTTCTACAAAAGCAACTGCAGGAAGCATTGGTAAAATTGGAGGTATTTCTGGAGAAAGTTCATCTGATAATAGTCAAGATATATCAGTTACAGAAATAGTGCGAAGTATATATGGGGATAATAACTATCCATTTCATTTAGCAGGAGCAACAGCAAGTTCAACAAATCCTAGTGTTTCTATTGGAGATTATGTTGGTCAGCAAAATAGTTTAGGAGCATTATTTAGCTTTACATTTACTACTCATAATTGGGGAGCAGGAACAAAAGATTTTATTATTTTAACTAGCTTAGATTATTCTGGATCTGTAACTTCTTCTTCTGAATCAATATTTGCTACTGCTATGAAAGCAACATCAAATGCTACTGATTATACTTCTACAACTCGGTCTGATTATATTTTTACAAGAAGAACAAGTGGTAGTGGAACATTCTCTATAGCAGGTCAAAAAACCATTTATGAAAAAGTATCTTTATCAGCTAACACGCAATATTATATATGGTGTTTTGGTATAGCTGATGATGGGGTCAGCTCATATTCAGATGGCACAATATTAGTTCAAGGATTAAATAAATAATGGCTTCTACACTAACAAACCAAGAATTATGGGCAGAGATAAGAGAGAAAAGAAATAATCGCCTAATAGCATCTGATTGGACACAAATGCCAGATAGTCCTTTGTCTAGCACTAAAAAAACAGAATGGGCGACATATAGGCAAAATCTAAGAAATCTAATACAAACAATCAAATCACATGAAAATTATGTGAGTGAAGCAAATACCAACCCCAGAGATAGCTGTGGGAGTTGGTCTTTTCCCACTAAACCTAGTTAATATCGGAGGTATATATTATGGAAGGAGATGGAAGAAGCAGATTCGGTGGCGATATGGACCGAAACGAAGTAGAAATGGATCTTAATAAATTTATGGATATGGTCAGAGAGATCTCAGACCTTAAAGATAAAATTAGGGATCTTGAAGATAATAAAAATGTAAATCCACATCAAAGGTGGATTCATTTAGCACAGGCAGTTGATAGTTGGAGAATTTTCCCAAGATTATTTCTTACTGTATATATCATATTGCTATATACAACTGTGAACTGGTTTATGGGACTTGAAGCACCTAACTTTGAACAATCTGGACTTATATCAGTAGTTGTTGGTGCAGGTGCAGCTTGGTTTGGCTTATATGCAGGAACAAGTGGTGCTAGTAAAAGTTTTAAAGGCGAAGATAAGTAATGGAAATTCTTAACCTTATAGGCGAAGTTGGATTTCCTATTGCTATCTCATTGATCTGTGGTTTATTTATCTATTTAACTATTAAATATATTTTAGATAGTGTTGTGGGCCAAGTTAATGGAATACATGGGATAGTAGAGAGCCTTGACAATAGAGTTAAGACTATGAATCACGATATTGTGCGTTTAGATGCTACAATGTGTTCTGTTCTAGGAATAAGGCCAGATCTAGATAGACTAGCTAGAGCAGATGGAAAAGAAGATGCCAGAAGGGATTAATGGAATCAATTGTAGATGGTATTAATCAATATGGATTTCCGATTATGGCTAGTGTCGGAATGTTATATCTTATCTGGTTTATATGGAAATATATAACAGAACAGATAAAAGCCAAGTTATCACAGGCTAACACGACCTTGATCGCTTTGATAGATCGCATTAGAATGTTAGATAACGATATTATTAGACTTCAACAGAAATTAGATACTGTCATAGAAGTCAGGAGCAAAGATGAGAAGGAGAAATATAAAGGTGGAGATACAGGAAGGAAGAAATAGAATACTAACATCATTAGTGTCTATCCTTGCTATAGCTATTATCTCTGTGGGATCTCTAAACTTGCACTCTGATGAAATAGTGCATAAGTTTAAAAATCCTTCTTTTAATGGTGTAAATACAAGTTCGCATTATCTTACGATAGAAAATCAAGAATTTAATCGTAAGGAAGCTATAAAAGCAGAACTTAAAGCCTATAAAGAAGAATTAAAAAGAGATGCAGAGAACACTACACTTGCACGATTTATCCGAAACTTAGAGAGTAGAATTTATGCTCAGTTGAGCAGACAGCTTGTAGATAATCTATTTGGGGAAACCCCCTCTACGAGTGGAATACTAGAATTAATGGGTAATATTATTGAGTATTCAGTTAGTGAAGATGGAACGATGATAACTTTAAAAATAACAGACCCAGATGGAAATACCACAGAAATTACTGTGCCGATTGGCTCTTTCACTTTTTAGTGTAGTATTTATAACAAGTTGTAGTTTATTAGACATATCAGACGATACATTTAACGCAAGATTTCCTAGTAAGGAATTAGATGGACCTCAAACTCTACCTATAAGTGATGCTATTAGGCAAGTCCCACCACCTATAATTAGGCCAGTTGTTGCTGTCTATCCTAGTGCTTTTACAGATCAGACAGGGCAAAGAAAAAGTAATAGTGAATTTGCTCTATTCTCAACAGCAGTAACTCAATCGCCAGATGCACTATTAATAAGAACACTAAAAGGTGTATCAGATGGTAAATTCTTTGTTGTAGTAGAAAGAGTTGGCCTAGATAATCTAACTAAAGAACGACAACTAATAAGATCTACTAGAGAACAATTATCTGATGTAGATGGCGAAAAAGCTAAACTAATGCCCTTATTATTTGCAGGGATCTTGATACAAGGGGCAGTTGTTTCTTACGATACAAACCTCGTTAGTGGAGGTGCAGGAGCACGATATTTAGGCATAGGATCTAGTGAACAATACCGAACTGATGTAGTTACTGTATCTTTAAGAATGATTAGCACTAATACAGGGGAAATATTAGTAGAATCAACAAAGACTAAAACAATATTTTCACATGGAAGATCACAAGATGTTTTTAAGTTTATAGAAGCAGGTACAGAGCTTGTTGAGATAGAAATGGGCAGAGCAGAAAATGAATCAACTACAATCGCTTTGCAGAGAGCCATAGAAAGTGCTATCCTAGAAATTATTACTGTCGGCAATGACAGGGGATATTGGAAATATGAAGAATAAAAACTTAATTATTCCATTGTTCTTAATCAGTTTTCTAGCAGTCGCTTCGGACAATGAAATATATGTGGACCAGTCTGGTGCTACATCTAACATAGATATAGAACAGCTTGGCTCTGGCAACCTAATTGGTGGATTAAACTCATCTGCAGGATCTATGACATTTTTAGATCTTGATGGTCAATCTATGACTTTAGACATTAATATGATTGGCAGCACTAACAAATTCTTAGGAGATATTTTAGGAGATAGCCTTACAGGTTTCTTTGAATTTACTGGAGATAGTAACGATTTTACAATCCAGATAGATCCTACTAATACTTATGGTGCTGATGATTCAAATCTAAATGTTCAAGTAACAGGATCTAATAATACATTTACATTAGATCAAGCAACAAGTGCTTTAGCTTCAACTTTAGATTTAGATTGGACTATTAATGGATCTGATAATACATTTAATTTTGACATTAACTACGACTTAGGTACAAACTTCATGGATATTGATGGAGATGATAATACAGTAGATTTTTCTGGAAGTGGCTATCAAGGTGGATATTTTTATCTAGATCATACTGGAGGAAATAGAACATTTGATATTACACAATCAAGTACATTAGATAATGACTGGCTTAAAATCATCAGTTCTGGTAGTAATGGGACTGTCTGTGTTATTCAGAATGATGGTGGGACTTCCACTTCATGCTGATACGATAGGCAATATATCCGAGTTAAATGGCACAGCACAAGTATTACGAGATCAGACTTATAGTGCAGAGTTAAGTTTTGCTATACAGCAGAACGATGTCGCTACGACACAAGAAGGTCGTATGGCTCTTACTTTTCTTGATGATAGTAAAGTAAGACTTACAGAGTTTAGTCAGCTTAAAATAACTAAATACATTTTTGACCCAGATCCAAGTAAATCGGAAATGGGCATACAATTTACATTAGGCACAGCAAGATTTGTTACAGGTAAATTTAATAAGATTGCTAAACAAAATATTGCTCTAAGCACACCAACTGCCGATATAGCAATACGAGGAACTGATTTTACTTGCACAGTGGACGAACTAGGACGATCACTTATTGTTCTTTTGCCTGATGAATTTGGACTATCTAGTGGAGAAATAGAAGTCATAACTGCTGCAGGTGTAGTAACTCTTAATAAACCATTTCAAGCTACGACAGTAGATGTTTTTGAATCACCCCCTACTAAACCAGTAATTTTAGATTTAACTCTTGATCTAATTGATAATATGTTGATCGTATCTCCACCAGAAGAAGAAAAAACTACAGAAGATACACAAAATCAAGTACAGACCTCAGATATATTAGATTTCAATGAACTTGATATAGACTTTCTAGAATTTGATGGACTAGATACTGACGACCTTGCTTTCTCGGAACTTGATATAAATTATTTGGACGTCAACTTCTTGGAGGACTTGCTTGATGTAATAGATGCTCTAGCAGTAGCAGAAGAAGAAGATCAGTTAGCACAAGCAACTTCTGTAAATATTACAGGCACAACAATAGGCCAAGATAGAGATACAGGCATTACTACAATTATAGATGGCGAGATTATTTCTTTAGCTAGAACAGTAAGTGAAAGTGCAAATTTAAGACTTAATGTATCTGGATCTTATACAGTTATTTTTATACAAGATGGTGTAAGTAGAACAGTTAAGATTAATGGAGGTGGAGATTCAACAATAACTATTAAACAGTCAGATTAATTATTGCTCTATCAACTGCCATATAACAGGCGACTACTAGAGCAAATAATGCCCCAACAACATATAATGGGAGAAGCATAATGAGTTTAATTAATAATAAAAAATCTCTTAAAAGAATTGTCAATATACGCATAGATCAATTTTATAGATAATATGAAAAAACTACAAACCTTATTTGGAATATTAGCTTTATCTACAGTAATGATATTGCCTTTAATTTATCAATCTGGACCAAGTGAGATCCTTAAACTTAGAACATTTGACTACTTTGCACCAAAGTTTGAGCCTTCTGGGTATTTTACAATCTTAAATATTACAGAAGAAGATCTAGAAATAGAGGGTGGGTGGCCTTTACCAAGATCAAGATTAGCTGAAATACATATTGATTTACTTAACGCAGGAGCAAGTGGAGTAGGCTATGTAATATCTTTTCCCCAACCAGATAGAATGGGTGGAGACAACGACTTTGCAACAGCTTTAGGCTATGTTCCAACAGTTATTGCTATGTTTGAAAATGACAATGGGATCTATCCAAAAACATCTGGAACAGTAATTATGGGAGAAGATACTGGTGGGATATTAACTAAAGGTATTGTGCAAAATACACAGGTGTTACGAGATGCTTCTGTTCAAGCAATAGCTACTGCTCCTACAGAAATAGATCAAATAGTTAGAAGAATACCCCTATTGTTAAGAACACCAGATGGCTATGTATCAGCTTTCGGTACAGAAGTGCTAAAGATCTTAGCTAATACAGATACATATATTATTAAAACTAATGAATTAGGCATACAAGAAATAACAGTACAAGGTTTACCCCCTATTCCAACTGATAGCTTTGGTCGTAAGTGGATAAGTTGGGTAGATACCCCAGAAATAACATTAAGTGAAATGGAAAATGGGGTTGGGGATATTAATGGTAAATATGTTTTTGTAGGTGTTACAGCAGGGGGCATAATGCCACAAATAGCTACTCCGATTGGTTTAGAATATCCTCATAAAATACAAGCATCTCTAGCAGAATCAATACTTATACAAGATAGTCCATATATCCCAGATTATTCTTTATCTGTTGAGATCTTAACAGTATTAATATCAGTTATATTAGTCTGGTTAATTATAGGTAATATGAATGTTACTGTAGGGGTATTATTAGTATCGCTTATAATGATCGGAACTGGTGTCTATGGAGTTAATACTATTAAAGGTGGGGTATTAATAGACTTTACTTGGACAGTTCTTACACAGTTTATTACAGCTTCTATATCTTTCTATCTAAGATTTAGAGAACAATGGAAACTAAGGAAACAAATTAAAGGACAATTTGGAACATACCTATCGCCAGAAATGGTAGATATGCTTGTTAAGGATCCGACACTTATGAAATTAGGTGGAGAAAGAAAAGAAATGACATTTTTATTTGCAGACATTGTTGGTTTCACTCCTATTTCGGAAAAATATATGAAAAATAATGACCCAGAAGGTTTAGTAGATCTAATAAATCACTTCTTGAATGAAATAACAAAGGTCATATTAAAGAATGGTGGAACTATTGATAAATATATGGGCGATTGTGTCATGGCTTTTTGGGGAGCACCTTTACCCTGTAATAATCATCAAGAAATGGCGATTAAAACTGCAATGGAAATTGAGATCCTTACCGAAAAGATGAACGCAGAATTAGAAGATTTGCCCCCAGTAGTCATTGGAACTGGAATTAATACTGGCCCTTGTATTGTGGGAAATATGGGAAGTGAAACTAGGTTTGATTATTCTGTAGTTGGAGATGCTGTTAATCTAGCTGCAAGATTAGAAGTCCAAACTAGAACTTACGATACTCCAATATTAATATCCGAATATACATTTGCTAAAGGTAATACATTTTGCGAGAAAATAGATGAAATAAAAGTTAAAGGCAAAGAAATACCAGTAACAATTTATGCACCTATTTTTGAAGATGGTATAAGAAAGTTGCAAAAAATTCCTTAATGGGTCAAAATCTTTTTTATGGGATATAAAATATCAGCAATTCTAGGTGGTTTACTCTTAATTTCAGTTGCAGGATCAGCTTGGTACATAGATAGACTTCTAGATGAGATCTCAACCCTTAAAGGCAATCAAGTAATTCTAGAGACAGAGATACAGAAACAAAATGATGCTATAGATAAGTTTTTAGAAAATGAACAGCGACAACAACAAGAGATCTCAAAACTAACTAAATCAAATCAAGAAAATCTAAAAGAAGTAAATAAGCTAAGAGCAACATTTGCAAGACATGATCTTGACGAACTAGCATTAGCTAAACCAGGATTAATAGAAAATAAAGTTAATAAAGCTGTATTAAGACTTAAAAACGAATTAATAGAAATTACAAATCCAGAACAATTTGATGAAGATGAAAGTAAAGAATAGATCTTTAATATTAATAATTCTTTGTGTAGCTATTTTTAGTAGTGGGTGTTCTATGATACCTATGCAGACTAAACCAGTACAAGTCAAAACGATTGCAGAGCCACTTCCAATCTACCACCCCCCTCTTCCAATGGAACTCCAACTGGTAGATGTAGATTGGGTAGTATTAAATCCAGAATTAATGCAGGAATATCTAAATGAACTGGAAAATGGCTCTGCACCCAGAAAAGCATATTATTCATTAACCTCTAAAGAATACGAAAACTTGTCTATGAATATGGCAGACCTTAAAAGATATTTAAGAGATATATTGGCAATTAACGAATATTACAGACAATATGGCAGGCCAGAAGAAGAAGATGAAGAATTGCCAAAAAAGCAGAAATAAATTAACATTATGACTACTATATTTATGGGAGTATATATATGGGAATGATTGGAGAAATAGTTGGGATCGTAACAATGGTAGTTTGTATATCATCTATCGTAGCTGCGGTTACACCAACTCCGAAAGACGATGTATGGATCGGTAAGTTATATAAGCTGATTGATCTGTGCGCTTTGAATATCGGCAAGGCAAAAGATAAATAAATATTTGTAAGGTCCAGATGGACCTTCTTTTTATATGAGTTAAATAAAGATGTCTAAAAGTAAATCCCCAGAGCCTTTTGTTTATAACGCAATACTTGAAAGAGTGGTTGATGGGGATACTATAGACATCACTCTAGATCTTGGCTTTGATGTAAAACTGCACAAACAGCGCTGCAGGCTAGCAGGAATAGATACACCAGAGTCAAGAACTAGGGATCTTGCTGAGAAAGCACTTGGTAAAAAAGCATCTGCAAGGTTGTCAGAACTATGCGTAGGTAAATTTAAAATTAAATCATTAGGCAAAGGGAAATATGGGCGAATACTTGGTGTGCCTTACACAGAAGATGGGAAAGATATATGCGCTTTGCTTATCAAAGAAAAACACGCTGTTGAATATTGGGGTGGCAAAAAAACAGGCAAAATATTGGCAGATGGAACATGGGGAGAAGATTAATATGAAGATTAGTGGAGAAGGTTTAGCACTTATAAAGAAATTTGAGGGTTGTGAATTAGAAAGTTATAGATGTTCAGCTAATGTTGTTACGATAGGATTTGGCCATACGAGAACTGCAAAAGAAGGTATGACTATAACTAGGGAAGAAGCTGATATGCTTTTAGAAGAAGATATAAGATCTTTTGAAACATCTGTTCTATCTCTAGTTGAAGTAGATCTAAAACAATGCGAATTTGACGCACTTATCGCTTGGACATTTAATTTAGGTGCAGGCAATCTAAAATCTAGTACATTATTAAAAAGAATAAATGCAAAAGATTGGAATGATGTACCTCATCAAATAAAAAGATGGAATAAAGCTAATGGAACTGTCTTACAAGGACTTATAAGGCGCAGAGAAGCAGAAGCATTACTCTTTCAAGGTAAAGACTGGACTGAGGTTTAATGGCTTTAAGCAAGACACAAAATAAAAGACTGGGATCTATTCTGTCTGTTATGTTTAAAGAAGATGTGCCTAACAATATTCTTACTGATTTAATACAAGGTGGCTATGTTAAGTTAGTAGAAAAAGATTATGTGCTTACAGATAAGGGTAAAGATGAAAAAAATCGTCTGTGCACACTTGCAGGACTGAACATTCTTTATGAATCAGAAAAAAAAGACATACACAAAGCTAACTAATCGTGGCAAAATTTTCATCTATAGATGGATAATCTATTTTTGCAAAAGTTTTAAGAACACTTTCAAGTATAATTTTTGCTCCTAAAACAGGAACTGCCATACCAATTTGCTTTCTCACACTTTCTTTTAAACCAAAAAACTCAAAATTATCGGGAAAAGTTTGTAGTCTTGCTCTTTCTCTATTTGTAAGCGCTCTATTTTCTTTCCAATGATAGACATGTGTTCCACCACCCCCACTTCCTGTAATTGTGTAGGCAGGTTTATTAGGATCTAATCTTTTATAAATCATAGACATTTTTGCGCCTTTTACATTCAGTTTTAGATGATCTGGTAAATCAGCAGTCCAAGCATTTTCTCCAGGTTTAATAAAACTTAATCTTTTAATTACTTGTTTAGATTGATTTGTGAGTTCTTGATTTTTTGCAGACGCTGGAATTTCTGGTTTTGTTAAAGCATCTTTTGCAGAAATAATTTTTTTAGAAGGTTTAGGAACATAGAACTTTAAATTTAAATCATTTCTAATACCAATAATAATAAATCTATGTCTTGTTTGAGGAACACCATAATCTTCAAATTTATATTTATGAATAGTAAGTTCATATCCTTTTCCAGCATTTTTTAATTCTTTAAGTATTTTTTTAAATGCTTCTCCTGAGTTAGCACTAGATATTCCTGATACATTTTCTGCTAAAAAGAACTTAGGATTATGATGATTGATATATTCAACTCCATAACTATATAAAGGTCCATACTTACCTTTAAGTCCTTTACTTTCGCCAACCATACTAAAGTCATTACATGGAAAACCATATAAAAAACCATCAACATATGGGAGTTTCTTTATATTTAGTTCTTTGATATCGCAGCAAATCACTTCTTTATTTCCAGAAATATTTCTTCTAAAAGTTTCACACGAATCTGAATCATAATCAGTTGCAAATTCATGTTCAAATGAAAAAGTCTTTCCTAACTTGGTCTTTATTTTTGATAGTTTTGCTGCCAGACCTAACCCTCCAGGACCACAATAAAATTCTCCAATAGTCAGATCTTTCATAAAAGGGATCTTACTGCATTATTGCGATTACTTCCACTTTGCACCTTCATACCAACCGACTAAAGAATATCTAGTGCCTTTTGTAATAGGTGTTATTTCGTGATAAACAAACGATGGAAATACAACTATAGATCCCCTTCTCCTAATAATAGGATCTATATGTGGCAAATCTTTGCCGAATATAAAATCTCCACCTTCATAATCATCTGGATCCGAAAGCTGTACTGTTATTGAGATCTTACGACTACTTGCGTTATCGGATAAATACATATCCATGTGTTCTGTAAAAAAATCTCCCTCTGAATATTTAGCTATTTGAAATTCGCTTACTCCATTCAAGTCAAAACCAAATACCTCTCTGTTCGCCATTACGATATAGGGATCTATAATTCTTGCTATTTCTTTGTGTAAGTCATTGAATAGGTTGATACCTACGACTTTGCTTTTTCTTAATTCTGTATTTTGTCTGAAATTGGTATGGCCGACCTCTGCAACTTTAGATAACTTTGGATCATACATTGATAGGAGATTATCGCAATCGCTATCAGACAGTTCCGAAGGCCAACCAAAAAACCAACTATTCAAGATTTTTTCTTCTTTTTCTTCTGTGGGGAGTCAGATCCCCAGATCATATCATCTTCGGTTAAATCCATAACTTCTAGATGATCGTCAAGCCAATCTTTTTTTACCCCTTTTTTTAAAAGATGTTCTCTAAGTTTTTTTTCTAATTCTTTGATAATCTATTACCCCCTTTTTTCCACCCCCACAGCTTCCTAAAAACAATGTATGCTTCTTCCTCTGTGTAAGGTTTCTCATTATGTATTTCTTTCTCTAGTGTATTTGCTAAATGCCACCTAAAGAAATTATTTTCAAAACTATCACTATCGTGATATTTATATTCATCACTCATATCTACGAATTTATTATCGCTAATTATTCTCATTTTTTATACCCCCAATCTATTTTGTGCTTCTTCATTCCATATCTCTTGTTCTTTGAACTCTAGATAGTCCTTTAGAAGTGATTTAAGCGACTGTAGAGATTGTTTCGGATATAACTTATCCCTTATATCCAAAGCTAAATCTACGATTAAACAACGACGACATACTCTTTTGTAAGTAAAGTCATCTATTAAGAATGGATCTACAAACATATCTAAATCCATTATTAGATCTTTAGTTAAAGAAATCATATTGTCCTCTCATTATCAAGTAACTCTCTGATTCTTTTAACAGTTTCATTTTCTTCCTTGTGATCTATACAAGAGTGTTTATAGATCCTAAGAAGATGTGTTAATTCAAGATCTCCTACTTTAACAAGTTCTCCTCTACTCTCGCTGTAGTATTCTGTATTTAATATTACATCTATATCGTAGGGCAATTTTCTGTTTGAGATCTTATGTTCTAGTTCAAGGATTTCTCTAATTTTCATCATTTAATCTCCTTTCAATACAACTAGGTATTCCATTTGGATATTTAATAGCTGCGACAAAATTATTACGATCCTCATAGTCAGTAATCATTTCAAGACAAGTTCGTATATCGTGATCTTGCCTAAAACCATATTTAAGCATGAGTTCTGTTATTACTAAGTTAGTTGATCTAGACATATATCCCCCTAGCACTTTGTGCTGATTTTGTGTAAATTTCTAGAGATCCCTTTGGATCCCAGTATTTATCTCTCTCTATTCTAGGAACATTACCAGAGTTCATTTCCTCTATTTCAGCTAGAGATACATAACCGAGTTCTGGAAAGCCTAAGCCTAAGTCGCAAAGGCCAAAGAGTAGTTTCTCTCCCCCTCTGTAATGTATCTCGCTTATAAGCCAAGTAGCATTACCGAAGGGTGTAAATAGTTTTAGATAAGGTTTATCTACACTAAAATCGCCTGTATTGCGATTAAGTTTATCTTCTATTTCTTTAGTTATAAGTTTCATAGTTACCCCCACTTGTCGTATGACTTTTCTACTTGTAAAGGATCATACTTATTAATTTCATTAGTTTCTTCATCTAAGAAAACAACTAAGCCTTCTTTAGTAAATCCAAGACAAGATCCGAAGATCGTTGTCCCTTTTACTCTTACTCTATCGCTAGTTCTATAATCAATCATTTTACCCCCTCTATATAATTAATTTCTTCTTGTGTAAAAGCATTCCACAAATAATTTATTTCTTCCTGTGAGTAGCTATCTAATGTAGCTTTTCTCTCCTCAGTTAATTTACAAGGATATTCCTTAATTATTTGCTTTTCAGTTAATACATTCATTGACATATAGCATTGTTCGTCAATAATAAAATCTATTAACTTTTCTTTGCTACATTCCTCTAGATATTCAGAACTATATCTATCGGCATATTCGTTTCTTAGATCAGCATCGTCAATATTATGTTTTAACATTAACTTTTCTAGCTGTAACATAGATTTCTTACTCATTATTTACCCCCTTTAATTGATATGTAATTTGTGTCAATAAAGTATCTCTAGGATTTTTGTCCCACATAAATACCTTATCCCAATCAGCGTCATCTATTTCATATTTTTCAAATATGTCATATTTATAATTTTCAAACTCAACATAAGTGCCGTTGTGTCGTAACTCAATGTATCTGTCTAATATTTCTTTTGCTTTTTTTATTGGATTACTCATTATTCACCCCCCTTTTTATTGGTCCAAATTAAAGTTGTTTTTTCTTCGCCATTTTCTAAGATCTCAACTCTTTCTAATTTAGAAGAAACTTTTGGGTGCATACTTGCAATAACTTCTTCCTCATCATCTAAAGTCCACAAATCTATCCAACTATTTTGTAACAAACAGAATTGTCTATAAGATATTGTAGGTTTATATATTCTTACTGTTTTCATGAGTAAACCCCCTGTAATTTGACCTGTGTCGGTCTTTTGTAAAATCCGAACTTCTTATCCTTATCAGATCTTTCTATCTTCGCCATGAAGCTGATATGCGATCCTACGAGGTCTTTTCCTTCATCTCCTAAATAGAATTTAGGGAATTGGAATGTAGAATCATCAGCATCTACTAAAAGCCTTTCTACTGATCTAGGTAATGTTCCCCACAGTAGATAACCCTCTTTAGATTTGATAATCATTTTTAGAGAACTACCGAACTCGTGATCGTGCCACTTAACTGATTTAATAGTTCCTTCTACTTCTACCCTATCTTCACAAACAGGAACAGGTTTAGCTTCATCTCTTTCTTTTCTCCATGTCTGAAACTGTTCTAAAAGCTGTGGATATTTTTCGTAATATCTATCAAAAATCTGATCTACAGTTTCTAATTGTTTCTCAGTTAAGATACTTTCATTTTTAGCTTCTATTACATACTTGCCGAAAACCTTGTGTAAGATGTCTCTAGCTAGATAAAGATTAGCTGAATTAATCCTAGCGATAATATTATCTATATTAGATTCATCTTCTCGCATGACATTTCTTTTACGAACATCGTACTCTGGATAGTCCTTACCACTCCTTAACCAAATATCGTGGTATTTATCTAAGGCATTATTAAGTGCTTCAATATATTTAACGCACTCGTTATAAAACTCCTCGTAATGAGGTTTCTCAAATTTAAGATCCTCTATCCAAGCAAGAGTTTCCTGTCGCTTACCAGTAGAAGCTGTATTGTAATCAGCTAATTCAGTAGCAGGATTTATAGCTAGAGATTCGGAAGGGTCATTAATTTTGATATAGTTTTCGGCTTTTTGAACAGATTGTAGATAATCTTTGCCGAGATTTTTTATATGGACAAATCTATTCCCATAATAAGGATCAGATCTGTCTATCCAATAAAGCGCATATAATTTGTTTACACCCTTTACAATATAATTTTTTTCATTTGTATTATTCATTTTTACTCCTATCAAATGCACACTTTTTTGTGTGTGTGTCCACATAATAAGCTAAAACGACTAATAATGTCTAGTCCAATAAGGAATAATGCTAAGGATCTTAAAATGGTAAATCATCATCATTTTCTGCAATCGCTATAGATCTAAACCACAATTCTTTAGCATACTTCTGTCCAAAGTCAGCTTTTAGGCCATAATGTGCGAAAAACGCAGGCTCAGAGCCAAACTTAGTATGTAGTTGTGTATGATGAAACATACAAAGGGGTATTACTTGATCATCTCCACTTTTTAACGACATTCCTCGCTTACCATCGCTTGGCTTTAGTAAATGATGTGCTTGTATTACTTTATCGTGAGTATAAAACCCTGCCTTACAGATAGAGCAAGGCAAGGATTTTACATATTTTAGATGATCTATATTTTCTATTCGGCGATTAAAAGGGTGCTCTGCTGCCCTCATCGTCTTGTTTAGTTTCGCCTTCTTCTTCATCTTCTCTTACCTGTAATTGAACACCAGTCCACTCTTGACCAGTATCTCTTACATTTCGCCAAAATGCAGCTTTATAAGTCGTATTGTTAAATGTAATGTTACCATACATATCTGGCGACTTATCGTTTTGCTTATCTTCTTGTGCTACAAGATGAAGTAGTCCACCTGAGATAGATAGTTCATACTTTTTTTCATTAGTATTTGGATTGGTATATTCAAGAATAGAAGCATATCTATCTGTTCCTTCTATTTTAATCTTGCCCTTCCTTACTACTTTTACATCTTTCTCATGCCAAAGACTTCCTTGACCTTCATTCAGTTCAAATTTCTCCATTTACATTCTCCTTATTTTTTAATAAACGAAATTCATATCCTTTGCCACCCACAATTCTTCGTTTAGGACAGGGATCAAAATTAAGATCCCTATCAATTCCAAACTTTTCTCTGCGGTCAGCTTTCCTAAGATTTCTTATGGAAGCCGATATACTTGGCTCGCCATAAAAAACCCCAGTCTTTTCCTTGATAAGTTGTTGTAGATCCCAGTAAGTCCACCAACGATCTCCTTTATGCATACAAATATATACACACTCATCAAGAGTAAATTTTTTAGGCATTATAGATCCCTAAAAGTTTTGATAATGCAGTCTTACTTGACCCATTAGCGATTTCACTAGCCTTTAAGATCACTTCTTTATTAGCTTTAAAGAAATCTTTATGCTCATCTTGTGGATCTTCAACCCCTAGTTTTTCTCTAAGTTTTTTCACTAGTGGATCTTCTCCTACAAAGATACCCATTTCTTCGCCCTCAGCAGAAACTAAAGTGTATTTAGTCGGCTCTGGGGCAGGTGCTTTATTATTAATAGCATTATCAACTTCAAAGGCACTAGCATATTCTCCACCATGAATACCAAGATTTGCTAAGGCTCTGCCGATAGCAGATGTTTCGCAGTTTTCTAGAGCAGATGTTTTATTAACCATTCCAACTCCTCTAAATTCTTCTGCAAATCCTGTAGCAATTTGTTCCCAGTTACCATTCTGATATATAAAAATAGTAGCCTTCATACATACTCTATCTAGATCAGCACTAAGGATTTCTGTAACGATATTTACATCACTCCCAAACACTTCTCTAAAAATAGACACACGAGTAGCAACAGTTGTGTACCATTTACCACTTACATTAACCTTAAAAGGTTTCTTATCTTCAAGATCTGAGATCTTTTGGATAGCTTCATTCAATAAATTTTTCATTAAATTCTCCATATTTTTTTAGCTTCCGATTTTAATTCCCCACTCCATATCCAATTATCAAAGTCTGGCATTATTATCTTAGCTAATTCATTTTTATCGTCAGATATAGATAAGAACTTTTGAATTGCTTCTCCACCTCTAATCAATATCTCAACATTTTTTTCAATATTATCAATCGTAAAACTATGCACTTCGCTTTTATACTTAGTACAGTAGATATAATCAATAACAGCTTCTTTACAACCAGTTACATAGGCATACATAGACACCTGTAGATTGTGGTTGATTTTTGCACTAGAGGTTAAACGAGCAGTCGTTTTAATATCTCTAACACAGTCTTTATATTTCAGATCCAAAAACCCCTTGATTGGAATAGGCAATCTTGGATCTTCCAAATAAACTTCTTCTTGATAAGTTTCTATTGGCTTATCAATTCCTTTGTAATGTTCCACAGCAGTTGCAATATATTGTGGGACTAAGGCAATCTCTTTATTAAATTTAACATCATCTACTTCAAACCCCTTCTCTCTAGCAATTCTTGCCACTTCATTCATACCCTCTATGGCTTCTTCTTGAACAGTAGTAAGACTTTTTCTGCTAGGTTGGTTAGGTAGCATACCGAAATATTTACCTACTGCATTATCAGTTTGTGTTCCTCTCCAAGCTGCAGGACTAGCCATATCTCTATATTTGTATAGATATGTAAGGATCCATTTAGAAGGGTTACTAAACCAAGTGTTGATAGATGAAGCAGATAGATGCTGAATGTCAAAGTTTTCAAATACTTCTTTCATATTATTCTCCTTGCATTAGATCTTGTAATTAAACTAATGCATTGTTTTTCAATTAAAAGCTAATTATAATCCCTTTATGGAATAAAAACAGGAGTAGTATCTCTAAGGACCATAGGGCAGAAATCTAATGAAACTAAGACAATATTTAACAGACAAAGAACACACGCAACAGTCATTCATTGACGAAGTAGAAATGGCTACAGGCCAAAAGATCCCACAAGGAACATTAGCTAAATGGATATTAGGTGTACGAATACCACGCAAAGATGAAATGCACTTAATATTTAATATTACAGAGGGTCAAGTCCAACCAAACGACTTTTATGGAATAGATCCCAAGAATACAGGACTGTAAATGAAGATTGGGTTTACCTGTGGGGCATTTGATCTTTTACACGCAGGACATGTTGTTATGTTAAAAGAAGCAAAACAAAACTGCGATTATCTAATAGTTGGATTACAGACAGATCCTACATTAGATAGGCAAGAAAAAAATAAACCTATTCAGTCTATGTATGAAAGATACATACAGCTACAGGCCATAAAATATATAGATGAAATAATCCCTTATGATACTGAAAAAAGTTTATTAGATTTATTAGAAAGTACACCGATCAATATTAGATTTGTAGGCGAAGATTACGAGAATAGATCTTTTACTGGCGAAGGTTGGGGAGAAACATATTACACTAGTAGAAAGCACTCTTTTTCTTCTACTGATCTTAGAGAAAGAATTAAAAAGGATAAGGCAAGAATATGAAGGTAAAACAAACTAAATTAAAGGATCTCAAACCATACGAAAATAATCCAAGATTACACTCAGAATTACAAATAATACAAATCGCCACATCTATAAAAGAGTTTGGATTTATAAATCCTATCTTGGCAGATGAAAAAAATATGATCCTCGCAGGACATGGTCGCTTCTTGGCTTCGCAAAGACTTGAGTTGGATAAAGTTCCAGTAGTTGTAGTAGAAGGTTTAAGTGAAGCACAAAAGAAAGCATTAGTTATAGCAGATAATAAGATTGCTTCTAACTCTGAATGGGACGAGGATCTTTTGTGGGAAGAAATAAGAAAACTAAACGAACTAGGATTTGATATTAATAAACTTGCATTTGAAGAAATGGAGGTGCTGCCTATGATAGATCCTAATGTTGTAAGCGACCTTACTGGCGAATGGGAAGATATGCCAGAATTTACAGAAGATGATAAGACAGCTTTTCGCACAATTCTTGTTCACTTTACCTGTGAAGAAGATGTGGACAAGTTTAGCAAATTAGTAAAACAATCTTTTACTGATAAAACTAAATTTATGTGGTATCCAGAGCAAGAAAATATGGACACCGAAGCTAAGAGATATGACTAACTCTCCACAATTCCCTTTATATATCCCAAGCAAAACAAGATACGATTCCAATTTTACAGCTAAGTATTTAGATTATATGAAAGTTCCTTACAAATTAGTGGTAGAAGAACAAGAATATTATTTATATTTAAGTGCTTTAGGAGATCGCAAAAAACTACTGGTATTAGATAACTCATACAAAGAGAAATACGACTACTGCGACGATTATGCGACTGACAAACCTACAGGATCTGGTCCTGCAAGAAACTTTATTTGGGAACACTCTATAAGTGAAGGCCATAAATACCATTGGATTATGGACGATAATATTAGATCTTTTAGAAGGTTAAATAAGAATGAAAAAGTAAAAACAAGTAATGGTGGGATCTTTAAAGCTATGGAGGATTTTACTTTACGATACAAAAATGTAGCTATGTCTGGCCCTAATTATTATATGTTTGCACCTGCTAGACAAAAGGCTAAACCATTTCAAGTAAATACTAGGATCTATAGCTGTAATTTGATAAAAAATGATTTGCCTTTTAGGTGGAGGGGTAGATATAACGAAGATACAATTTTATCTTTGGATCTATTAAAAAAAGGATATTGCACAATTCTTTTTAATGCTTTCTTACAAGAAAAAATAGTAACGCAGACAGTTAAAGGTGGTAATGAAGAATTATATGCACAAGGAACATTAGATAAATCACGAATGCTTGTAGCAGAACACCCAGATGTATCACGACTTACATGGAAATTTGGCAGACACCACCACCATGTTGATTACTCAGAGTTCATAAAAAACAACAAGCTAGTTCGTAAAAATGATAAAGTCATTGAGGGAACTAATGACTATGGTATGAAACTTAAAAGACAGGTATGAATGTTCTAGTTACAGGTGGCGCAGGATTTGTAGGATCACATCTATGCGAAAAACTAAGGCAAATAGGTTGTCAAGTTTGGAGTTTAGATAATTATTTCTCTGGGTCATACGATAATCATGTGCAAGGTGTTACTTATCTTGCAGGAGAAACTAAAGATATATCTAAGATCTTTAAAGATATTCCTATAGATATTGTTTATCACTTAGGAGAATACGCAAGAGTTGAGCAATCTTTTGAAGATATAGGGATCTTATTTAAGCTGAATTGGGAGAGTATTTATTCTGTATTGGATTTCGTAAGATCTAAAGAATGTAAAATTGTTTATAGTGGATCTAGCACTCGCTTTGCTGACGAATATCCAGATGATCTTATGTCTCCTTATGCTTATGTAAAAAAAGCAAATGCTGATCTAGTAAAGACATATTGTGATTGGTTTAACTTAGATTTTGCTATTACATATTTTTACAATGTCTATGGACCTAGAGAGATCTCAGAAGGAAAGTATGCTACAGTTATTGCAAAGTTTATTAAGCTAAAAAAAGAAGGTGCAAAGAATTTACCAGTAACAGCACCCGGCACTCAAAAAAGAAATTTTACAGATGTAAGGGATATTGTTAATGGCTTAGTAATTGTTGGGCAGAAAGGCAAAGGCGATAATTATGGAATAGGAGCAGATGAAAGCTATTCTATTTTAGACTTATGTAAAATCCTTAAATTGCAACCAGACTTACAACAGGCCAAGCAAGGCAATCGTATGTCTGCCCCAGTTATGTCTGATCGCACTAAAGATTTAGGTTGGGAACAGAAATACAAATTAAGTGATTATCTTAACTGGGAACTTTACTAATATGAAACATGAACAGAGCAAAGAAATCACAAAGGACTTTTTCCAGTTTAGTCCGAATGCCTTATCAAGATGCTATTGCAGTAGCATTACATACTCACGACTATCACTTAGAAATGGCTCATAAGGGAATTGACCCAGACTTTCATATCCGACAGGCTCGCAGATTAAAAGACTGGATCGTAGATCAAAAAGATTACATAGTTGCTATAGAAAAAGATCAATCAAAATTATAATCGCCCCAATTCTCGCTTTCTGATTCTCCTTCGTATGCTTCAAAAGTATGCTTATCTAAGTTATATCTGAACTTTGCTTCTCCTATTTTTCCATAAAGATCCTGTTCTCTTATCTTTCTAGTAATTACTCTCGTAGAGTTTTCGTCAAAATCTCTATGTACTGTAAGAACTGCGTCAGCTTGGTTGTGCCAATGTGCTGCACCACTTATATCGTAAGCAGTAGGTGGTTGGTAACCCCCATCTGTAGCTTTAGGCAACTTAGTAGGGTGTGCAACTACCCATGTAATAACTTCATAGATCCTAGAAAATCGTTTACACAGCGATATAAAATCTCGTATATGCTCATCTTCTCTTTGGTTATTACCCCTTATAGCAGAAACTTCGTTATATGGATCTATAACCAAGCCTTTAACTCCATACTTATAAACTGCTGATTTAGCAATATTAAGTATTAGTTCTACACTAGGAATAGCATCTCTAGTTTCTATAAAGTAAAAATGATTATGTATAAAATCTAAACCACGATTAAGTTCAGCAGGTGTCATTCTTTCTGCAAAACCTTCGTCAAAAGATTTTTCTAAAAACATTTGTATCAATCGCCTAATATGCATTGATGTTGAATGTTCTGGAGAAAAGATTGCAAATTTGAGATCTTCTTTTAATGCTAAATTTATAAGGATCTGATCTAAAAATATTGATTTACCATGATTTGGAATACCTGTAATAACAGAGAAAGTTCCAGACATAACTTTATAAATATCATCTAAACCCTTTAAGCCGACCTCTATTGGTCTTTCATAGTTACCCTCATATAGATCGTGTATGCTTTCGTGGTAGTCATTAACTGTGTAAAGGCCATCTATCGGATAAGGTGTTGCAGAGTTTACAACTTCTATCAGTTTTTGTGGTCCATGCTTAACTAATATATCGTTAGCATCTTTACAGTTATCTGGTGTTTGTACATACCAACATATATCTTTACCAAATCTATGTAGCAATTCTTTATGATGTGCTTTTCCTGCTTCGTCATTATCAGTAAATAAGATTACTTTCTTAGCTACTAGAGGACAATTTTCAAGTGCTTTATATCTAGCATCATCTTTGTCTCCCTTAAACTCTTTAGGTGCGCCATTAGGCAGAGTAGTAGCATTAGTAAAACCGACCTCAGCTAGTGCTAAGACATCAATCTCGCCTTCGGTAAAGATTACAATTTCATCTTTGCAAACTCTGTCGTAGTTATAGATTATTGACTTAGCATTAGCAGACTGCCTAAATTGTTTATCTGCTGTTCTATATTTAATATTAGTGAGATCTCCATTTGCGTCAAAGTATTGAAAGCCAAACCACTTGTTTTCTTCAAAAACTTTAAACTTCACATAAGTTTCCCTAGAGATACCACGATCTTTAAAATATGTTTGTAACACACTTGTATTAGATTTCTTAACTTCTGGTGGATCTGGTCTTTTATAACTCGGCTTTGGTATAGGGCGATAAATCCCCCCAGTCCTTCTTCCACCAGTCCACTCACAATGATGACATTTCCACACTACTCCCTCAGAACTTATCGTAACTGATAGAGGTCTATCCTTAGCATTGTGTGGAGGTTGGCATTGTGGACATTTAGTTTTCTTAGTTCCTTCTGATGTATCAGAAAGTTTAATTGCATTTTCATTTAATATTTCATATATATCCATTTCATTACCCCGCTAAATTATTTTTGGATTTTAATTTTTCTTTAGGTCCGATTACATTACCTACTTCATCAAGTTCAAAGTAATCCAACCACCTCTCTTGATTAAGCCAAGTAGTTGGGTGCGGTATAAATCTTTCCTCAGTTCCTATATTATCTCGTGCAAAAAGATTTGTACTATAAAGGATCTTTGAATAATGTTTTTCATCAAATTTATGGAAAGACTTAGACGCAGTCTTTCTGCCAATCCTTCTTGGATATATTTTCCAAAACTCTATAAAACTATCACTATCAGTATTAGTTTTAGTTTTATCTTTAGTATTAGAGGTATCTGAGGACACTAGGCTCTGATCGTTAGAGATACTAGGATCATCAGAGATACCACCTAAGGTCAGATGATATTTATTAGAGGTATATCCCCCATGTTCTGCAATCCTATGCTCTATTCTCAAATAGCCAAGTTCTTCAAACTCTTTGATAGCTAACCGAACACCCTTAGTTGTTTTCAGTCCAATTATCTTTGCGATATGTGAATAAGAAGGATAACAAGTTCCTTCCTCATCTGCATAGTTACTTAAAATGACCAAGATGAATTTCTTAGTCGGTGTCAAGCCATTAATTTTCAATGCTTGATTTAGACATTCAATACTCATAATTATTTCCTCGCTTATTTTGTGTCAAAGAAACAACTATAACTTGGGACTTCCCAATTTGGAATATTAGAATTTAATTTTGTTAATCTTTTCTCTCTCAGAAAGATCATATTTAGATCTTATTTCATTATTTATTTCTATAACTTTATCTAATAGATTTAAAGATCCCCCAGAAAAGTTAGAAATAGCTAAAATATCTTTCGGTAAACAAGCACCCCCAAACCCAAACTTACCATCTGGACCTGGCACTTGTGTTTGTCCTTCTCCTATTCTTTCATCTGATTCTAATGCTTTCCTAATAACCTCAAAATCCATAGAGTTTTTATCAGCTAACTTAAACAACTCATTAAAGAAAGTTATTTTTGTGGCAAGATACGCATTAGAAAAATATTTAATCATAGCTGCTTCATAAACTGTTGTTCTTTGGTATCTAAAATGAATAAATTTACCCCTCTCTGTATGTTTAAAATATTTAATCGTCTTTTCTAAGTGGTCTATTACAAAATTAACTGCGTTAGGATAGCCACCCAATACTTGTAATGGCCTACACAGCAAATCTTCCCAAGCATTATTCTCTCGTAAGAACTCTGGGTAATATACAAATCTGTATTTAAGATCCTCATCTTTAGATCTATCAAGCAAATCAAAAATTTTATCTGGTGTAATCGTAGATTTAAGCACTATTACACCCTTGTAAATCGGCTCTAAGCGATTAATTACATCTTCTACTATAGATATATCAACATCTCCATTCGGCAGCATAGGAGTAGGCACACAAATATAAACAATCTCTGGCCTAAACTTTAGTAATCCTTTGTAATTGTTTTCTGGGTTTGTTTTGGGATCTATTACATATATTGGAGATTTCTTTCTACCGATCTTAGCTTTAGTATTGAAAAACCTAAAATATGTATCTCCAACAAATCCTCTACCTATAATTCCGATCTTCATTTAATAATCCTTTTAATTTTCCATTGATCTTTTTTAACTATTCTCTGACAACGCAATTTACCACAAACTAATGCAGCCCAATTGAAGTGATAAACTTTAGTTTCTCCTTTACAGTAGGGACATTGAATTTGAGATCCCTTTTTTTTTGCTCTAGTGTATTCGTTAACACTTACCCACCTATAATCCATTAAATATTACGATCATTGAATCAGTCATACCCATCCAGTCATCAACTTTCTCTCCCTTTAGATTAATTCCAATAAACCTAACACGACCTCTAATAAATCTAATATCTGCTGCGTTAGGTTGTATATAGTCGTGGAATAATGCAGTTGATGTAGCTACAGGCAAAAGACAAACGCACAGCTTACCCTTCTTTGATTCTTCAATAGCCTTCTTTACAAATGCTTCTTTTAACTTTTTCTTATAAGGGGGATTAACAAAGTTTCTCTTTCCCCAATCTGTTTGTAATCCATTAAAGGTAGATTTAAGTGGGCAGGGGTCAAAGTCAAACTTAAATTCATCATCTAACTCTTTATAAAGTTCAGGGGGTGTCTGCCAGTGATCATAAAGTCCTAAACCTTTTCTGTTATATTTCTTATTTAGGTGTTTGTTCTTCTTTTCCAATTTAATCTTCTTCTTCTGAATTACGATCTTTGTATCTGCGTCTTTTCATTTCATCAACCATTATTGATGATTCCCATGCAAACCAACCCATGAATATTGTAATGAATAAAGCAAATACGCAGTTTAATATTTCCATGTCTTATGATAACTGTATAAATCCCAAAATGGAATAAATATTTGGAATATTAACAGATCCTTTGTATTCTGGTGCAATTTGGAATATTATTGTGAGAATTATTGAGAATTTATGGCTAAGAAAACAACTAATAAAAAAATAACCCCAACTTTAAAAACTAAAATGCGTAATGAATTTGTGCAAGGAGTAGTTAAAGATGAGGTTAGAACATATCCGACACTAGATCAGATTAAAAGTCAGTATAAGGTGGCTCAATCTACTCTATACAGAATAGCCAGAGAAGATAGTTGGAAGATCCAAAGAGAGCAATTTCAAACAGAGTTAGCAGAAAAGCTAGATGCTCAAAGAACTAAAGATCTAGTTAGCAGGGCAAAAAGATTTGATGATCAAAGCATTAGTCTTGCTACAGCTTTGTATTCTACTGTGGGTCAAGTTATAACAAAAAACAATGCTGATATACAAGGTGGCAGAGAAGGTCTTAAACCTTCACAGCTTAACGCATTAGCTAATACAGTTGTTACAGCACAAAGATTAGCTAAGTTAGCATTAGGAGAAGCAACAGATAATATAAATGCAACAGTCAATGAAAACACCGACAGCTTCAGACGAGCTATGGAATTGCTTGACCAAGTTGAAGACTACCGCAGAAGCGAAAGCGATACAACTACGCACTGATTGGCTATCTACAGCAAGGGATAAGCAACTAGCACCTAAAGATAGTGATTACTATGTATGGTTAATTCTTGCAGGTAGAGGTTGGGGCAAGACTAGAACAGGTGCGCAAGATATTGCTCTCTATGCACTAAGAAATCCAAACACTATATCAGCAGTAGTTGCACCGACACATGGAGATCTCAGAAGAGTTTGTTTTGGTGGTCCTTCTGGTCTGAACTCAATAATCCCCAAAGAGTGTATGAGTAACGAAAGAGATCAGAAGGGCTACTCTGTATCTACTAGTGAGATCCGATTATTTAATGGATCAAAAATAGTAGGTTATGCAGCTATAGAGCCAGAAAGACTTAGAGGGCCACAATTCCATAGAGCATGGTGCGATGAACTTGCAGCTTGGAGATACCCAGAAGCATTTGATCAGCTTATGTTTGGTCTAAGATTAGGAGATGATCCTAAGTGTGTAATTACTACAACACCTAAGCCGACTAAAATAATTAGAGATCTTGTAGAAAGAGAAGATGTAAAAGTAGTAACTGGTAATACATTTGAAAATCAAGAGAACTTAGCAGAAAGCGCATTAGCTATGCTTAAAGACAAATATGAAGGAACTACACTTGGAAGGCAAGAATTGTATGCGGAAATAATAGAAGCTATAGAAGGTGCATTATGGTCTCCAAAGCTAATAGAAGAAGCTAGATTGTCAAAAGATACAGAAAGAGATCTCACACAAATTATTGTTGCGATTGATCCTGCGGTAACAGCTAATGACAATAGTGATGAAACAGGGATCTTGGTGGTTGGAAAAGATCAGAAAAACGAGTATTATGTATTAGAAGATCTGAGTGGTAAGTACACACCAGATAGGTGGGCCAAGCAATCTATTAATGCTTTCTATGATTGGGGAGCAGATAGAATAGTTGCAGAGGTCAACAATGGTGGAGACTTGGTAGAACGACTTATACGCAATATAGATCCTAATGTGTCTTACAGATCTGTTAGAGCCACAAGAGGAAAGATAGTACGAGCCGAGCCAATCTCTGCATTATATGAACAGAGGAGAGTTCATCATTTAGGATTTTTTGAAGAACTTGAATCGCAGATGTGCTCCTACACAGGAGAGGTGGGTCAAGGCTCACCAGATAGGCTAGATGCTTTAGTATGGGGTTTAACTGAACTGAGTAAATCTAGAGGAACTGTAAATTGGAGAATTAGCTAATGGCAATATTAGATAACATTAGGAACTTCTTTACTGGAGAAAGTGAGCCAGAAAAGAAGATGGAAGGACGAGTAGCACAATATTTCGGTGTTGGACCAACACATAAAAATTACAAGTATGAAGATCTAGCTAAAGAAGGCTATCTAAAAAATGCAATAGTCTTTCGTTGTGTTAATGAGATCTCTAGTGGGGCAAGTGCTGTTAAATACCAACTCTTTAATGGAGATGAGGAATTAGAATACCACCCCTTAATTAATCTTTTAGATAGGCCAAACCCTTTACAAAGTAACTTTGAATTTATGAAGGCTCTATCTAGTTATCTTTTATTATCTGGCAATTCATATATTTTAAAAACAGGAACAGAAAACCAAGCACCTAAAGAACTTCATCTACTGCGCCCAGATAGAATGAAAATTAAAGGATCTGGAAAATCAATACCAGAGAGATACGACTATATTATAGATGGAAAAGTTAAAGCAACTTATGCAGTAAACCCAGTTAATGGTAATTCAGAAGTTAAACATATCAAGCTATATAACCCAATGGACGACTTATATGGTTGCTCTCCTTTGTCGGCTGCAGCAGTAGAAGTAGATCAACATAATCTTTCCTCGCAACATAATATTTCTCTGTTAAATAATGGAGCAAGGCCAAGTGGAGCAATCGTATTTAAGGCAACTGATGATAGTGGATTTGCAGTTAATCTAACAGATAGTCAAAGACAACAGCTTATTACAGATCTTAATAAAAGATTTACAGGAGTATCAAATGCTTCTCGCCCTATGCTATTAGAAGGAGATTTTGATTGGAAAGAGATGGGACTATCTCCGAAAGATATGGACTTTATGAACTTAAAACACATGGCTACTACAGATATAGCACTTTGTTTCGGTGTGCCTTCTCAGTTAGTAGGAGTTCCAGATAGTCAAACCTATGCTAATGTTGCAGAAGCTAGACTTGCACTATACGAAGAAACAATAATCCCACATATTAAACAAATAGAAAGTGATCTAAATGAGTGGTTAGTGCCTATGTTTGATGAAAGATTAAAACTTAAATTTGATATTGATGGTATTCCTGCACTAGCAGAAAGAAAAAGAAAGATATATGAAAATATAACAAGTGCAGTTAGAGAAGGGATTATGACTAGAAATGAAGCTAGATCCCAAATCGGCTTAGAAGCAGTAGATGGTGGAGATGATATATTCATAAGTGCAACACTTTTCCCACTCGGAGACAGCGATGTTCCACAGCCTAAAAACCCTATTTCAGAAGAAGAAGTAGAGGGATATGAAGAAGAAGCTATGGAAGATGATAAGGTTGAAGATCTATTGCAAGACTATTTTAAGATGGATAAGGCTCTATCAGATATAGACTTTACCCCAACAGATGGAATGAAAGCCGAAGCACAGAGAGGTTTAGACTGGCGCAAAGAGTATGGAAGAGGTGGAACATCTGTCGGAATGGCTAGAGCCAATCAGCTAATAAGAAAAGAAAACCTATCGCCAGATACAGTAAAAAGAATGTATAGCTTTTTCTCTAGACACGAAGTAGATAAACAAGCAGAAGGATTTAAACCGGGCGAAAAAGGATTTCCGAGTAATGGAAGAATAGCTTGGGCACTTTGGGGTGGCGATGCAGGATTTAGTTGGGCCAAGAAGAAATGGAATCAAATACAAAACGAAAGTAAAGATTTAGAAATATATGATGATATTCACATAGAAACCGAAGAAGATATTAAGGCTCTATCTGGTGCAGTTAAAGAAGGACTACAAAAAAAAGTAGATGACCATAATGAGAAATATGGCGATAGTAAAACTAAAAGAGCAACACTTAGAATGTTAGAAGCAGTATTTCGTAGAGGAGTTGGTGCATACAGGACAAATCCTAGTTCAGTTCGCCCCTCAGTAAGATCCCCAGATCAGTGGGCATATGCTAGAGTCAATTCATTTCTGTTTGCATTAGGCAAGGGCAAATTTAGAGGTGGTAAGCACGATACTGATTTATTTCCAAAGGGACACCCCCTGTCTAGTAAAGATTAAATGCGAGAGAGCAAAAGACTTGATCAAGCAAGAAGGGGTAGAGTTAATGCTCTAAGAGATCACGCACAGCAACGCAGAGTAAGAGATAACCTAGAAAGAAGATTAGCAAAAAATCTTAAAACACTATTTAGAAAGTTTATGAATACAGAGATGTATTTATTCAGAGAGTATGGTGTTTGGGATCCGAATGTAGCTAGAGAACATCTAGAAGAAGATTTTATCCCACTCCTTACAGTACATTTAAGAAAACTTTTTCAGATGGTCTGGACCAATGAAGAAGCAAAAGTAACACAAGGGAAACAAATGGCAGTAGATGTAAGAGTATTTAGACAACAAAGGGACATAGTAGAGTTAGTAGATAGATATTTTAATGGAAGAGCATTAATTTTAGCTAATGTTACAGCTAGAATGGCACAAGCTATAGATGATCTAATTAGAGAAGGTAGAGAAGAAGGGATCTCAAATTATCAAATAGCTAGAAATATACGAGATACTTTTCCTACTATTATTACAGCTAGAGCAAATCTAATAGCCAGAACAGAAACACATAATGCAGCAGGTTATGCAGCAGATGTTTATTATGACGCACTTAGAAATGTTACAGGTCAAATTATGATGAAGAAGTGGGTATCTACAGCAGATGAAAGGACTAGAGAAGCACACAGTGAAGCAGGAGCAGGTAAACCAATTCCGATGGACGAGGACTTTATCGTAGGTGGCGCACCTATGAAATATGCAGGAGATCCGAGAGGTGGACTAAAAAACACAATCAACTGTAGGTGCACAGTTGTATATGTTGATCAACGAGATGTTGTGGAATAGTCGGATTACATATACCATATATAGTTATTATGTGCTACGATTTATGCAAAGTTTTATTTATTTTTAGGAGTAAACATGGAACAAACCGATAAGATGTCCTCAGTAATAGAAAAACTGAAAGACAAAATTGACGAATCGGTTATTGAAGATCAAGAAGATTGCAAAGGCAACGACCAAAAAGAAGAAGTAAGGCGAGATGTCTTTACTACAGAAGAAGAAGCAGTAGATAGAGCCAAAGAAATTGGTTGTGTAGGATTTCATACACACGATGAAGATGGCCAAAAGGTATTCATGCCTTGTAAAACACACGAAGATTATACAGAAGCTACTGGTATGGAAGTGTCTGGCTATGGAAAACCTAAAAAACCTAAGAAAGAAGATCTAGCTAATCACAGTATAAAAACAGATCTCAAATCAATAGATAGTGATAGTACAGAATATGGCTACTTTGAAGGCTATGGGTCAGTCTTTGGTAATACTGATCTTGGTAATGATGTAATACAAAAAGGTGCATTTAGAGAAAGTCTTAAAAATAGAGAAGCAAAAGAAGTAAAACTTTTATATCAACATAAGTCCGATATGCCGATAGGTGTTTTTGATGAGATCGTAGAAGATGATCATGGACTTGTAGTAAAAGGAAGATTGGCCCTTAAAACACAAGCAGGGCAAGAAGCATACGAACTATTAAAGATGGGCGCACTAGATGGCCTATCAATAGGATTTAAAATAAATCCAAAAAAAGTTTCTTACGAAGATCGTGGTCAAAAGCGAATCTTGAAGGAAGTTGATCTAATGGAGGTATCATTAGTAACTTTTCCTATGAATCCACAGGCAACTGTGACACAGGTAAAGGGACAGGATCTTTCTGTTAGAGAATGGGAAAAAGAACTGCGCGATGCTTTTCAGTTATCTCGTTCAGAAGCAAAAGTGGCTGCAGGTGCAATCCATAAATCTCTTAATCAGCGAGAAGTTGAAGTTAAAGAGGTTGATATAGTAGATGCTATGAATAAATTAAACTATAACCTTAAAAATCTTATAAACAGGAGATGAATATGTCGGAAGATGTAAAAACTGTTATTCAAGAATTCGGAAATACTTTTGAAGAATTTAAAAAAGTAAATGACGAAAGAATTGATAACTTAGAAAAAGGTCTTAGTTCATCTGATCAAGATGCCAAACTAGAAAAGATAGAAGCAAAGCTAGACAGTCTAGAGGATATTAATCAGAAGATAACTACGGCCAACGAGTCTGCTGAAAGTATGAAATCTAAAGTGGAAGAGCTAGAAGCGGTCATTACTAGACCAAATTCTGGATTTGAAGCAAAACAGGTTGATGATTTCAGACAGGCATTTGATGCTTACTGCCGAAAGGGTGCTGACAAGCTAACCCCAGAGGAAGTAAAAGCATTAACTGTTAGTAATGATTCTACAGGTGGTTATTTAGCACCACCAGAGTATGTCAGAGAACTGTTAAAAACAGTCACTGAGATCTCTCCAATTAGAAGCATTGCTAGAGTAAGATCCACAGGCCAAAGATCAATACAAGTTCCTAAAAGAACTGGTCAATTTTCGGCTCAGTGGGTTGCGGAAAGTGGCTCTAGATCAGAAACAACTGGTTGGACAGTCGGCTTAGAGGAAATTCCTTGCCACGAGCATTATGCTATGGTGGATATTTCTGAGCAAGACTTAGAAGATACAGTCTTTGATTTAGAAGCAGAAATGCAATCTGAATTTGCAGAGCAATTTGCAAAAGCAGAAGGTGCTGCATTTGTTAGTGGTAACTCTGTAGGAAAACCAGAAGGGATCTTAACCAACTCAAGTGTTGGTGAAGTAGTATCTGGTAATGGTACAGCACTACTAGCAGATGGTCTTTTAAGCCTAGTTCACGGCATTAAGTCTGAATATGGCGCAAATGGTAGATTTGTTTTCAATAGATCTACTTTAGCTGCGATTAGAAAGCTAAAAGACACAGCAGGTCAATATGTATTCCAAGCAGGTATGTCGCTTCAAGCAGGAGTGCCTAATACTATATTAGGTTATCCATATATTGAAGCATCTGATATGCCAGATGTTGGTGCAGGAGCATATCCAATCGTATTTGGAGACTTCAACAGAGCATATATGATCGTAGATAGGGTGGCTATGGCTGTATTGAGAGATCCATACACACAGGCTTCTAGTGGAAATGTAAGATATTTAGCTAGACGAAGAGTGGGTGGACAAGTAGTACAGGCAGAAGCAATTGTTAAACAAAAAGTATCAGCGTAAGCGAGGAGTAGAAAATGCAAGATTTAGCAAATAACATTAAATTAATGCAGTCTTTGGCTCCTGCAGCGAGAGATGCCGATGCAAATGGAACTGGAGTTGATCTACAGGGATATGAAAATGTCGCTATAGTTGTTGATTCTGGTGCAGAGGGCATTACTCTTTCAGGAACTAATAAGATAGAGTTTGAATTAGAACATTCTGATGATGATTCTACTTATACTGATTGCGAAAGTTCTGATATTAATGGGACACTAGGCTCTGGAGGTTTATTTTTAACCTTAGATGCTAATGGCGAAACTCCACAAATCTCTGAGATTGAATATCTTGGAACTAAAAGATATGTGAGAGTGGTTGCTAACTTTAGTGGAACTCATGGTACAGCAACACCTTGCTCAGCATTTGTAATTCTTGGGAAGCCAAGACACGCACCTGCGAGCTAAGTGAATATTTGGAGGGGTTAGTATGCGCTTTCCCCTCCACTTTTTAAGGAAACAGAATTATGGCGAAGAAAAAATTTAAGATCCTTGTTCCAAAGCCTGCAAGTGCTAAGGAAGATGGAACAGAAGTTAAGTTATATACAGCAGACGAGATCATTGAATCCGAAGGAAAATGGCAAGATGATATTATGGGCACATTCGTAGAGAATGGTTGGGCCATAGAAGTGAAGATGGACTCTGCTGATGAGACAGTAGAAGTAGAAGCCGAAGTTAAAAGGGCAAGAAACGAAAAAGGACAGCTTATAGGAGATGATCCAGACACCCCAGATGTGAATGAAGCATGGGAAGGTGGCGAAGCACCTAAGAAAACTACTAAGAAAAAAGCTGCTGCTAAGAAAAAGACAACAAAGAAAAAATCTTAGATCTCATTAACTTACACAAAACCATTAGAAGTAATGGTATTATGAATACTGCAGATGCAAGTAAAATGTTAGAAGGCATTATGTTAATAAAAGGAACAATTAATGAGTGCAGGTTACTATCATTTTATAATAGAGCAGGGAGCAACATTTAGGCATACCCTAACTCTAAAAGATTCAGCAGGAAGTCTTGTAAATCTAACTGGCTATACAAGTGCAGAAATGGATTTACGAAAAAATCAAGATGATAGCTCAGAAGTCCTAACACTCACAACAGGAAATTCACGCATAACACTCGGAGGATCTGCAGGTACAGTAATCCTAGAGATCTCAGCTAGTGATACAGCTAGTCTAACAGTCGGAGATGGAGTGTATGATTTAGAACTTACAGACGCAAATTCCAAGATCTATAGAATTATGGAAGGCACATACTCAGTAAGAGGTAATACAAGCAGATGAGTATTGTAAAGACTATAACAGTAACAGGTGCTACAACAATAGATGTTATTACAGTCGGCACTCAGGGAGCAAGTGGTCCAAATACAATTCTTAACAAATCTGTTAATTCCATTACACTTGCTTCCGCCGACAATGGTGGGGCATTAGTTTATGATAGTGGAAATGGTTATTGGTCTGTTTCTACACAAGATGCTAGTCCAGTAGTTAAGGTACGAGAACTAACCTTCAAGGCAGGGGGTGCTAGTGTTACACAGATCCTTGACGAAGATAATATGGCTAGTAATTCTAATGTTTCACTAGCAACACAACAATCTATTAAGGCATATATAGATACAAGCCTTGCAGCACATGATCTAACAGTAAATAATGGATCATCAACTATATCTATAGATCACGCAACAGAAGAATTAGGGATCTTAGGTGGAACAGGTGTTACTTCCTCAGTAAGTGGAAATAATGTAACTCTAGCGATCGGACAAGCTGTAGCAACGACAGATAATGTTACCTTTAATAATGTTGTCGTATCTGGAAATCTAACTGTATCTGGGACACAAACGACTGTTAATACAGCGACTTTATCAGTAGCAGATAATGTAGTTGTTCTTAATTCCGACTACTCTGGATCTTCGCCTTCGGAAAATGCAGGTTTAGAAATAGAAAGAGGAACACAGACTAATGTAACTTGGATCTGGAACGAAAGCACAGATAGATGGACTGCAGCTTATCCAGTTCAATCCGAAGGTTATTATGTAGGATCTACAGAGATAGTTGATTCTTCTGGTAATTGGACAGGACCAAGCACAGGATTAAAAGGGCAGAAAGGTCAAACTGGTGGAACAGGATCACAGGGAGATAAAGGCCAAAAAGGTCAAGCAGGAGAAAAAGGACAGAAAGGACAACAAGGAAATACTGGTAACACAGGTCCGACAGGATCTACTGGCCCTACAGGATCTACTGGTCAAAAAGGTCAAACTGGAAATACAGGATCTACAGGACCAGATGGCCCAACAGGTCCGACAGGTCCGACAGGTAGTACAGGTCCGACTGGCCCTACTGGACCGACAGGGGACAAGGGGCAAAAGGGAGAAACAGGAAATACTGGTAATACAGGATCAACAGGTCCAACAGGATCTACTGGTCCAACAGGTGGTCAAGGAGACAAAGGACAAAAGGGAACTACAGGAGATACAGGCTCACAAGGAGATAAGGGCCAAAAAGGACAGACAGGATCTACAGGGCAAAAAGGACAGACAGGAGATACAGGCTCACAAGGAATACAAGGCGATAAAGGTCAAAAGGGTCAGACAGGTGGTACAGGACCAAGTGGGCCAACAGGACCACAAGGAAACGCAGGATCAGATGGATCTGATGGATCAGATGGGGATAAAGGA